>JAABUP010005807.1_pt1 | contig 18334 bp, 19 predicted proteins | sample 5559201 | NCBI WGS metagenome assembly JAABUP01 (sample SAMN10711887, study PRJNA513373) | rock metagenome | isolation source: Antarctica rocks | place: Antarctica
CATTCAGCACACCAGCAGCGGCAGCACGATGGAGCTACAGCAGGCTGTGTGGGACTTCTCCACGCCCAACATGGAGCAGATCGATCTCCAAAGTCTGTCCTCATCTGATGACAATGACGTGCAAAGATCCCTTGACTTGTTCTATCTGCCAAAAGCTCCAAGTTTGTTGAACTGTGATGCTGACAATGTCAGCCTCGACAGCTTCAGACCTCGTTCAAGTGACGACACCACACAGACCGACAAGCCCTCGCGACGGGGTCGCCGAGACGCCTCACTTGAACAAAAGCAGGCCAGCAATCGCGAGCATCAGAGACGCTTCCGGATGCGCAGCAAGGTGACACTGTTTTTATAGTCCGGTTGTAATTGCTGTTCCTGGTAGAGACATGCATTACAAGACAAGCTAAGCACCCCAATCATTCTTCAGCTAAATCTGCAATCTTTGACTAGAAAACAGCTCGTTCTCTGGCAGGCACGCTCACAAGCAATAGAAGCACAGCTTGCCAGTACTACTGCAGAGCTGCAAACGCTCAAGTCACGACACCAGCAGCTAGAAACTATGCTTGCGAGAGCCTCGCAGACAAGCCAGGACACTTTGGCGCAAATGCCAACTTCTGAGGTGCTGCGCCATTCACAAACACAACAAGCGTTGTCACAGCAGATCACGCAAACTGCTTCTGCATGTTTGTCTGTACTAGATAAAACATCACTCCCAGTAAAGATGTGATAACACAAGCTGATGATGACAAGCCGTTGATAACACAAGCCATTGCCCCACAGGCAAATGCGTCTACCCAGAGTCATTTCAGGTGCAAAGACTTAGACTTGAGCCCTTTGCTAAGTATCTCCATCCAAGGCAAAACAGCGCACCTAACAGCTGAGGAGGTGAAGCTTATGCCTCCGCCACAGTTCTCAGCACTCTGGACGGTAAGCCACATCCTGCCTTGTTGCTACATACACTGTGACTGGTCCTTGTGACACTGGCAGCTGTGCATGACCACCTTTTTCAAGTGCAACCTAAGCATCTGAAGCTTCATATCTAGCAATTTTGACCTGCTTTTTCTTCAAGAGCTGCAGCTGACAATGACGTGAGGTAACATTCACTTGCAGCAAAGATTGCCACTGCTGCACGCCTGCATTTGGGTTCCTGCAAAAGAGCATGGCGACGCACATTTGTGAATCTTTATATATACACAGAAATGTTGTGATGCCACATTGAATGACACACCGTGTGCAGACCTGATTGTTATAAGGTTTGGTGCAGTCTGCAAGAGCTCTTGCAGCGTCTGGAGGGAAGGCGCTGTGTTGCTGCATGCAGGCATACATCCATGAGCTGGGGCAGTGCTTGCTGCAGCTGGACGACGATAAAGTCGGCTATGTCGCAGAGCGAAGGATGACCTTGTCTGTGGAGGGGATGCGCCTCATCGGCCGCAGGCTGCTTTGTAACCCTGCAGCTCACAAAGCCCTGATCACTGGCAGCTTAGCCCAGGGTGAACACACGCTGTTGCGCCTGGATGGCCGGTTCTATACCAAGCTGCTGGTAAGCCAGCTTTCTGGACTGACTGCACATGGTATGTTACACCCACAATGCATTGCTGATGAGTGAGAGCTGTTGGGGTGGCTGTTCAGATTGATGTATTGCGTGGTGTGGCCCTGCTTGGCGCTTTATGCCCTGGGCCCTGACCTGCCCTGCCCAGCCTTGCCCCTGCTGTACAGCAAGATCAGTAGAGTCTGCTGCCAAAATTGTTAACAGGGTGTTCATATTGACTTACTGCCGTACATTGTATGGCCCTGCCCTGCCCTAGCCTTGCCCTGCCCCTGCCCTGCTCTAGCCTTGCCCTGCCCTGCCCTACCTTGCCCTGCCCTGCCTTACTTTGCCCTGCATGCAAGCACCCTCCAGTGATTCAATTACCACATTACAACTCCTAATGCTATCAATGGCTTTGCGTGTTTCTCGTAAACCACAGTCTTGGCCCTGATTCATCTTACAGCTGTCACCCCCTTGCAGGGCTTGCTGGAGCTGTCAGCAGGCCAGATTGTTGACCTCATGCATCTCAGGCGCCTCTACCTCACCAAAAGGGGCTTGCTGGCGCTGCAACGCAAGGAGCTTGTCCGGTCCATAGCAGATGCAGACTCAGACCATCTTGTGCATCCTAGTGACAACTGTGCCAAGGCGGCAGATGTGGCTGTCAGTCTGCAAGAGAACGCATTCCAGGATCAGCAGGTGCTGTATAGGATTGCACGGGCGACCTGGTGCGGGGTGGGTTCCTACACATGCCTCCCCCATGCCTGCCGTCGCTTTGATGCGCTTTATCTTGATCTTGATACTGGAAAGCTCTGTTGTGTGCTTTGGGCTGGGCTGGGCTGGGCTGGGCTGTGCTGTGTCGGGCCGGGCTGTGCTGTGCTGGCTGTGCTGTGCTGTGCTTTTACAGTCAAAAGTTGCATGTGGCACACATAGGTATCGTGCCAAACATCCTGCCATGCCAACAGCAGCACTGGGTTGGCTGTTGTTGTCCAGCACTTATAAAAGGCTCGCCTGGTCAATGTGTGCAGAAGCTTCAGCATGTAGCTGCTATGAATGTTGGGCATCATTGCCCGTCTTCAAGCTATGCAAGCTGTGCTGTAACATGCATACTGTCTGTGCCAAATTGCACATCTGAGAGCTGTGCTGCAGATGAAATGGTAACAAGAAAAGACACAAAAGACAATGCCGCCAGGCAATTGCATGAAGAGAAGCTTGAGACAAGCCTCCTTATGTGCTGTGGGTGCAGGTTTTGTCAGTACGCCAACTTGCCTTGGTCATGGTTCATGCCTATCCCTACATGCCAATCTTGGAGCCCTTTCTGGACACCCTGGCAGCCAATCACGGGTACCCCAGTAACTCAGATGTGGCATCAACTGCTGCTCCCATGGTGGCTGAATGGAGAGACTTTGATGTGTATTCCAACCACCTTCACAATACTATGTTTGCATTGAAGGAGCGAAGCCCATATATCCCCTTGAGCCGGCATGTTGCACCGCATTCTGAGGGCAGATCAGCAATGCCTGCTAGTGCTACTCCTGGTGGGCATCGCTTTGTGCTGACATAGCATTCAGGAGCAGTTGGGCTGCCAGCCTTTTGTTCAACATTTGATCACATACTTTTTTTAATGCTGTTTTTTTGATGGTCGCTGGACACATTGTTGAGTACTGACAGCAGCCTTTTGTGGCAGCAAATCTGCACTCTAGACAACTAAGTATACTCCGTTGTTCTTGTTGGCATTGGTTCTTTACCTTTTTTTGCTTTGCTGACTCTTCAGGGTCAGACAAACGCTACATTCATGTACTTTTTTTTTCTTTTTCAATTGCCATGGCAACTCATTTGGTGCCAGCCTAATTATCGTTATCATACCCTATCCAGTGCTGAATCAGTGACTCGCTAGACTGCATTAGTACAGTAACTGTATGAACTGTTGCTCTGAAGCTTGCCATCAAGATGGAGATATCTTGCTGTTGATGTCTGCAACCGACGTGTACATACCCCTCTCACGCTGCTCCTGGGGCAGCGTTTGGGTGCAAGAATATGCTGCACATGACATCAATGTGGAGCGGCATGTGTTACATACGCGCACTACATTGTCAGGCTGATCATTGTCAGCGTTTGCGTTGATTCTGTACCAATGTGACATTGCATGAACGGTTTCCTCAGACACATCCCACGTGCACGTTCTCACGTTCAGGAAAGAATCACTTCGTTGATGATACCAGACAAAGGGCACTTTCAGCAAACTTGACTGGTGAAAGCAATTGCGCAACAGAGCTTTCAGCATTTTTGTAAGCATCTGCGAGTGTTTGTAAGACTCGTAGCATACCAGAAGGGAGCAAAATCACAACAGCAAACACTACTACTCTGACCAGTATCTGTCTGCACTGCCCTGTGGCGAATCTTTATAACCTTGGCAGTCCGCATGCAGAAAACAAAGCACACACACTACAATACATCATCCCAGCTGCCTCTGGAAAATAATACAAAGAGATCACCACACCAACTTTGCCACTAGCAAGATCACAGCTTTTCCAGGTCTTCAGACCCTTCTGCAGGGTACACGATCTCATAGTGTCCTGGCCTGTAGATCAGCCACAGCTTTTGCACATCTGCGTCTGGCTGTGTCCTAGCAGAAGCAGGAGACCGCCCCGCAGCTGCTTGCTGTGCGCTTGCGCCTGTTGGGGAACTGCTGCCAGTAAAAGTGGGCTCAAAGGTGTAGATGCCTGCTGCACTGCCAGCTACATCAAGTATCTTAAGACGCACAGGGAGCGTTGCCACGAAGGCTTTCACCTGCACATGTAGGACGCACATCATGCCTTGTGTGTTGAGATACATGAAACGGCCAAGCCTTGCAAGATCATAGAATGCTCTCTAGTACAACAAAACTAGCAAGATGGTGTGCTGTGAGCTGTACACATGAGCAGAAGTAGCCTGCCTTTCTGCAAAAGCAACAGCCCTGTTTCAAGAGCCCTGTGGAGCAAATTCCATGTCATATACTGCTGAACCCGTGCAGCAATCAGCACATGAGCAGCGTATTACATCAAATCACAGTCTGTGGATGCATTGTAGAAAGTCAAAAGTTATAGACTTCCCCAAGAGCAAACTCGGATTCCTATCTTTCTCTTGTTATAAAAGAGACAAGACTTGTCCTGCTCGTACCTAGCTCATCATGAGCTGGAAAGCACTGAATCATTATTATTACTATTATTAAATACCTGAAGGTGCTCTACTTCTGTTCCCATGACCAGAACAGCCTGGTACACAATCTCATACATGCTCAGCCCCCTACAGATCAATCTACCCATTCAATTCTCCTGTCTTAGGGCCTCATACTGAGAAATCAACATGCATTAAGCATGAGATTTCGTCATTTGATGATGAAGCACCATAAAAACTATGTATCAAAGGTGTTGGCTTTCAACATGTGCTATGTGGCCTGCAGACAAAGCAGACACCAGCCATGCAGGCTTAGAGCCGCATGTGCAGTCAAAGCTCTACATACAAGGACAGATGCGAGGCTCAAAGAAACAGGTCATGTTGAAAAGAACAGGTCAGGACCCTAAATGAAGCCTATGTCTTGGATGCAAGTTGCAGGTTGTGGGCTTTGCAACTCCCATTCCAGGTGTTTGGCATGAGCACATGCAGGTACGGTTGCATGCAACAACTGTGCAGCCACAGCGGCTTGTCCTGCTTTGTGCATCTTATGCAAACCCCATAACTTCAGTGCATGAGTAATGCGCAGGCCTGCCTGTAAGCATCGATGCCAGGTACATATGTCATGTAACGCGTCTCATTGCTGACCAGCTCCAGGGCTGTCACAGCGCGCAGGAAACACACAATGGACTGATCGACCTGTGGCTGGCACAAGTGCTGCTCCATCACTTCTGGCTGAAGCCTGCCATCACCCAGAAAGCAGATCAATTCCTGCAGCACCCAGAATGCACCTGAGCACGATGCAGTGCAATGCAGTGCATGTGAGCCCAAGCAGCAGTGCATGAACCCTGCTTCAGCTTGTTTTGCATTCGAATTCATAACATCAAATATAATGCAGTATTACATAACGTTTTGTACTAAATATAATATGTAGTATATCAGATATCATTCCATCTCAGTCACAGGTGCCGTTGAGTGAACCAAAGACAGTCCAAGTCGATGCATGCAGACCCAGGAGCCTCACAAGACTCAATGCAAGGTGCAATGTTCATTATCATTTAATGTAAAGAGAGTGTAGTCACGGACAGCATGTTCTCCTGACATACAGCAGGTTGTGCAGCAGCAAATGTGACTAACCCTGAGGTAGTGGTAGCCCAGCCTGACATGCTTGTAGTAGGCGTCATCAATGCCCTGCCAGCTGGTCAGCAGCAGCTTCTGGTGTGCTATCACAGCAAGCAGCCTTCTGTGCTTGGCGCGCCTGGTACTCACAGCCAGGTCCTCCAAGATCGCCACCAGCAGGGCTCTGTAGAAGCAGTTCCCATCTCCTGCAATTTGAGACTGTTGTGTTCAGTTTTCACAATTAAACCTACTTTGCATCTCTAGCATTCTTCAGTTCTTGTGTTGCTTCCAGGCTGGAAAAGGTTGTTTCTTTCATGTGCGGGTGAGTCTCAGCATTTGGCAACACGTGGCGCTGAGAGGTTCTGCGAAGCGTGGCCAGCTTGTGATGCAGCGTCGGGCGCGAGCAAGCCTGGAGCTGCTATGTGCAGTTGAGAGAGTGTTCATGGCAGTTGCTGTCTGAGGACTGATGTTGGTACATGAGAGAGGCTTCAAGGCAGCTGCCACCACAGTTTAGGCTGTGCAAATTCCATTCAAAGACTGACAAGCACAGGGCATGCTGGCTTCTTCGTTCAAAGATGGCATAGGCAGCTTGATAGGGGCTGCACCAAATGTTGGTAAAACAAGACAAGAGCTCTGAAACAAACATTTCCACATGCATGTAATGAGACAACCAACACAGGTTAAGGCTCAGCATGCAAGCAACAACCTATTTGTAGGCCAAAGGTGCATGTGCTCACCTCTGATGCGCCTGAAGTATGGGAAGCGCTGCATGAGAGGCAACAGATTGCCACAAACCCTAGGGCTGCCCTCATAGTCCTCCACAAGGGCAGCCAAGGGCAATTGGGCACCAACCAAGGGCACTTCAACATCCTGCAGGGCTGCTAGATCCACATCGTCATCACCACCGCCAGAAGCTTCCTCAGCAGCTGCATCAGCAGCTTCTGGGTTGTCCTCAAGCTCTAGGGTTTGCAGCTTGCGAGCTAGGGCTTCATCCTTGTTAATCTGGGCTGCAGTGCCTGGAGAGGGGTCAGGGGGCTTGGGGGATGAAGAGGTAAGGATGGCTGGTGGGGTGGCTTGCACTGCAGAAGAGGCAAGAGCCGCAGATGAGCTATGTGGGGACTCCTCCTCTGGCAGGGCTGCTGCAGATGGCCCTGGCTCAGATGCTGATGCGTCGGGGCTGTTGTGGGGCACATGCTCAGGACTAGAGCTGCCCAAATGCCCTGTAGCAGAGTTTTGAGCAGCATATGTTGCCCCGGGGCTGTCAAGGACAGGGGCATGCCCGTAATGACCTGACTGTGCAGTGTTGTGCGAGTTAGGAGATGGGGCGGAGGGCTCAGGCAAGCTGGGAGATGGGGGGTCAGCATGCTGTTCTTCCTCTTCGGGCAACATAGGAACAGCATACTCTGTGGCATCAGAAACGTCTGAAGCTGCAGAGGAATCTGAAGATGATGAAGAGGAGGTAGAGACTCGATGTGATGATGGCATGGAGAGCTGCTGACTGGAAGCTGGCTCAAAATCAGCAGGAGAAAACTCATCTGTCAAACTCATCCTGATAGCCTCTCTGAGCTCAGGGGATGATCCTGAGGGCTGCCTGCTGGGGCCGTGCAAGGTTTGGGGCTCTTCCGTGCCAGCCCTGAAGCCTGCTGGCTCTTGGGATACCGTAAGCGATTCTGGAGGGAAGTCCTGACTCAGGCTGAGCTTGATTGCCGCATTGAGCTCAGGAATGGAGCCTGCAAGCTGAACGCTTGTGCCAGGAGATAAGTCTGGCAGTTGCAGGCTGCCCTTCTGCGCCAAGCTCTGCAATGGCGTGCTTGCTGGTGGAGGGCCACATGAAGAAGAAGCAGAAGATGAGGGCTGTTCTGGAAGGCCCTCCTGCTTGCTGGTGGAGGGCCCTCTCGGAGCCGGAGCATGCACTTGTGGTCTCAGAACAGCAGAAGATGGAACAGACTGTGTGGAGGGACTCTGAATTGAGCTCTGAGATGAGGATGAGGCGGCAAGAAAGGGTGAAGGCTGTTGTGGAGCAGCAGGGCGCTGGGAGGAGCCCCGAGTGTTTGTGGATGAAGCTGAGGGGGAGTGGATGTCCTCATCATGTGGCACCAACACAGAGATTGCCAGCTGTGCAGTCACATGACGTGCTTCTGCAGGCAGCTGTGTAGATGCTGACTCAGCATGAGTTGGCTCAAAGCCGGCCGACGCTGACTCGGCAGGCTCATGAGCTGACTCGGCAGGGTTGGCATGTACCTGAGACATGGCGTTGTCTGATGAACTGCCAGTGATGGCATCAGTATGGGATTGTACTGAATGCTGATGTGCAAGCTGAAGCTTTGCCTGTTGCTCAGCATCTGCCTGCTGCTCAGCGTCTGCTCGCTGCTCAGCGTCTGCTCGCTGCTCAGCGTCTGCTCGCTGCTCAGCGTCTGCTCGCTGCTCAGCGTCTGCTCGCTGCTCAGCATCTGCTTGCTGATGCGAACTGTGCTGCCCTGAATGAGGCTCTGAAAGCAGCCAACACCATGTCAGTTTCAGCATCATTACTCACAGACTATGACAAGTGATCCAACATAATCCTTCACAGATAACAAGAACCATTCCAGTATAACAGCACTTGTATTCCGATGACTGAGGGACTATGTCAGTTAGCAGAGGCAAATGTATACATTCAGGAAGGGTCATCGTCCCGCCATGAAGCAGGATAAGCAGAAACAGAGCACGTTGACACATGCTATTGTTGGTACGCTGACTGCCAAAACAGGACCTCATACAGAAAGCTACTCAGGACTGTGTGGACCTGACCCTAGGGGAAGCCATGTATGTAATGGATGGATGGATGGATGCATGAGTGAATGAGTGAATGAATGGATGGATGAATGAATGAATGAGTGAATGAAAGAATGAATAAATAAATGAGTGAGTGAATGAATGAATGAATGGATGAATGAATGAATGAACGAATGAGTGAGTGAGTGAGTGATTAAGCGAGTGAGTGAATGAGTGAATGAATGCGTAAATGCATGCGTGAATGAATGAATGAGTGAACGTAAGCATGTGCATGGGAGGCTGCTGGACGCCAGCGTGGCACCACCAAGACTGCGTGCAAGAAAGACCTGATGCGTCTTGACATCAATGTACAGCTGCTGCCAGCACACAACTGCTGCCAACAAGTGCAAATGGTAAGCTCAACGTGTTGCACAGAGTGCAGGAAGCACAGCTCCTCACAGTAGGATTGCATACCTTTGGTGCCAGAAGACTTAGCCAAGGCACCAGATGATGGTAAGCCCTTAACATCATCTGGTGCAGCAGCATTTGAAAGGGGCTTAGGCGCTCTTGTACCCTCCACCCCTGCACCCTGCACCCCTGCTCCCCCCACCCTTGCCCCAGTCCCTGCATGGTTCACCCTAAAGCCTTCAGTGAAGTCACAAACCTGCTGGAGTTGAGTTGATGGGCAAGATTGTCTGTCTCTGCAATACGTAAAAAGCAAAGACGCAGTAAGGCAGTGTGAGGATAATGATGTGGCCACCACTTGCCTGAGTCTTGCTCGGACCCTGCCTCCAGCCTTGGAGCACGGGCAATGTCCAGGCTGTGTGTGCGAAGCTCGAGCTTGGGCTGACTGATGGGCTTCCTCAAAGATCTGTGTATGCGCTGCAGCATTGCCTCTGTGGACTCAGACTCCACCTGCTCAGGCCCAGCAGCTGACTCAGCAGCTGACTCATGCCTGTATGTTGACTCAGCAGATGGTGCATCCCTGATCTTTGGCAAGAGCCCCTGGGAGCCGCTCACAGCATGGCTTGCGCTGCTGCTTGCCAACTCAAACTGTCCATGCTGTGCTGTGCCTGCTGCGCTGTGCTGTCCATACCTGCTAAGTGATGAAGAAGCATGGACAGGCTGCTGAGCAGACGCTGCAACCTGTGATGGCCTTGGTCCTAGGGCTTCTGGCTCTGACAGGCCTGACATGTTGCTGCTCTGCCTGCGTGCATGCCCGTGCTGACTTTTTCCTGACTGCCTGCTGTAACCACTCTGCTCAGAGGCACTTCTGTCCTGCCTGCTATCAGACATGAGCGGATGCCAATCACTTGAGCGTGATACGCTGGCAGACACACTGCCTGGTTCATCCTGCTTTGCAGCTCCACTGAGCGTCTGTGTGTCTGACGTATGCTCAGTTGCACTGAGGGCACTGCGCCTGGGAGCAGGACCAAGCCCAAGCACTTCAGCTCTGGAGACGGCGCCAGCTATGCTTTCAAAATCTTGGATAGCCTCGTTTCCAGGCAAGGGGGTTTTGCTTGAACCATGTGAGGCACGACTCAACACAGGCTTCTCTCTAGGCAAGTCACTTGTGCGGGACCTGTCAGCGTCTTCAGGCTTAGACAGGCTGAAGATGTGTCCCGGGTCGCCAGAATCATCACAGCTAGCAGAGGGCAGCTTCAGAAGCTCTGCTGATGACTGATGGGACAGCTGGCGCCTTGGTGCTGGCCTGTCAGCAGCGCTCTGTTGATCTTCAGCGTAGGTGAGCCTGTTGATCTCTGCTGTGAGGGAGGAGGACGAGGAAGAAGTGCGCCTCTGAGGACTTGTGATGCTGCAAAAGCACAGAAATTTATCAAGCGCAAACGGCTGCATTGGCCCCTGGTGACTGCTAGAACTGCTTAATACAGTCAGCAAGACAAAGCAATACGGCAGATGATGACTTCCCATTGGTGCAGATCATGATGCACCGATATGCTTTTGTAGACTGGCAGGGGAGACAATATCTTCAACAGGATGACATGATGACTACAGGGGGCAGCGGCGCCAGCTTTTTGCTTTGCTTGTGCAACTAAATGAGCCAAACACCACAACATTCTTATAATGCCAAAGCATGCTGTTATACCTATAACACTTTAGCCCTGCATTTGGCTGCATGGCTAAAATGCTGTGCAGGTATGAAAGACAGCAGAGGCAGTACTTCTAATGGTGTGTCCCACCTGCGAAGTTTGTCACCAAGGCTTGCCATGCTGCTGGATACAAGCTGCCCCCCTAGCTCCAGGAAAGCCTTAGGGTTGCTGTTCGACCTCCTTGGTTGACTGTGCATGCTGCTGCCGGCTGCCTCCGCCTTCTTCTTCTCCATCGTGCTCAAGAAGTCTTGAAGCTCTGAGTCACCTGCTGAGGAAGTGCTCTGCTTGTTTGCTGTGGACTGCAGCGCATCCCAGGAGTGTGAAGCCTGGGTAGCATATGGATGAGAGGCAAATGTGTTGCTGGTGGAAGACCTCCTTAGGGAGGCGTTAGGCTCTGTCAGCCTGAAGCTGGCACTGCCTAGGCTTTGGTGGGAAGCAGCTGTGGATGGCAGCTTTGAATTTGAACTGGTGAGAGTGCTTCTGCCAAAGGAAGGGTTATACGCAGGGATGGTCTGAGTTGGAGTTCGCCCAGGGCTGGCAGGGCGGGAGGCAGACCCGCTCATGCTGTGACTGTATCCGCTCCCGCCACGATTTGAAAATTCAGCTGCGCCAGACTGTGACCTGTCTGTGCTAGAGAGCCTCCTGGAGGATGGCTCGCGGCTCAGAGACTCACGAGTCGAGCGGAGGCGGGCAGAACTTGGCCTGCTACGCTCCACACTCATTGATCGACTCTGGCTGCTGTGAGAGTCAGAAATAAAGCTCTGTTGCCTGATGTGCTTCTGCTCTGCCAGCTGGCTTCTGGTGAGACCAGTCTCTGATGGGAGCTTGCCCGTGCCAGATAGGCTGACTGTGGATTGGTGGGGATCTTGCAGGCTGAGCGTGTGTCTGATCTGCTTTGAAGTGGCAGAAGTTGGGCGCGCATAGCCTGCTGCATCATCATAAGGATTATGTAACGCCGACCCGGACTGATAGGTGCTAGCTGCACTATACTTGTAGTCTTGCTGCCTTGCAAAATGCTGAGCGTCTCTGGCATCTTTGTGGCTGCCTGTGGTAGCCAATACATGAGTCAGTGCTTAATTCCCATGTGGCCACAAGCCTTACATGTCATAAGGCTGCTGAATTGATTCAACACTGCTTCCTACCTTGCATACTCTGCCTTGTCAGCGTGCCACCTAGCAGGTGTTGCCGTCATCTTTGCGAAACATGTTGCTGACAAGTAACAACCTGCGACAAGTTGCGTTGTTTGAGATAAGCAATGTAGCCACGGATGAACACCAAAAGTGACGCAGCTCTGTGCCATCATCTAGATCTGACTGTGCAGGCTCGGCCAGCAACTTCTGCAGTACCTTGAAAGACAATGGTACCTCTCGCGCGTATGAACTGTAACACAAGACCTGAAGCAGACCTGCGGCAAGGCCGCTGGTTTATGGTTGCTGCTGCAGAAGAGCAGTGCAGCTGTTGACTCGGATCACTTGTGCCTGGCTGAAGCGTACACCATAAGTGACGTACAGCGCTCGCGTATTGAACGTCCTGGAGTGCACTCTTTTATCATCAACGTGTTGCGCCTCGCTTCTGCGCCAATGCCGCTTGACAAGCTCTGCACTATGTCAACGAAGCCATGTAGGAATCTGGTCTGCAATGGAATCTAGCAGTGTCCAGAGGTCCAGACGAAGATCTTCCTCCACAGCAGATAACGAAATTCACAGCCTGATTATGTTGTGCGATCTGATGCGACACTGTACTGCTGTCCAAACATGCATATCAACAAGCTACAGCATGTTACGAAGTGTATGAAGTGTTTTCGTTAGAAGCAGATTTACAAGACTTACTTAGTATAATACGCCTGGGCAGCCCGGTATAATACTTGGCTTCTCAGTAAAATGACGCCGAAAGGTGTAGTATTTTCTTTTCTTTTCTTAGTATAATACAATGCACACTATGGTATGTACGTGTACACCCGCAGGTGTACATTCTGTGACTTGGGGAGATGTTGTCAATGTTGTACAGGAGCTATACGCTGCTTTGAGACCAGAAATCCATTGCTCTAGGCTATAGCTGAAGATCCATAATATACACAACAGGATTGCATTTTGATATTTCTACTGAGATTCAGCAACTCATGCGTCAGTCTGCAGTCCAACATCATGTGACAAGAACGCTTCATGAATCAAGGAACATACTTGACGTCAGCTGCAACCGACAAGTAACCCTCATCGAAAGCAATACTAGGCTGCTGAATCTGCACATACGGTATGTCCGGCAAAGCAAAACCCTTCTTAAGCAACTGACCATTGATCCACTTTTGAGCAATGCTGCTAGCCAGCCATCGTATGCTACTCTGCAAAGCATCTGCTTTGACAGGCCCAATGTTACTACTCAAGGTTTGCACCTTGATGCTGTCAGACACAATCTGCACCTCAACCATTAACCTCCAATCACAATCCGGCTGACCAGATTCCACCCAGATCTTGGTGGCAGCAATCTCAGACTGAATTCCCAACTCAAATAAAGGCTTTCCCGCCAACTTTGGGTCTTCAGAGTCGAGCGCAAACAGCAAAGTCGCATTCCCACTGACAACAACACCACGCTTTGCAGTGATTGTGGTCAACAATGGTTCGGCTGTAGCCACATCTAGGCTCATGTTCTGCCCAGGGTATTGTGCAGGTAAATTGGGCACAACCCCTGCCCAATTGTCTGTTTGCAGAGCAATTGACACATCAGCGCTCCTGAAGTGCTTCTGCAACACCTTATGCTCTTGCAGAACCCATGTGAAACAGTCAATGATTGACTCGTCAATGTCAGCAACGAACATGGGAGGCTTGTCATCCTTGCTAGCAGGGCTGATCCAGGTAGAAGCCCTCTGGTAGGGGCACTCCTTGGAGGGCAGCCTGAATCTGCCCCAGTCCTTGACCGTGATTCTGTCTGGCTCTACCACAGGGTCTCCAGCCAGTGAGGTGTTGAATTGCAGACCTTGTAGGTCAATAATGGTTGGAATGCCGGCAAGCAGTTTGTCCACCTCTATGGGCAGTGTCTCTGTCACTTGCCTGCAAACCACATACACAAAGTGTTGCCATCCAGTCATGCATTAACTTCACTACACATGGTGTCTTCCCCTAGGGTCAGGTACATGCAACGCTGAGTAGATCCCTGTAGTATTGCCTGTGTAGCAAACATGTAACATGCCAGCATCATGGTCGCTGTAAGGCAAGCACGGCAAAGCAGTGGTATGTTCACTTGCTAGACATACAGATGTGCTAAAAATTAAGAGGCATTCCAAGCAGACCACATTTCATGTGCAACATCATGGTCGTGTACCAAAATTGATAGACAGACCATGCACGCAAACAAAGGGTATGAGCATGAGATAGGAACAGCATGCAAGTAGTGTGGGGGCTTCAGGCATGCTTTGCACGCATGGTCAACAAGCACAATGCACTGTGTCAATGTGACCTTCTGCAAGCATGAGGGCACAGTCTCTGCCATCAGTCATGATATGAGGTCATGAAATATGGTTTCAAGCCCCCAAGTCTAAACCCAACAACCAGTCACAGGACATTTAAGTCATCATGCTCACCTGCTGACTTCATCTGTGATCACTCCCCTGAATTGTCCCTCAAAAGCAGTCAGAAACAAGTTGTAGAGCCAGGCAGCTGAAGAGTGGCTGGTGTGGACGTCAATCACACCAAAGGCAACCTGTGCGGGCTCTTGGCTAATGATCATGGGATGACCGGTGGCGTCAGTTTTGGGAATCAGCTTGTATTCCACAGCACCGTCCTCAAAACGTACGTCAGCATCGCCACTACCACTGACTTTGGGGAAGGAGGTTTTGTAGTAATGGAAGTGGCAGGTCACATAGGTTTTGAGGCCGTTGACAACAAAAGTGACTCCGCCTTGTGTGTTTGGGGAGACGCCTGTGCTTGATGATGTTATGTCCAGAGACTGTAGCTTGATGTCGCTGAGATCAAGATTGACAGTGCCAATCACAGGGATGTCCCAGCTGGTATGGGTGTCTGGCAGCTTCAAGCTGGCAAATTTGTCATGAACTAGCTGAAGCCCAACTTCAGAGGCGTAGTCAAACAGGGTAGTTGTGGCAGTGCCTATAATAGCTGGCTGGTAGCTGACATCTATCGGGTCAAGACCAGCTTGACCAAGCTTGCTCTGAGTCATTTGCTGGCTGTGGTTGTCCAGAGGACTGGCGGTACCTACCGCCAACCATAGCAGCACAGTGTATGCTCCTTTATGCACGCAGCATGCTGCCATGGCTTCAGCGTCGTAAACCTGCAGGGGTGCTTGCACGGTCAGCAGATCCCAAAAAGTTTGCTGAGGTGGGGCGTCCACCAACTCCTCAACTTTATGAAGCTCATCTCACCGGTGCCTGGTGAGCCTTGCAGATCACGACCAACTACCCAGAACTGTCTGCGAGATTAGCGCTGATTGAACTGCAAGGTAGCCCCACATTTTTACCTACAAGATGGACAACACATTGGGTGATGGTGCCTCCGCAGGCGCTTTGCAGATCGAAGGTGGGTCAAGAATCAGTCAACCGAATAGGTCAGAAGTTGACTCAGATATTGCCGATATTTGCAAGAGTTGACATTGCTTGTGTTCTGCCTTCCCTCTGCGGAAACGGCAAGTCGGCAAGAGATCTTACACGGTGCTCAATATCACTTGGACACCACGAAGAGAAAGCTGTATCCAACGCACTCTTGTAGATCACACGTTCGGACTGGTGCGGCTGAAGGCTGGCCCAGCAATGTACAAGTACTGACCACCCCATGCGCAACAACTGAAGCACCAACATGCAATATGTTCAGCAGCAAACTGTGCAAACATGCCCTTCACTTCGACAGCATAAGCCTTTTGGCACAAACAGACCCACCAAAAGCTGCAGGATATCCTGTGCATCTGCTCGCGCACTGGCGCAACAGCATTTACAGGTCAGTCATGGCGCCTTTCAGCTTGAGGAAGGCAATCAGCTCACACAAAAGCAATTAGCTCACGCAAAAAGGGCGACGCAAGCTTGACCTTGCAGAGCTTCCCAACAGACTACTCTACAGCAGTACGCCAGGCGCAGAATGCAACTCTTGCAGCTATTGCAGATGGTCACAAACTAATTGAGGTTGAGTTTCCAACCTCCAGCTTGCAAGGTGTATCAGGTCAGGACAAACAGCTTTTGCGCCAGGTCACAGTCTTTCTTCAAATGTGTGTCCCTGGCCCACAATGTGCACAGACTGTTGCTCTGACATCATCACAAGGGGCGCTTTGATTGTAGCTCTACTGGGAACAGGCAGGACCATGAGCCTTCTCAGGCCATGAAGCAGCTTTCAGATGGAAAGTGATGCCTTCAGGTGACGCTGAAGGGTGCAATGAGATGACCTACAGTATGGGCTATCTAAGACAGTTCTGCAGATCGTTTCAACAAAATGCAGCTGCCACACGCATCTTCTTCCCAGACAAAAAGGTGTGCGCAGTTGACCGTGACAATGCAGCAATCGTAAAGGTCATTGCAGTGGATCAGAGCCTTGTATGTATCGTCCTGGACTGTTGAGTCTTTGGTCAATGCACAAATCATGTCTGTATGTCAAAACTTGAAAGACCAAATGTATGAAAGAACACACGACACAGCTGTTGTACATGCGCAACGACTCTGCTGACTGACAGCATGAATGACACATGCTTGTAGTCCAGGAAATGGAGGTTGCCAAAACAGGCAAGGGCATAGAAGAAGAGGGTGGCGCAGTCTTTGATGTTACCAAGTTCCAGCTGGATTACTTGACTACACCTTCTGGGTTGTTGGACATCGGCATCGACTTGACCAAGGTTGACATCACCACAAGGACTCGTCCAGCCGATGAGCTTTACATCATTGCTTACCCTCATTTCAATGTCAATGGTAAGTCAACAGCAGTGTACCATGCCAGTGGAGCAAGCAGATGCACTTCAAAGCTCATGATCTTGCCATAAAGCGTTTGGGTTTAAGCAAGCAAGGTGTCTGTTACACGTCATACGTCCGTTACACGTCATATGTCCGTTACACGTCATATGTCAGCATCGCAAAGGCAACCTCCCTGATTCCACATGTAGCAGTAGAGCATGGTGAGCTCGTCGACTCAGCTCTTCCTGAGCCAGGCACAAGAAGTGGCATGTGTGGTACTTGTTCGACTGGATGGTAGTTTCTCACATGATTCTGCATATAGACTTGCACACATACATGTTGCCAGTATGTCCTGTCACTCTTGGCACCAGTTCCACATTGTGCATCTTCAAGTTGCTGTCCTTGAGCTTTACACTCAGACTTCGGTCTCAGCTGAGACCTGAGTCTCATGAATGATACATCTGCAGAGATAATTGCAGTCGATGAGCTGTATCACAAAATTGCCAAAGATGCCAAAACCCCGATTGTTGTTTTCAATGGAGAGCTTGACAGGATACGCAGCGGCTACTATCCAGCCCTCTTCTTCCCAAAGCTAGGCAAATTAGCCAAGAGCTTTATCCCTCACTTTGAGTCTGCATACTACATTCACAATTTCAAGGGCAACAGAGGAGGTAGGTGTACCTGTTGTCCCATATCTGTACAAAGAGTATCTGGTACTGTCCATGCTTCGTAGGCATGCACACATGGGTGCTTTTCCACAGAATCAACCACTTTGTCATCCCTTGGCTGCAAAAATGAACAGTGGTCACAAATACAAGTGGCAGAATTGCTTTCAAAGATTGCTGTGTAAGACGTCTGCATTGCCTTTTGCAATGCAGGCGTACTGTTCAGAGCATATCCTGACCCATGGCAGGTGCTCAGGCGGCACGGCAACAAGCTTGAGCTGATCCATACACAGGAAACAATGCCAGTTCTAAAGGATGTTGCTCTCAAGATCCTGCCTGCATCATGACGTGTGGAGGGCACAGTGTGTCAGTGCCATGAGAAGGTGCACAGCATCGTTTCAATAGTTGTTGGGATTGCAGCCCACTTGATCAGCAGGCCTGAGACCAAAGGCTGGCCATTGCAGGTCAGGTCCTAGCACGTATTTTTTTAAGGCGGGTAAGCAAGCTCTCAGAAAGCTGTTTAAGCATACAGTAAGGTCATGTCATTCAACAGTTCAGGATGGCGCAAGTCACAAGCTCAAAGTCAAATTTGAAGCATACTGCTGTTGGTGTCAGCGGTATGTTCTTAATGAATTACAGTTTTTCCTCTGCTTGCAATAGGCCAATATGCTGTGACTGTCATACTGATCAACAGTGTGCAAAGATACAGCTGCATGGTAGCATGTTGTCAAGTCACACCTACGAACTACATGCATATATCGTGTTACTGACACAACATGACTCTCACACAGACTGGCTTGATCAAAAATCAGCTGCAGCATCTAGTTCACTGGTGCACAAAGTAATGGCCCGGGAACGATTGCAACGCTGATCACGTAGCATGTGCTGTGCGTTCACTTAAAAACAACCGTCAGGGGGATCCCAGGATTGCACTCAAAAGGGGCTGTGACACAGCCGCTGTGTTCTTAGAAGGCCGGTTCTGAGTCCCTGGTCCTCCAGCTCCTGACATGCGTGATACAGCTCTAGGCATATGTAATGTCCAGCATGTTTGCATTTCCCAGTATGATTACACAGAATGCTATGCCAGATCATGCATGCAGCATGACTCACCATACTGACAGCATGATTGCATGTGCATGGT
>JAABUP010005808.1_pt1 | contig 18332 bp, 18 predicted proteins | sample 5559201 | NCBI WGS metagenome assembly JAABUP01 (sample SAMN10711887, study PRJNA513373) | rock metagenome | isolation source: Antarctica rocks | place: Antarctica
TGCGGCTCCCCCCAGCCGCAGCCTTGCGGCCCCCCGGGCCGCAGCCGTGCGGCCCGACCCAGAGGTTCCTACCGAGATACCACCTCCACCCACCACACCGGAGCCACCTGCCAGCACCGCTGACCCGGCGTCGGCCGGGGCGGAGGAGGCCCGGCCACCACGGGAATTGGACACCGGCCGGCCGGCGGAGCTGCTCGCGGCCTGCCGCATCACCGACCTCGACGCCTTCACCGCCACCGTTCAGGGTCTGCGCCGGGACCTGGGTCAGCCCTCGGTCCGCTGGTCCGCGCCCTGCCTGGCCGCCGCCATCGGGTTCGCCGTCACAGTCCGCGGCTGGCCAGCCCGGCATGTCCGCGACGCCCTGCTCCTCGTCGCCGCCGACCCCCAGACACGCAGCCCGATGCGCCTGGCCGAAGCCGGACCGTGGTGGGACCACGCCGAACGCCCCGGCCTGACCCGAACCCGGCAGGAGCAGGACGAACTCGACGGCCTCGAAGCCACCCTCGCCGACGCCGACGACCGCGCCGCACTCCAACGCACCGCCCGCGAACAGCTCACCGCCGAATATCAACCCGTTACCCGCCTCACCGTCGCCCGACGCGCCTGCCGGCTCCTCGAGCAACACAACCTTGCAGCTAACGGACCGGCAGGAGCGAAGCCCTTGAGCGCTGAACGAGCCCGTCCGCGACCACGGTGACGGCTGCACGGACCCCGGGACTTGCAGCAGATCAAAGGGCCTGCCCCGTGAAGGCCGCTAGCCAAGTTGACGACCGCCATACGCCAGCCCGACCAGGGCGACCGCAACCCGGCTGCCCGGCCCGCGGAATGTTGCCAGCAGCACCGGGCCCGCAGCCAGCGTCACTACCCGCCCGCGGTGCTGCCGACCGTCGACGGCACGACGAAGGCGATCACCGCATGCGCCACACTGATAGCCGCAGCGGCCAGCACGGCTCGAGGAGAAGGGGCGGCAGCCAGCAGCGCGCGGGTGAGCAACGTGGTGATCAGGACGACGGCTTCGCAGAACATCACAGCCGGCTGGCCGAACACCAGCGCTTCGCCCGCAAAGCCCTGCGCCAGGCTCGATTGCAAGGCCAGTCTGCACAGCGCTGCCGCTGTACTGGCATCGCGTTGATCCGTGAGTAGGGGGATCCTCGACATGAACCACCGGCAATCCCTATTGGCGGGGGACGTGGCCTGCGCCGCCAGCGGCCACCGCGACAGTCACCGTGTCGGCGGAACCCCCCATCGGTTCTGTACATGTTCAGCGCGGAATGGGCGAGTCGACCTGCCGGTCCGGGCGCTGGCCTCGCAGCGGTACGAGGGTCATACCCAAGTGAGAGACGGGCTAGGGTAGTCAGGCGTCCGACTATCTAGGGGTGGGTATGACCATCACAGCCTTGCCAATAACAACGGGCCGCCAGCAGGACGCTCTGCTCAGTCAACGAGCCGGGATGGTCATCCCAAACGGCATGTACGGGCACCTCAACCGGGCGACCTTTCCACCGAGCTATCCGCAGTTCTTCGCGCGTGGCGAAGGCACAAAGTTGTGGGACGTCGACGGAAACCGCTACATCGACCTCATGTGCGCCTGGGGGCCGATGATCCTGGGCTACCGCAACCCGCAAGTCGACGCGGCGTACAAGGCTCAGCTCGAGCAGGGGGACTGCCTGAACGGACCCGGTGCCGTCATGGTCGAGCTCGCTGAGCTGCTCGTCGACACCGTGTCACACGCCGACTGGGCGATGTTTTCTAAGAACGGCACGGATGCGACGACGACGTGCCTGACGATCGCGCGCGCCGCGACGGGTCGGCGCAAGGTACTCAAGGCGAGCCACGCTTACCACGGAGCTGCACCCTGGTGCACCCCGTCGCCGGTGGGCGTCACACTGGAGGACCGCGCCAACATCGTCGAGTTCGAGTTCAACGAACTCGCCGACGCCGAACGGGCAGCCGCTGAGGTGGAGGGCGACGTCGCGGCCATCATCACAACGCCGTACCGGCATGACGGCTTCGTCGACCAAGAGGCCGCCGACCCGGCCTACGCGCGCGGCCTGCGCGCGATGGCGGATCGCCTCGGTGCTGCACTGGTCCTGGATGACGTTCGGTGCGGCTTCCGATACGACGTCGCCGGGAGCTGGGAGCCGCTGGGCGTCCGTCCTGATCTCAGCGCCTTCAGCAAGGCAATCGCGAACGGCTACCCCCTGGCTGCCATCACCGGGAGCGACTCGCTGCGCGAGGCCGCTGGCTCGGTCTTCTCCACGGGCTCGTTCTGGTTCGCCGCGGCTGCCATGGCCGCCGGTATGGCGACGATCCACGAGCTGCGAGAGGGATCAGGGCTGGAGTCGATGCGTGCCGCCGGTCAGCAGTTGCGGGAGGGACTGGACGCACAGGCCCTGAAGCACGGGCTGGTAGTGCACCAGACCGGCCCCGTGCAGATGCCCTTTCTCCGCTTCGACGGGGACCCCAGCTTCACCACGGTTAATCAGTGGACCACCGAGACGATTACGCACGGCGTCTATGTGCACCCCTGGCACAACTGGTTCCTCTCGGCCGCTCACACGCCAGACGACATCGACGATGTCCTTCAGGTCACGGATCACGCGTTCGAGGTCGTCGCGGCTCGTTGACTGGCGCTGGGCGCCTCTAACCTGGTCGACATGCGGGGGAGGGCCGTTGCCGAAAATTGTCGATCACGAGATGCGTCGCCAGGAGGTGCTGGCTGCCACCTGGCGGGTCATCGACCGCGTTGGCCTCGACGAGGCCACTACGCGCCGAATCGCACACGAGGCTGGATACTCCAACGGAGTGCTTGCTCACTATTTCGCCGATAAGGACGACATCCTCGTTTCCGCCCTGAAGCTCGCGCATGAGCACGTCCGCGAGCGAATGGTCCAGGTCACCGACGGGGTGATGGGCTTGGCGGCGCTCCGGGCAGTGATCGTGGAAGCGCTGCCGCTCGACACCGAGAGGCTGCTCGAGGCGCGTATCGAGTTCAGCTTTCTCGGCCGAGCCCTGAACGCTCCCAAATTGCGGAAGGTTCACCAGGACGAGCTTGCGCACTTCCGTCGCCGGCTTACGAGCCTGGTGCGAGCCGCTCGGGCCGCCGGCGAGATCGTGACGCCGCGCCCCGACGACGACGTCGCGGCGGAAGTCTTGGTGCTCATTGACGGGTTGTCCATCCAGGCTCTGTTGGCCCCGGACCGGATCACCGCCGCTATGCAGCTGCGGATGCTTGACGTGCTGCTGACGCGAATTAGTGCTGTTGTGGCCGAGGCCTCATCGGCCCTCGGGTAGAACCTGCCGGGCCGCAATGGCCTGCGTGTCGGGGAACTGAGGGCTGCGACTGAGCCGCTCGAGCGCCGACGCCAGGTCACTGATTCCGTCGCTACCAAGCGTTTCCGCAACCATGCTGGCGCAGGCGGTCCCGAGCCCACACGCCTCCCGCGGCCCCCAGCCGAGCGACAAGGCGCGCAGGTAGCCGGCGCTGAACCCATCCCCGCAACCGGTGCTATCGACTACGTCGACTTCCAGGGCGGGAAAGGCGTAGACGCCCTGATCGTCGACCAGGACTCCACCCTCTGCCCCGGTCGTGACAACAACAACCTGCGGGCCGCACTCGGCCAGCGTGTGTGCCGCGTCGGGCAAATCAGTCTCACCGGTGAGGACTACGGCCTGCTCGGCGTTGATCAGCAGGTGATCGATCTCCGCAAATAGGGGGCTTAGCAACTCGAGGGCCTCCGGCCATCCGGTCGTCAAGAGGTCGGCGCTTGTTACTGCGCCTGCGACCCGAGCTTGGCGCAGAAGCTCTGGCAGCACCTTGAGTGAAAACTCGCCGAGCACGTCCGGGCCACCGATGTGGATGTAGTCGCTGCCAGCGAGGTGTGCGGCCTGCACGTGCTCAGTGGTAAGCAGCCCGGTAACCCCTGGAACGTGCAGCGCCGGGCGTTCCCCATTCGCCCGGATCGGCAGGATCGTTGCCGACGTCTGCGTCTGGCTCAGCACTACCATCCGGGCGACGTCGACCCCGGCCTCGGTCAGCTGCGCGAGCAGGAACACGCCAAGGTTGTCGTCACCGACCGCCCCGATGCTGCGCACGGTGCCGCCCAACCGGGCGAGATCCACGGCCGTTCCGCCCGCCGCTCCCGCTACGGTGATCCGAATTTCGGTGAGCAGTGCTGCTCCCTGACCGGGGGGTATTTCGGCAACCGGGCGCCCCAGGACGTCGACGATGTGAGCCCCCAGCGCGGTGAAGACGGTCATGGTTGCCCGACCGGGTCTGGGAGCGGATCAGCGCGCCGGGCGTGCATGGCGGCACGGACCTCCTGAAGCTGGTCGCGGGACAACTCGGTGGGCCGCCCGGCAGCCGTGGCGAGCAGCGCGACCTGACACAGCCACTCGAGCAGCTCGGCCCGTTCGGCGGCCTGCTTGACGGACGATCCCACTGTCAGACTCCCGTGGTTAGCCATAAGGACGCCGTTGCCGGTGCCGAGCGCGGCGGCGGTCACCGCGGACAACTCCTCCGTCCCGAAGCAACGGTAAGGGGCAACTGGGACAGAGTCGCCGAGGTCGACGCAGTAGTAGTGCAGGACGGGAAGCGCCGAACTGACCGTGGACAAGGCGACCGCATGACGTCCGTGGGTGTGCACCACGGCTCCCACATCCCCGCGACGGTGAACCCTGAGGTGTAGGGCGAGCTCGGACGTCGGCGCCCGCTCGCCCGCGACGACCGCCCCCGAGCGGTCGACCAGGGTGAGCGAGGACGGATCGAGATCCGCGAACGCTGCCCCGGTCGCTGTGAGCAGGATGTGGTCGCCGACCGCCACGCTGGCATTTCCAGCCGCTGCCAGAACGAGGCCCCGCTGGGCTAGGCCCCGGCACTCGTGCAACAGGGCGTCCACGGCGCTGCGGTAAGCGTCCCCGTGCACGGTGTCGAGCTGCACCATGCGCTCAATGTAGTCAGGCGTCCGAAATAAGGCGCATGGCGCCTGCTTCTTCGCTCGGTCGCCGGACGACTCGTCGGGACGTGCGGGTCGAGGCCGTGTGACGGGTGACGTGTGACGGGTGACGGCGGGCAGCCCAGAAGCCGCCGCGGTGCGTGTCCTCCCTCCGCCTTGACTTTATTTCGGACGCCTGAGATAAAAAGCGTTCTCGAAGGCTCTGCGCCTGCCGGCGTCCGGCGGGCACACGGCACATCGGGTGCGAGAAGCAGCACGAGCGACGAGACTGAGCACGACCGGTAACCACGAGGGAGCGCAATGCGCAAAAAGCCAGCGGCCACAGTCGGGTCCCTGATCGCGGTCCTGGGGCTGGTGGCGTGCGGAGGGTCGAGCAAATCGGCGTCCGGAGCTGCCAACCTAGGAAACACCTCAGGGATTAGCAAGGCTTGTCAGACTTCGCCCGTCGCTGGGGGCTCGCTCGTGTACGCCCGGCAGAACGAGACCCAAGGTCTCAACCCGCTTTCGGCCAATAACGGCAACGGCGACATCTTCGCCGACGAGCTGCTCTACAACGGGCTGGTCCGCTCCGACCCTCGGGGGTCCCAGAGCCTGCAGCCGGCGCTCGCGAGTTCGTGGACGATCTCCCCGGACGGCAAGACCTACGTGTTTCACCTGCGGCCGGGCGTCAAGTTCTCTAACGGCCAGCCCCTCACGGCGCAGGACGTGAAGTTCAGCCTGGACCGGTTCGGCGACCCCAAGACCAACCAGCTACTCGCTAATGTGGCTGTCGGTTACAAGTCCTCACAGGTCGTGGACGCTTCGACGGTGCAGGTCAACCTCAGCGAGCCGGTTGCAGCCTTCCTCTACAACATCAGCATCTTCCCGGCGTTCATCGTCCCCAAGAACCTCGTGCAGTCGCAGGGTGATGCGTTCTTCAAGCACCCCGTCGGTACAGGCCCTTTCGTGCTCAAGGAATTCGTCGCCGGCTCGCACATCACATTCACCCGCAACCCGCAGTACTGGGAAAGCGGGAAGCCCTACCTCAACGAGGTCCGCTTCAACTTCGCGACCGACAGCAACAGCAGGCTGCTCGCGTTGGAGAACGGGCAAGCACAGATCGCTGATGGCGTCCTGTTCTCCCAGATCAACGCAGTTCGCGCACGCAGCAACCTCGTGATCCAGTCGTCGAAGGCGCCCCTGTTCATCGGAATGTGGCTGAACCACCGCCGGGGTCCGCTTGCCGATCTCAACGTTCGCAAGGCCATGCAGTATGCCCTCGATCGTTCCCTAATCAACTCGAGCATCTTTCGCGGCGTCGGCACCACACCCAACAGCGTCCTCATGCCATTGAAGTACGACGCCCCCGCGTCGGCTGTCGCGCCCTACCCATTCGACCTCGCCAAGGCGAAGGCAGCCATGGCGGCCTCCCACTACCCGCAGGGGTTCCAGACGACCCTGCAGTACCCAGCCGGCTACGACTACTACAAACAGCTTGGTCTGCTGATGCAGAACGAGTACGCGGCCCTTGGAATCAAGCTCCAGCTCGTCGAGGAGCCCGCCTCTAATGTGACCACCCGGTGGTCAAAGAGCGACTACGACCTCACCTTCCCGTTCGCTCAGTTCACGAGCGACGTCGTCGTACCGGACGAGTACGTGCAGTTCCTGGCCGGGGACAAGTCGCAGGGCCTGCAGGGCTTCTACAGCAACTGGTACGACGCCTCGATCACCAAGCTGGTCGACAAGTTCATCACCACGACCAGCGAGACCGACCGGGCTGCCCAGTGGCCGGTCATTCAACAGCAGCTGATGGACCAGACCCCGGTCGTCAGCGTGATGAACCTGCCCTTCGTCAACGCGCACCAGAGCAATGTCTGCGACACATCGGTGAACGCTCTAGGGGCCGACCACCTCGAGGACACCTGGCTGGGGAAGGCGAGCAGCTGAGACAGACGCGGGCAGCACAACCAGGGCCGGGGCTCAGGGCGAGGTCGCCATGCTCGGCTACATAACGCGTCGGATCGCGCTGAGCCTGGTTGTTCTCTTCGGCCTGCTCGTCGCCACTTTTGTCATCATTCACCTCGTGCCGGGCGACCCGGTCCAGCAGCTGCTCGGATCCCGTGCCAGCCCGACGGCCATCGCCTCGGCTCGTCACGAGCTCGGCCTCGATCGCCCGTTGCCGGAGCAGTTCTCTGCCTTCCTGGGTCGGACGGTGCGTGGCGACTTTGGCCGCTCCATCCCGTTGAACAGCTCGGTCTCGTCAGTGATCGGTCCCCGCCTGGCACCCAGCGCGTTGCTCATCGCCTACGGACTAGTCATTGCCCTAGCAGTCGGTGTGCCACTGGCAGTCATCGCCGCGGTACGGCCCAACGGGGCATTAGACAATGGAATACGGCTGACGGCGACGTTCGCCTTCGCCATGCCGACCTTCTGGCTGGGTCTGATGCTCGCCCTCGTCTTCGGCCTGTCCCTGAAATGGTTCCCGGTGTCGGGCTACGACAGCGGCGTCGGCGGGTTCTTCCGAACGCTGACGCTGCCCGCCCTGACGCTGGGGCTCTCGCTGGCGGTCGTCGTCGTGCGCACCCTGCGATCGAGCCTGCTCGAGGTGTTGCAGTCGGAGTACATCGACGCGGCCCGCTCCCGCGGTCTGCGAGAGCTGCGGGTGGTCGGCAAGCACGCGATGCGCAACGCGGTCATGGCAACGGTCACCATCCTGTCCGTCGACATTGGCTTCTTGATCGGGGGGACGGTCGTGATCGAGGCCGTGTACCAGATTCCTGGCGCCGGGAGCCTGCTGGTCCAGGCGGTCCAGCGGCGCGACTATGCACTCATTCAGACGTTGGCACTGCTCGCCGGGACCGCGGTAGTAGTGACAGGTCTGCTTGCCGACCTGCTGCAGGTCGTCATCGACCCGCGGGTGCGGCTGGCGGGTCGATGAGCGCCTACGTCGCCGGTGTCGCAGAGACCGTAGGTGAAAGCCGGCGCCGCCACGGACGCCGCCCGGCCTGGCCGGTGCTGGTCGGCGGCACAATTCTCGTTGTCCTGGTTCTCGCTGCGCTGCTCGCGCCGATAATCGCTCCCTACGGCCCGAACCAGCTCGACTTTCTGCACTCGCTCTCGCCGCCGTCATCCGGCCATCTCATGGGCACGGACGACACCGGTAGGGACGTCTTCTCACGGACGCTGTACGGCTTGCGCATCGACCTGCTGGTAGTCGTGGCCGTCACCTACATCCCTCTGCCGATCGGCGTACTAGTGGGCGCCCTGGCCGGCTACTTCGGGGGAATCGTGGACATCCTGCTCTCGCGACTCACCGACGTGATGATCGCCTTCCCCTTCATCATCCTGGTCATCGCCGTGGTCGCGATCGTCGGGCCGGGGCTGACCGGGATCGTCATCGGAATCCCAATTGTCGCGTGGGCGCTCTACGCGCGCCTCGCTCGGTCCGAGATGCTGGTGCTGCGCGAACAGCCGTTCATGCTCGCCACCACCGGTCTGGGCTTCACCAAGCGGCGGGCGATCTTCCGCCACGCTCTGCCGAATCTGTTGCGGGTCTGCCTGGTCTATTCGACCGTCGACATGGTGGTGAACCTGCTGGTGGTAGCCGGCCTCGCGTACCTGGGCTTCGGTGTGCAGCCGCCCGGGGCGGAGCTTGGAACAATCATCGCGGACGGTGAGAGTTCGCTGCTGTCCGCGTGGTGGGTGGCCACCATGCCCGGGCTGGTGCTCGTACTGTTCGGCGTGGCCGTCGGACTCGTCGGCGACGGCCTCTCGGACGGCCGTGCCCGGGGCGGCGGACGATGAGCCAGCTGCTGGCCATTGAAGATCTTCGGATCGAGTTCGGCACGTCGGCGGAGCCACTGGTGGCGGTGAAGAACGTCGCGCTCGAGGTCGGTGCCGGTGAGATTGTCGGGCTGATCGGCGAGTCCGGCTCCGGCAAGAGCCTGACGTGCCGTTCGGTGCTGCGCCTGCTGACCCCGCCCGGTCGCATCGCCGCTGGCACGGTGATGTTCGATGGCCGTGACGTGCTCGCGATGTCCCGGCCGGAACTCCGGCACCTAAGGGCGCATGAGATTGGGATGATCTACCAGGACCCCTTCAGCTCCCTCAACCCCGTGTTCCGTATCGGGGAGCAGGTGGCGGAGACGCTGCGGGTGAACCGGTCGATGAGCAAGAAGGATGCTCAACCTGCTGTCCTCGAGCTGCTGGACAGCGTCGGGATCCCTGACCCCGTCCGCCGGGCACGGGCCTACCCGCACGAGCTCAGTGGGGGGATGCGCCAACGAGTCATGATCGCCCTTGCGACGGCATCCCAGCCGCGGCTGCTCGTCGCCGACGAGCCGACCACCGCGCTCGACGTCACCACCCAGGCACAGATCCTCGAGCTGCTCATGCGCCTGCGACGCGAACGCGGAATGTCGGTGCTGCTCGTGTCCCACGATTTCGGCGTCATCGCTCAGGTCTGCGACCGGGTGGCCGTCATGTACGGCGGACACATCGTCGAGAGCGGCCCGATCGAGACCATCTACGACGACCCACAGCATCCGTACACGCGCGCACTCCTGGGATCGGTGCCCTCGCTCGAGGACGCCGGGCGCACCGGTCGCCGAGAAGGGATCCCTGGGCAGCCGCCAGAGCTGACCAACGTCCTGCCCGGCTGCGTCTTCGCTCCACGCTGTGAACACGCCCAGGTCGTCTGCACCCAGGTGCCGATGGACCTTGTTCCCCTGTCGGACAGTCACGGATGTGCCTGCGTGGTGCTTCCCTACCGCGAGCGAGACCGGGGCTAGGTTCACAGATGACAACAGAAGCGCTGCTGCGAGTCTCGGGCCTGGTGAAGACGTTCGGGCTGCGCCGGTCGTGGGCCGAGCGCCTCGCACGGACCGCCAGCACCGAGCACCGTGCCGTCGACGACGTGTCCCTCGAACTCCGGACCGGTGAGATCCTCGGCCTCGCGGGAGGTTCCGGAAGCGGTAAGACGACGCTCGCACGCTGCCTCATCCGGCTCATTGAGCCCGAGGCCGGCGCGATCACACTCGACGGCCACGACATGCTCACTGCACGAGGAGCGGCGTTGCGCGAGCTGCGGCGCCGGATGCAGATGGTTTTCCAGGACCCCTACGCCTCCCTCAACCCCAGGATGTCGGTCGGCACTGCCCTGCACGAGGCGGGTCGGGTGCACCGGCGCCCTGGAAGCAGTGACCCCGAGCGGTTCGTCAGCACCCTTCTCGACCAGGTCCACCTGTCGGCCTCGACGGCGCACCGGCACCCCAAAGAGCTGTCCGGCGGACAGCGGCAGCGAGTCGCGGTAGCCCGTGCGCTGGCCGTCGGTCCGGAAATCCTCATCGCCGACGAGGCTGTCAGCGCCTTGGACGTCTCCGTGCAGGCCCAGCTTCTGAACCTGTTCCTCGATCTTCGCGCCGAGCTCGGACTGTCAATCCTGTTCGTTGCCCACCAGCTCGCGGTCATCGCCCAGGTCGCCGACCGGGTCGCGGTGATGAGCGAAGGGCGGATCGTCGAAGTGGGACCGACCAAGACGATCTTCAACCACCCGGAGCACAGCTACACCCGGCAACTGCTCGCGGCGCATCCGCGTTCGGATCCGCGAGCGCACCTGTCGACCGTCCCGCCGGCGTAACCGGGGCCCCTTGGGCAACCGCCGAGGTCGTTGCAAGGGCGCCTGCAAGCAAGCAGCCGCTGGCCGTCACCGGGCGCGCGGCTGACGAGCGCGCTGCATCCGGCCAAACTCGCGAACGCACCAAACAGATTCTCGCGTAGGCACCTCACCGGCTGCGGCCAAGTGCTCGCCGATGTCCTCATCGGGGACACCCACCGGGCGCTGAAGCGGGGCCGAGTGGCAATCCGCGGCGGCTGCGCCGCGCTGACCGTCGCCACTGCCGCGCTGGAGTCTGCGTCTTCCTGCTGAACAGCGACTGGGTTCCGGTTTTACTCGTCCCGAGCAGTCGATGCGCCGACCAGCAGCGGAGTTGAAACCGCAGTGAACCGTCCGACTTGTATGTACCGGGGGGGACATACAAGTCGGACGGTTCAGATGACGGCGGATGGGTTCGTCCTGAGTCGGCCGCTTGACGCAGCCAGTCAAGCGCACCGCCCATGCGGTCAAGTTGATGGACAACGTGGTCACGGGCAGCGCGACCGGCGACGAGCTCGCCTTCAGTTACCACGGCTCCTGGGCGCTCGTGGAGGTGCTCGTGTCGCGGTCGTTCGACGGCTCGGCCAGCCGCTCGGCCTGACCAGAGATCGGGGCTGCGGAGACGACGATGTTGTCGCGGTAGTGGTGGGTGGCGGAGTCGAACGGCCCACCGCACGTGACAAGGGTGAGCGTCGGCGGGCCATCGGTGCGGAACACGGCGGCGGGCAGCCCCGCCTTGGGGTAGGAGACGCGAGCTGTGACCTGGTAGGGCAGCACCCGGCCAGCGGTGTTGGTCACCTCCACCGGGTCACCGATGCCGCGTCGAGCAGGGCCGCCAGAGCGCCCGTGCCGTAGCCGGCAGCGTCGATGTGCCCAGCTAGTACGGCTGAGCCCGCGCCCTGACCAGGAGCCGCGCCCCCGGCCCACCATCCGACGGTGTCCGGATCGGGCGGAAGATCCAGCCCGCGCAGACGGGTGACCCCCACGGGCAGGATCGCCGCCTGGACGCCCTGACGAGGCAGCTCCAACCGGGTGGGCAGCAGAACGGCTGATCCTGTGGGCGCCGCCCGCAGCGAGTCTCGTACCGCGCTGGCGACGTCGGGTGGATGGACCCCGCGCTCGCTCGCCGCAGCCGGACGCGCCAAGTCGGGCGCGGCGGCTGCTGGCTGTTGCCGGAGCAGGTGCAGTCCCAGACCCGCCAGCACAAGGCCCAGCAGCGCGCCCAGCAGCGGTAAACCGGAGCGCAGGAGGCCGCTATGCCCCGCCCGCCGCTTGTCGCGCTGGCCTGCCGGCAGGCCAGCGCGGCTCACTGCGACCGGTGAGCCCGGCGGAGCACGAGGGTGCCGGCACCGGCCACGAGGACCAGCCCGAGCGCGGCCAGGGCCGCACCTTCGGCTGCGGTGCTACTGGCAGCCTGACCGCCGCTGCCCGCGTTGACCGATGTGGGGCTGGTGCCGCCCTGGGCCGCGAGCAGCTCGCCGAGGTGGTGCTGCACGACGGGAGCGGTGGCCTTCGCCAGCGCCAGGACCGCGGCGTCCTGGCCGGAGCTGATCTCAGTCGCGCCGGCTGCGAGGGCCTGGCGGTGACCAGAGGTCTGCGAGGCCAGGAACAGGGCGTCGAACGCCGACCCAGAAGCCGCCGATGCCTGCGCCAGCTGCTGCTGCTGGGTGGCGTCCGGCGTCCCGGGAAGCGAGACGCCGAACTGGGCGGCGACCGCCTGCAGCTTCGTGTCACCCGCGGTGTGGTCGGCAATGAACATCTGCCCAAGGGAGCGAACCGTCGCCGAAGCGGCGTGAGACTGAGCGGCTTGCCCCGCACTGATCTCGGTCAGGTTGTACTGGTGCGCGGCCTTGAGCCAGGCGGCGTCCTGCCCAGACGGGGCCGCGGCAGCAGGGGAGGCGAACAACAGGGCAGCGCCGAGCGCGAGGCCGCCGACGACGGGGACGGTGCGAGACAAGGCCACGGGATGCTCCAAGCGGTCAGAGGGCGGGATGTTCGCCGGGGTGGTACCCAGCGGGATATGACCGACGCCGCTTCGCGGTGCTGGATCCGCGGATCCAATCTCACGGGGCGCAGCCGGCTCAGCTGCTGCCAGCACCTGCTTCTGCAAGCTCAGAGCCGGTCCGTCCGCGGTAGCCCGGAGGGGCGGACGCGGTCTTCGCCCGAGTCGTGCCACCGCACCGGTCGCTGACTCACCAGTCTGTCAGGGCACGGGGTTGGCGAAGTTCAGTGTTCTCAGCTCGTCGGGGTTGTTGATTGCTACCTCGAAGACGGAGATGGGTCCGGTCGGGTCGGGGTTGATCGTCCTGGTACCGGCACTGGCGAGGAAGGTGGCGATCTGGTTCTGCTCCTGTGTGTTTCCCCGCGCGAAGTTGGGGTCGAGCAGAAACCCGTGCGGGTTCGACGTTGCGTTGGGGGTCTTGTCGTTGCGGTACAGCGTCTCCCGGTCGAACAGACGGCCGGCCAGCAGCTCGGTGTAGGTGGTCGGGTTCGGGACGGTCTTGTCACCGAAGGCGTTCGACAGCAGCACCCGCTTGGCAGCCGAACCTGCGGGGGGGTGGGCTCGCAGCAGCGGGGCGAAGGTCTCCGGGCTGCCGGAGCGGTCGATCCACGTCTCGTTGGCGATCGCCTGCTGGATTGCCAGTGCGCCGCGGGCTGGGTTGGTGACGGGAGCGTCGCCGCGCAGCGGCATCGACTCGGTGAAACCGTCGTAGCCGCCGTTGAGCAGCGACGGCTTGCGCTGGGCGAGGTCCTGGGTGACTAGCAGCCGGAACGAGGGCGAGAGCCGGGCGATCTCGCTGATCGGGCCGCCGGAGACGTTGGGGGCAAGCACCGGGACCAGCGGGTCGGTGCCGCCGAGCATCACCCCGTAGATGCCGCCGAAGCTCTGCCCGTAGTACGACACCGCAGTGCGCCGAAGGGCAGTGCCCGCGTGCCCGGGCAGCGCAAGCCCCCGCCCGACCGCCCGCACCAGGGACATGATGTCGGCGACTGTCTGCCGCAGTCCGTCGCGGCTACCGACCGAGGCATCAGGGGCCGGCTGCACTGGCGCTGAGGACCCCTCAGTCGAAGTGATCGTCCCGTCGTGGTTCTGGTCGACGCCTCGGGCGTAGGCCGGGACGTGGACGGTCCCCGCGCTTGACACCGCCGTCCAGCTCGACCGTGGCCCGTAGCCGTGCCCCACGACGTCGGTAGCGATCGTGGCAAGACCCCGGCTGGCGTTGAAGTCCGCGGCCAGGAACAGGTCGGCGTCCGAGCGGGTGAAGCCGTGCCCGAACACCGCCACCGGCCAGCCGCTAGCCGGCACCGGCCCTGATGGGACGATCAGCACGAACGGCAGCCGGGCCTGCCCGGTGACCCGAGGGCCGCGGCGGGCGGTTGGCCGCTGGGCGATGACGCTGTCAGCGTCGAGCCAGGAGGGGGCGAGGTAGGAGCCGAAGACATAGGACCCGGCCGCCCCGAACGAGGTGTTGTTGACCGTAGATGTCACCAGGCCGCCCTTGGGGCCCATGTCGGCGGTGTAGCTCAGCACGACTCCAGCAGCGGGGACGACGCGGTCCACCCTCAGCCCGCGGGCAGCAGGGGCAATGCCTGCCGCGCGGTAGGCGGAGCCGTCGTCGAGCTGGCGACGCATGGCCAGCAGCCCTGACGTAGCGCTTTCAGTCGTAAAGATGCTGCTGGCGTGCCGCAGGTGAGCCGGGCCCCCGCCGACCGCCAGCCGGTAGGTCGCGCCCGGCGCCAGCTGCCGGGCCGGGTGGGCGTAGACGGTGTGAGACACCGCGTCGTAGACGACCCGGTCGACCCCGACGCTGCGCCCGCGACCAGCCACCGCAGTGACTGTTGTCGCCGCCGCGACCGCAGCCGGGTCAACAGCCCGGTCAAAGGTCAACGCCAGGCGGGGATCGACGTCGAAGCCATCAAGCCGGTTCAACAACGCCACGTCATGGCAGTCAGTCACCTGGACACGGCAGTTGGGGAACGGCAAAGCGACGCGTCGCCCCGTCGCCTGGGAGCTGTCCCGGACGGTCCGAGCATCCGACGGGAACACGCTAGTAATCCGCGCTGTAGCAACCAGGCGGTGACCTGATTGCACCAGGGCTGTCCCGGAACTGCTCGCCGCTGCCGTACCGGTGAGCCCCAGCAGCGCAACCGCGGTGACTGCGGCGACTGCCATCAAAGTCGAGCGCCCCGAACAGGCATGCGGACGGGCGGGGCTGACTCTCATGGCGGGACCTCTCGACAGCACGGGCAACAGCACGGGCAACAGCACGGGCAAAGACGGGTGACTTGCGCCACAGTGCCACAGCGGTCGTGCGGACCGCTTTCGGGGGCAGCCTGTCGCCGTCGCAATCAATAACGGCGGCGGGCCTTGCCGATGCCGGCTGGGCGGGGCAAGGCTGTCGGTATGACTGAGTCGGCTCGCCGTCCCGTTCCTGGCAGCGCCCGTGGGCCGGTGCCGCAGGTAGCGGCTGGGCGCCCAGTCGATCCAGGCCAGAGAGTCGAGCTGACGGTGGTGCTGCGCCGCCGGGCACCGGTGCCAGTCGATCTCGTCGAGGGATCGGACACGGTGGGCAACGCCCATCTGGGTGCCGGCTACGGTGCGGACAGGGTCGACGTGGATCTGGTGCGTTCGGTGCTGGTCACTGCCGGGCTGGTCATCGACGGGGTCGACGAGCCCTCCCGCCGGATGCAGGTCTTCGGCCCGGCGGCTGCCGTCGCTGCTGCTTTCGGTACGTCGCTGACCCGCACGACCAGCCTGGACCCGGTGACCGGGCTGGCGGTCGAGCACCGGCACCGTACCGGTGAGCTGAGCGTGCCGGCCGAGCTCGACGGCGTCGTCGTCGCCGTGCTCGGCATCGATGACCGGCCGCAGGCCAGGGCACACTTCCGCCTCGCCGGCACCGGCCCGCACTCGGCAGGGGTGTCCTACACCCCGCTGCAGCTCGGCCAGGCCTACGACTTCCCTGCCGGGACCGACGGCACCGGCCAGAGCGTGGCGATCGTCGAGCTCGGCGGCGGCTACGCCCAGTCCGAGCTCGACACCTACTTCGCCGGTCTGGGCCTTGCCACCCCGGCCGTTAGGGCAGTCGGCGTCGACGGAGCGGGCAACGTCGCCGGCAAGGACCCGCAAGGCGCCGACGGGGAGGTGCTGCTCGACATCGAAGTCGCCGGTGCACTGGCCCCCAAGGCGTCGATCGTCGTCTACTTCGCCCCCAACACCGACCGCGGCTTCCTCGACGCCGTCGCCACCGCCGTCCATGCCACCCCCACCCCCACGGCTCTGAGCATCAGCTGGGGGCAAAGCGAAGACGAGTGGACCGGCCAGGCGCGGACCGCCCTGGATCAGGCGTTCGTCGACGCCGCCGCACTGGGCGTCACCGTCTGCGTCGCAGCAGGCGATGGCGGCAGCAGCGACGGCGCCGCCGACGCCAAGCCACACGTCGACTTCCCCGCCGCCAGCCCCCACGCCCTGGCCTGCGGCGGAACCAGCCTGCAACTAGCCGCAGCCGGCACGCCGACCAGCGAAACCGTATGGAACGACGGGCCGACCCGCGGGGCGACCGGCGGCGGGGTCAGCGACACCTTCCCGCTGCCCTCCTGGCAGACCGGCGCCGGTGTCCCGACCCGGGCCGGCGCCGCTGGCGGAGGCAGCGGCCGGGGAGTCCCCGACGTCGCCGGCGACGCCGACCCGGCAACGGGCTACCAGGTCCTGGTCGATGGCAAGGCGGTTGTCATCGGTGGGACCAGCGCGGTCGCCCCGCTGTGGGCCGCGCTCGTCTGCCGCTTGGCCCAAGGCGCCGGCCGTCGACTCGGGCTGCTGCAACCAGCCCTCTACGCCCACGCCGCACCAGGCGTGAGCCCGCCAGGCTTTCGGGACATCACCACCGGCAGCAACGGCGTCTACACAGCAGGCCCCGGCTGGGACCCCTGCACCGGCCTGGGCGTCCCCGACGGCCATCAGCTACTCGCCGCCCTGTCGCCCGGCTAAGAGCAGCTGTAGGCCCGCTGGCTGGAGATGACCACTGAGCCACCGACCACGCAAGAGGGGCGCACTCCGGCGAACACGCTCCTGCTCATCGCACACCGGCCTGGCCGGCAGCATTCGCATCGGGTGCTGGTGACCGCGGAGGAGGAGGCGCGGCTGGTGCGGTTGGCGGCGGCCGGGCGGGTGACGGTGCCGCGGCTGCTGGTGGAGCCGGCGCTGGCCGGGTGGGGGAGACGGTGACGGTGCGCCGGGACGCGATCGCCGAGTTGTTCGCGGTGCACCGCCTGCTGGCGGCGGTGAGCAACAACGTGAACCAGATCGCCCGGCACGCGAACGCCAGCGGCGAGTTCCCGCGGGACGCGGCGGCGGCGAATAGAACGTCCGAACCGTCCCCGGTTCAGTAGCGGGTGGGTTGTCCCGGCAGCGGCTGCTGCCGGGGTCGGCGTGACGGTAGTAGTTAGCATCGTGCTCGGCGGGCGGCACGTGTCCGATCGAGCCGTGCAGCCGGGTCTCGTTGAACCACGCAACCCAGCTGCAGGTGGCGAGCTCAAGGTCGTCGACGCCCCGGAACGGGCCGTCACGGCGGACGCACTCGGTCTTGTAGAGCCCGATCAGGCTTTCGGCCTGGGCATTGTCTACGGGGTCCGCAAGGTCCACGCCCAGCTGGCCCGCGAGGGCGGCGTCGCAGTCCGGCCGGTCTCCCGCCGCCAGGTCGAACGGTTGATGCGCTACGCCGGTCTGCAGGGCGCCCGTCGCGGCCGGCGTCTGGTCACCACCCGCCCGGACAAGACCGCAGCCCGGGCACCTGACCTGGTGGGTCGCGACTTCTCCGCTGCCCGTCCCAACGCGCTGTGGCTGGTGGACTTCACCTACGTGTCGACGTGGTCGGGGATGGCGTTCACCGCCTTTATCCACGACGCCTACAGCCGGCGGATCGTTGGCTGGCGGACCGCTGCCTCGATGCCGACCAGCCTGCCGCTGGACGCGCTGGAGATGGCGCTGTGGACCCGGGCCCGCGCCGGCCAGGACGTCGCCGGCGTCGTACACCACTCCGATGCCGGCGCTCCGGGCAGTACACGTCGATCCGCTACAGCAACCGGCTCGCCGACGCCGGGGCCGTCGCCTCGATCGGCACCGTCGGTGACAGCTACGACACCGCGGCCGTAGTTCTCGTGGCCGTGCACCCGGGTGATCTCGGTAAGCACCCGGGCGTCACGCAACCTGCGGACGCACGGCGGCCGGTTGCGGGCGGCGCGGTAGCTGCTCGGGGCGATCTGCACACCATGGGCGCGCAGCACCCGGCAGACCGGCTCTACCCCGAAACGGTCCCGGTGGGTGTCGATGAACTCGACTACCACGGCAGTCGCGGGTCGAGCTCCCGCGCCAAGAAACTTGAAGCTGCAGCAGGATCTCGTTGGCTCGCCTCCGCTCGGCCCGCCAGAGCGACGTCCCTCGGAGAGCCAACGGATCGAAACTCCGCGGGCGTCGGCACCGGATCACTCGGCGGCGAGCGCCTGACCTGCGCGTTCCTGCTCGGAGAACGTTCGGCGGGCGGCCCGTGTGCACTGTTTGCGAGAACTTTGTGTGCACATTCTTCTCGCAAAGGCCCCAGATCAGCCCTCGGGTTGGGCTTCTCAACTGCATTTGTGCTGGTCAGCGGGGTGGGCCGTCGGGGGATCGAACCCCGAACCCGCGGATTAAAAGGACGTGCGTCCCACGTCCGGTCCTGTCCGGCTAGGTCGGTCCAGTGCGCTCACCA
>JAABUP010005810.1_pt1 | contig 18330 bp, 25 predicted proteins | sample 5559201 | NCBI WGS metagenome assembly JAABUP01 (sample SAMN10711887, study PRJNA513373) | rock metagenome | isolation source: Antarctica rocks | place: Antarctica
GCCCGGCGCGTCCTCGGACGTGAACTGCGCGAGCCGCGCGACCGCCTGCGCCGCGCGACAGTATTAACCCTGGACCTCATGCGCAGCCATCTGATCTGCCCGGCGCCCTGCCTGCCAGCGGGCGGAGTCAAGCCTGGGTGCAGCGGTGCAGCCCCGGCTCAGCGGCGCAGTGAGCGCTTGTACGTCAGGCTGCTCAGAGGCGGACGCCTGCATGTCACTGGCACGCGTGTAGGACTGGCTCAGCATGCCCCGAGTGAGCACGGCAGCCCGTTTGCGTGCACCTCGACCACGGGGCGACGGGCCGTGGGCCCCGCCGCGCGCTCGCCTGCTGCAGCGTGCGCGGGCTGACAGCATCCTCTTCCATGTCTGCCGCCGCGCCGGCGCGGGCGCCCGCGCCGGCGTCGCCCGGCGCGGACGCGGCGCGGCCGGCGCTCAGCGCGGCGACCAGCGCAAAGGCGTCCGCGCTCGCGCTCACGGCGGTCGCCTGCGGCGGCACGCTCGTGCAGGCCACCAGCTCCGCGGACACGACCTGCAGGTGACCTTGGTCAGGGCCCTGTCCCAGCCTCTCCTGGGCCTATAAGGCACCTGCGCCTAACGCCTCCCAGCCTTCCACAGCGCGCTCTGTGGAGCAGCACTCTCGTCACAGTTACCAGTCCGTCCTTGAGAAGCCTGCTTGGCATGCATGGGACTGATGAAGAGAGGCGGCAGACAGTTGCCACGAGCTCACCCTGCATCTGACACAGAGAGGCTCAAAAGCGCACTGGGGAGCGCAGGTCACCTCCAGCGTCGCGCCGGGCGCGGCAGGGCCGCGCAGCGTCACCACGTGCACCTCGCAGTGCGCCGGCTGCGGCCCCGCGCGCGGCCGCACGCTCCACAGTATGCAGCGTATGTCGCCACCTGGGCAGCCGGAGCGTCAGGAGACAATAGCTTGCGCAGGTGTGGGGCCAGATAGGCGCGTTTGACATGCAGAACGCACCTGCAGACGCCCTGTAGGCGGCTCAAGGACAAACGGCTGCGCCTGGGGCAGGGGCTGCGCTGCGGCTGATACGGCCGGCGCAGCGCCCGAGTCCGCTCCGCTCAGCAGCACCAGGGCGCCGTGGCCGGTCGATACGAGCAACTCCAGCGGCCCGGCCTGCTGCACGGCCGCGACGGAGCAGCCCAGCGCCGCCGCGCATGGCGGTGCCACCGCCACAGCCTCAGCGAGCGTCTGCAGCCCTGCAGACCCCCAAAGGCGCGCACACACGTCATACAGAGTCAGCCACGTTGAGGAGGTGAGAGAAAACAGCGAGTTATTCGCAGGATAGCGCTTGGGGAGTGCGCACCGACTGTGTGGGCCACTGCATATGCGTCGCCGCGGGCAGCGAAGCCACAGAGCTGCAGGCCCTGCGTGCCGTGAACAAAGGCCCACAGCTGCCCGCCATGCACGTACAGGTGGCTGCGAAGGGCCGCAATGCGCGCGCTCAGGAAGTCGTATGTCTGCGGCTCGTGGCGGCACACACTGCCTGGCAGGTCTATCGCGTGTCTGGCAGGCAGGGGACCGCCCGCCAGCCGCCAGCTCACAAAGCTGGGACTGGCCAGGTCCCTGCGCAGCTGCACATGCGCGCCTGCCATGCTTGCTGCCGCCGCGTCCCGCCCGAGCCACCAACAGGGAGCACAGCCAAACGAGAAGAGCTGTTAATGGAGGGCCTCCTCCTGGAAACAGGAAATAAATTTCAACTGGGCAGGTGTTACACCTGGGCACCTAGTAGGGGTACCTGGCCCAGCCACCTGCCAACTCAGCACTGCAGGCTGCGCGGTGTAGTATCTCCGCCCATCAGCTTGCCAGTGCCAGTGCAAGCTGTCAAATGCTGTGGAGTTGCGCTTCAAGCGTAGCGCGCGCTCGGTGAGACATGCTGCGGGCGGCAGCCAGGCGGGCCGCGCAGCTGCGCGGCTGCACGCGCGCCTGCAGCGGCACCGCGCCCGGCCACCCGGCGGCCTGGAACCCCTTCTTGAGGCCGGCAGCCGAGGACCCGCCACCGGCACAGGCAGCGGAGACGGGCGGCCACGCCTCCTCCGCCCTGCTCGACTTGGCGCGTCCGGACACGCTGCTGTCTCCTTTCTCGCTGTCCCTGGCGCTTTCTTGATTCTGCTACAGTGCTGGGCCGCAGACGGGCGACGGAGTCATGAGGGACTTCCTGCTAGGCAAGGAGCGCGCGCCACTGCAGCCTCCGGCACGACCGACGCGACTATACTGCGCTTTCGTGGCGTTCCAGGGGCTCGCTTGTAAGCTAAAGGCCCGGTGCGCTGGCCCTCTCTCTGGCCGAGCTTGCTTCCGCGCTGCCACCCCTGCGCGGCCGCTGCAGGCCGCGCCACGAGCGCGCTCGCGCCGTTCGCGCGCTGACTGACGCGCGGCAGGTGCAAGCCAGGACGCCAGGCGGACCGCTGGGCGCAGTCGCAGGGGCTGCACGCGCGCGCGGAGGGCCTGCGCCCGCTGCTGCGCACCTGCTCCCACGCGGAGCTCAGCGACTTCCTGCAGGCGCTGCAGGCGCATGGGGCCTGCCAGGCCAGCAGGGGCCTCTGCAGCGACCTCGAGGCGGCCCTCCTGCGCCTGGCGCGCTCCACGCCTTGGCCGCGCATGACATCGGCTGTGACGCGGCTGCTGTGCGTCATGAGCAGGGTCGACCACCCGCTGAGCGCGTCACTGCACGATGAGCTTGCGGGCTGGCTGCTGCCCAGCGCGGATACGTCGGCGGAGTCCGCGCGCGGCGGCGGCGGCGGCGGCGGCGACGGCAGCGGCGGCGGCGGCGGCGGCGGCGGCGCGGCGGCGCTGCCAGCGAAGCACGCAAAGCCGCTCCTACGCGCCTGGGTGGGGTTGGCCGTGCCGCCCGGCTCGCCGGGGCGCGCGACGCTGCCGGCCCTGGTACAAGCCCTGGACCCGAAGCTGGGCGCCGTGGACGTGGTGCAGCGCGCCCTGAACATCCGGCTCGACGTGGCGGGCACCGCCGAGGACATCCACAGCATGTTTGACGCCGCGGGGGGGTTCTTCGGCCGGCCAAATACGATCCACGCGCTCCGGAAGCTGGCCGCACTGTGCGCCCCGAGCTCCGGCGCCCGCATGCATGCATGCTCGCGCTCCCGCACTGCGCACTGCGCGCGCGGGGCGCGGGGACGCGCGCGCGCCCGCCCGCGCGCCATGCCCGCAGGGGCCTGCGCGCGCCGCCCCCGCGCTGACGCCTCTCTGGTGGGGCCAGGCCGGGCGCGGGCGCGGGCGCCGGGCCGGAGAGCGCGCGCGTCTGCGCCCTGGTGTCCGCGCTCCAGGGCGCGGTGCGCCGCTACCTGCCGGAGCTGACGGGGCGGGACGTGTGCCTGGCGGCGATGGCCCTCGGGACCCTCAGGCGGCGGGCCGGGGTCCAGCTGCCGGACCCGGACCTGCTGCCGGAGATGGCGGGCGTGTTTGAGCGGGCGATGCTGCGCGGGGATGAGACGGTGACGCTGACGGAGGTGGCGTCGTTCCTGAGCACGTGCGGGCAGTGGCGCTTCCGCATGCCGCGCTCGCTGCTGGCCGGCGTCCGGGACTGGGTGACCACGGCGGCGGGCGGCGGCGGCGCGGGCGCGGCGCCGCAGGCGCTGGGCCCGCCGGCGAGCGCCGCCACGCTCATACGCGTGTGGGCCAACCACGCCGAGGTGCGCGCGAGCAGCGCGCTCGCGCTGCCCATGGGCGTCGTGGAGGCGCTGACGCGCAGCGCCGCGGCCGGGGCCGGCGCCGACGAGCGGGGTGGCGGCTTTGGCGGGCGCAAGCTGTCGCTCACGCTGTACGCCGCGGCGAGCCTGGTGCGGTCGGCGCAGCAGGCCGCGCGCACACCGGGCCGCGGGCAGCGCATGGCGGGCCTGGACGGCGACCTCGCCAGGTGGGCCGGCCTGGCGATCGGGCGCGCCAACCCGCAGGAGGCGCAGCAGGCGCAGGACCTGGGCATGTCCGTGTGGGCGCTGAACTACCTGGGCGTGGCGCCCGACGCGGCGACGGCGGCCGCAGCGGGCGCCCAGGCGGCCGCGCTGGCCGTGCGCCTGGCGCCGCGGCAGCTGCTGCTGCTCGTCGCCACGGTGGCGGGGCCGCTGGCGCAGTGGCACGAGGCGGGGCTCGCGCCGTGCGAGGCGGCCGCGCGCGCCCTGTGCGCGCGCGCGCCGGCGGTGCTGCAGGAGGCCCGGCCGTCGGACACCGCCCGCATGATGGACCTGCTGCGGGCGCTGGCCGCCGCGACGGGCGTGCCCGCGCCTGCGCTGGCCGAGCCTGCCGCGGCGGCGTGAGCGGCGGCGGCGCCCTGGCGAGGCTGGGTTCTCTCGCTGAGGGCTGGTCCGGCAGTGGGGTAGGATGTGCGGGCGCACGCGCTTTGCATGTGGACCGCTCGGCGCCCGGAGGGCTGCTCTGTGTGTGTGTTTGTTGTGTGTGAGTGTGGACTTGGCTGGCCACTTGGCATTTTAGCGACTCGGGCAGCATGTGGCCTTGGTCCTGGGGGCTCAGCAGCGCTCAGGAGAGTGTTGACTGCCTATTGTTACACATCATGGCCCAGCAGACAGTGCGCCCACCCAGACACGCCTGTGCGGCTCGTAGCCCTGCTGTGGCATCCAGACACAGCAGAAGCATGACGGATGCCAATGCACGCACGATACGTTTTGTTCAAACCAAGATGCGCTGTGCCTGCCGCTTGCGGCGTGTCACTCCTGGCTTCCTGCTGTGAGCTGTGACGTATGTGAGCACCTGTGAGCACGCAATGACAACTCGCTTGTGACCCACGCTCCTGTCCTGCTGCGGCATCCCCTTGGCATTTTGCACGAGCAGGTGGCACACAGCAACAGCAAGCAAGCTGCTATAGCTCCGCGTAAGCACTACACTGCTGCTGCATTCTACGACCAGGCGGCTGTGTGGCAGCCCGGGTGGCCGCCGGGGCGGCAGCTGCGCATGCATGCACATGGGCTCACCGATGTAAGTCCGCAGAAAGCGCGGGCCGGTCACTGCAAAAGGCAGCATATGGGGTCAGGTGGGGTCGGACCAGCTGGCCCACCGTTCACATGGTCATTGGCATAGCCTCCGGGCGGCAGCGGCGCATGCATGCCCACCAGATCGCTCACATGCATGCTGAGCAGCATGGGCATGCCGGCGTGCACGCCGGCGGGCATGGGCGCACTGACGGGCATGCCCGGATGCGGCAACGCGTGCATGGGCCAGGCCGGCCACCGCATGGGGCCGCCATAGGGCCCTCCACCAAGGGGCGCAGGGCCTCCCCCGGCACAGCCGTTGGCGGGCGCAGCCGTGTGCCCGCCGTTGTGGCAGGCGTGGCAGTTGGCCGCAGGCGCGCCGCCGGCGGGGCCATGGCCGTTGGTGTGACGCCCGTAGGGTCTCTGGGGTTCTGTCGTACTGTGTATGGGTCGCTGCTGCTGGACATGCTGCGCGCGCCGCCTGGCGGCGCGCTGCTGGCGGCCCCCGGGCCCAGCTCCGCCAAGGGCTCGCGCGCCCCGTTGCGGCCGCTGCCGAGCTGCGCCGCCCAGGGCTGCGCGGCCACGCAGGCGCACTGGTGGGGGCGCGCCGCATGGTGCGTGGCGGGCGCGCGCGCGCTCGTGAGCCGGCGCGCGCTCGCCCGGCGCTCCAGCTTGGTAGCGTGAGCGCGCAGTCTAACTCCTCCACTTTGCTTTTTAGGCAGCAACCTCTACATTCAGGGTTGCTAGGTGAATACAGAAGCAGAAGTGGCGCAGCAGACTGTAAAAACCTTCTGCAGCGTTGTTGATCACAGGCAGCTTGTGCAGTCTCTGCATCGTGCACAAGGCTGTGCACCTCTTGTCAGCATCGTACGCCACAGCGCAGCATGGGCGCGCGAAACCCCGATGCCGACCAAGCAGCTGGGCCTCCAGCTCTACGCCTGGACCAGCTCCCCGCAGAGGTGGTTCGTGCGGGAGAGCTCACGCCCTGCCTGTTGCCGCAGGGCAGCAGCGCTCTGCGCACAGGTGTAGCGCCGCGCCGACAACGTGTGCTGCCTGGCCTGTGCAGGTCCTGCAGGCGTGCGCGCTTCGACTTGCCAGGCGCTCCTGGCGTTGGGATTCCGAAGGCTTGATGCAGGCGGTCTTGCTGCCGAGAGTCTGCAGGTGCGCACCGCACGTTTTATAGGATGGGAAGCAGCCGCAAAACCCCGTAGCAGCTGTGCTCGCGACCCGATCCACACGGCAGGCGGTTCAAGGAGGCGCTCAAGCAGCCATTCTGGAGCGTGCTGGAGGACGACATTGTTGACGGGCTGTGGCGGGCGCTTGGACGGCCCCGTGCGCCCCTTGCCTTGCCAACGCAACTTCAAAAGCTTTGCCGTGCTACTGGTTCACGTCGTGAACCTCAACGACAGCACCGCTTATATATGATGGGCTTTCCCACTCAACTAAGCGCTGCCTATGCGCGGCACCCGTGCAGTGCGTGCACGCAGCACCCTGTGGCTGCCGCAGGTACGCCTGTGGAAGCCAGCGCCCGGAAGTGGCTCCAGGTGCAAGGCGGTGCTGTCAAGTGCTTGCACGAGTTGACCGTCGGAGAGGACGCGGAGCTTCATGAACCTGGCCTCGACCCGGCCGGGCAACTGTCGACCCTGCTCGACGAGTTGGTCCTGCAGACGAACCCGCGCACTGCAACTACCGCAGCAGCCCACCAGACCTTTCTGGCCGGGGCCGCGAGCGCCATAGCGCGCTGCTCGAGCCTGCAGCAGCTCGATCTGCTCATCCAGTTTGAGACCGGGGACCAGCTCCCGGCGCTGGTGCGCGAGCTGGCCAGTGTGAATACACTGGAAGATGTCAGCCTCAGGTTTGAGGCCGACCAGGCCGACAGGCCCAACTGGCCGGTCACTTTCAGCCTCGCAGACCTGGTGGCAGACCTGGCCGGCCTGCCACGGCTGCGTGCGCTGTCCCTGGTGTTGGAGAACGTTGGCATGGAGGCCACGCTGCCCGCCTGCGTTTCGCGCCTGGCGCAGCTGACCAAGCTGAGCCTGTACGGGTTCCATGGGCTCCGCTGCGAGCGCGGCTGGGCGCGCCTGCCGGCGCTCGCGCTCCTGTGGTTTGATGAGTGCGTGTTTGCGTGCGACGGCGACAACTCGCTGCCGGGCATGGACGGGCTGGTGGCCCTGACCAAATTTAATGTGTGGGACTGCCCCGGCCTGCGGGTGCTCCCCACGTCCCTGTGGGGCCTCACGCAGCTCCGGCACCTCGCCCACTGTAACTATGATCGCGGGCTGTTCCTCGAGCCGCGCGACGCGCTGTCAGTCGTGTGCGTGCCCGCGGGCGGCGCGCCTTGCTTTGCGTCTCTGACGCGTTTGGACCTGGCAGGGCACAACCTGCATGCCTTCCCGCCCGGCGTCCTGGCCGCGACCTGGCGCACCTCGACCTGGGACAGTGCTGCTTTGAGCAGCTGCCCGAGGGCGTGAGCGTGCTGACCGGCCTTGAGGAGCTGCGCCTCGGGCGGCTCCCCGTCAGGGAAGTGAAGATTGGGGGGTGCCTGGACGCCCGCGCCCTGGGCAGCCTGGCCCGCTTCCCGAGCCTGCGCGGCCTGGAGTTTACGAACTGCAGCGTACTGATGTGCCCGAGCTTCCAGGCCGCGGCCGCGCACCCCCGCCTGGAGCGGCTGCAGCTGAGCGCATCGTACCCTGCCCCTGGCCCATCGTTTTTGGCAGTCATGGGTTTTGTGACGAGCCTTTTGCAGCGGGGACGCCCGAAAGTGCTTGAGTTGTCTCGCGACGTCATCGAAGGCGCGGGGCGGCGCAACAGCTGCAACTTCTGTGCCGCCCTGCAGGCTGCGGAGTACCCGCTGAGCGACGCGGATTCCTATGATCTGGTGTAGGCCATATCCTGGCCTGCGCCAAATTCGCGCTGTGCGGGCTGTGATGAGGCGGCGGCGGCGGGGTCCGAGGCTCGGACTCCGAGCGCATGCTGCTGTCCAGGTCTTTTGTACGTCAAGCCTGCTGCCAATGTTTGACTAAGGCGCAGGCTGGCTGAAACGGGCTTAAACCTCCTACGCTTGGGTGCGCCGAAAGGCGCGCGCACTCAGAGCCTTCCTTACTGTGATGATAGTGTGTGTATGTGTCGGGACTCAAGCGAAATGTAGTGCTGAGAGTACGTGTTGGCTTTTGTGCCGGGCAGGTAGTCAAGAGTAACCTGGAAAGCAGTGACTGCAACCTCAACTTCCCCCTTTCCGCAGCGCGACGCCGTACATTAACGGGCTCTTGGCGGCCGCAGCAGACAGTGCAGGCTGCTGCGGGCGCAGCGCACTGCTGCGCATGAGCAGGGAGAGCGCCGGGCTGTACAGATCAAGATGACCTTGATCACCCATCACGCCGCCGCCTGCCCGAAGAGAGGCTTGGGGCGCGGCTGCCTTGAGCGCGCATGGGCCCGCACGCAGGCCTCTTCAGAGTCGTCAGAGGCTCGTCTGTCTGCATGCTCAGGCGCGGCCTGTGGTGCCAAGCGGGCCTCTCACTTGCTGTGCGCCTGGCCGCCCAGGTCGCCGCTCGCCGGACGTCTGGCGCGGCTCGCAGGTGCAGGGAGCGCGAGGTCGAGGCGAGGCCGGGGCGAGGCGCATGGACGTCCAAGCACAGGCTCTCCGGACCTGCGATATGGCTCACACATCGCACCGCAGGCCGACACGCTGCCCGGCAGGTAGCTGCCTGATGCAGGCCTGGCTGCTGCGGCCGCTTCAGCGGTGCGCCCCGCCGTGCGCCTGGCGCCTCCGGGGCTACCTGTCTGGCGCATGGGGGTTTTCGTTGTTGAGGCTTGATAATTATACTTTTGTAACTACCGTTTCCAAGCCTGCTGTCGTTTCAATACCCTGCAGGGTCCCCAGCCTGCACACAGGCGCATCAGCAAGAGTCTCCTATGGACGCGCGTCGTAAGCGTCACAGGTGCTGTTGATTAGGCGAATTGGTTGTTCAAGACAGCGTGCGCTGGCGTGCCTGGCTGATTGCTCACACTGCCTGTCAAGGCACTGCTGTGGTTTACGGCCCCTGTCAACACACTAACAGTCAACAGTGCACCAAGGCATGGAGCGGGAAGCCTGTGCTGCGCCCCCAGCCTACTGGGAGATATACAAGCTTGTGAGCAGAGCCCTTGCGAGGAGTGTCGCCGCCTGCCTGCCACTGAACTCGCTGCAGAGCGCCAAAGAGGTTGCTGTGAAGGTCAGGGTGCAGCGTGAGCCGCACGTGCAGACCGCCGTGGCAGGTGAAGTCAGTGTTCACCTCAAGTACATGCAAGCGCGCGCTCCTGAACTCACAAGAAAGGCTATGCGTGCACACAGTGGGAGACACCGGACGCTCTATCAGTGACTCTGCTGAGGCACGGTAGCCTACAAAGCACCTTAGTTGTTTGGCACTGCCTTCCGCCATCTTGGTGTATTGATCACATCACGTGCAGGTGGCGCGGCTCATGGCTGGCATCTTCCTCCATGGCGGCACCTGTATGGTCGACGGGAGGGTCTGTGTACGCTCCACAGGCAGGTGGCAGGCATGTGCTTGGTGTTTCAGACACGGTCTACCTGAGCAGGACAGCCAACAGACCTTGGTGCATAGCAGGCCCCGACGAGTCAATCGTGCGCGCGTATGCTGTCACACCGGCCGGCGCTGCTGCACCACGTGCCGCAGGTTCGGTGGATGTGACGCAGCTTGCGCCGGCAGCCAAGCCTGCGCAGGGGGGGCAGCTCGGCGGCACCCACCTCTCGTTTGCTGTCAGCGGCTTGGTGCTGGCGCCGGAGGCTGTTGCAGACGCTGTGCAGGTGCGCTGGCTGTTGAACACTTCTACAAAAATTTTGGCCTGTCAAAGCACTTACCAGTGAGTGCTACCACAGGTAGCACTGGAAAATGGCGTCCATGCCTGCCCCGCGAGTCAGCCTGACGCTGTCCCTGCGCGGCCTGGGCGGCGGCCCTCCAAGCGCCTCAACAGCCAAGGCATGCTGGCATGTACAGAATCTGTGGAGAGGCATGGTGTGCATATCATGATATTCAGCTCTGTGAAAGAGCAGGATGGCCAGACAGACATGTCAGCCCCGCTGCCGGCTCGAGTCGACTACAGCATCCGTCTGCCAGAGGACTTGCCGGCTGCAGAGCGCCTCGCGGAGGGGCTTGCAGCCTACTTCCTGGTTCCCCGACCAGCAGTGCCAGAGCTTCAGACCCCTCAGGCGGGGTTGGCCGACCGTGCAGCCATGCACCGCGCGGCAGGCACCACTGCTCTGCATGGCATGCCTGGCGACATGCATGCGGGCGAACCTAGCACCCCGCCGCGTCTCAATGCAATGATGAGCAGGCAATGCAGAACCAGCAGGCAAGGGCAGGACGGCATGCTGGTCGGGGAGGCTGCAATAGGCGAGCAGCAGGGCACGCAGCCCGGCCTCGAACTTACAGACGAAGCTGGCAGCGAGCAACGCACGGAGCAGCTCATGCGGCAAGGGCCACATGACATGGTAGACATGGACGTCATGATAAGCGAGCATGCCGCGCAATCATGGCAGCCTGGGCTTGAAGACACGCACTGCATGGGCAGCGAGCACTTTGAGGAGCAGGGGCAGCCTGGCATAGTGGTGGGAGACAGCACAGCCGGCGCCTGCACGAGCGAGCGGTGGCTTGCGCACGCGGCAATCGTCCTCAATGCGCCCCCGCCGCTCGCCGACGCGCATCCAGTCCCAGGTGCCAAAGACTGAGTGCGGCGGTGCTCGACAGTGTGATGCTGCCTGAGTCCAGCTTGCCATGGGTCCTCAGACGCTCACCAGCTTGTGTTCCTGGCAAGCACAGAGGACCGAGACGAGGATGCGACGGCCGGCACGAGCGTGTACGTTTTTGAAAATTGGACGCCACTGCAGCGACCAGCCAAGGCGCTGGCCGCCGCGCTGCGCGACGCCGCGCTGTGGGGGGCCTTTGGCATCAGGGTCAGGGTGCGCCCCGCCTGGTGCCCAAGCAGCTGTGCAGGCTGCACGCGCGACGGCCGGCCTGAGCATCGTGCGGCTGGGCCGTGCAGGCGTGCGACGCGCAGCCGGACGGCACGCTGCGGCTGCGCTTCGCACAGGACGCCGACCCGGTGTGCGCGGAGGTGAGCGCGCTCGCGGTGCTGCTGCTGCCGCGCGCCGGCGAGGACGCGCGGCCGCGGCGCGCTGGCGGGCGCCCGCCGGGCCTGTCGCAGAGCTGCGAGGTGCTGCGTGGACCTCCTTGCTGTGAGAGCGGCCGGGCTGGAAGCGCAGGCCGCTTGTTACATGCAGCGGCCGCCGTCTCTGCTTGCTCAGCACTGGTGCAGCCAGGTCACCAGCACATGACATGCGGCATGCCCTCACTCTCCAGCTGCTTCAGCATGCGTGCTTGTTTTTTTTTGCATCTGCCGTTAGGCTCCGCGCTGCGGACCCTGACAACGCAAGCCTGCTGCTGCAGGCGAGGCTCATCAAGGCGGCTCTGAGAGACGCGCTGGCCGCGCTCAAGCGCCTCCGGCCGCAGGCAATGTGCTGCGCGTTCGAGCAGCGCATGCGCTGCCTGGGAGCTGCCGCCTCTGCGCTGGCGGCCATGGCTGTGCGTGGCAGCCCTGAGCTGCGCGCCTGCGCCTGCAGCGCCATGTCCTGCGACGTTTCCGATCTGGCGGAAAACGTGCAGGCGCGCAGCCCAGTGGTAAAGGTCTCTGTCATCCATGACAGATAGGACAGACCATGCCCAGCACCAAAGTGCAGCGATTGGTTGAGGCTGGCCAGCAGTGCTCATGCACATGTCATTGACAGCAATCTCTTGTCAGTCCACATATGCTACTGGCATTCCGGTGTCTTGATATCCTAAGATATCACACCGTAAAATGTGTCGCCCATCGCCTGCACGCCAGTCTGGCATGCATACTGGCAATGCGTTCTGGTACAAGAGAAAGGCTCCTGCACATCTGTTGGTGCGCATAGCGATGATATAGTGTAACCCATGATGCAGGCACGCCTGGAGCAGGCGGCACAGCGCGTCATGGCAGAGCGGGCCAGCCGTGCCGCCAGCCAGGCCCAGCCGCGCATGCCTTCCTTGGGCACAGGCATGGACATCGATGACGGCAGCCAGTCACAGAGCCAGGTCCTGCCGTAGTCTGCACAAGCATGATGCACAGTGTAGGCCCTGGCTATGCATTCAGTCTTTACCTGCCAGGTGGCATGCAGCGTCGCTTCCGCCTGTCCGGCAGCAGCCATATAAGCCGCTTATCACACTGGCACATGCCCCACAGGTATTTGGTCTGTGTTTGGGTGCACATCAGTGCAAGTGCAAGCATAGTGGAGGTTTAGCAGAGTGGGCGCGCATGCACTGCAGGCGGCTGATGCAGCCCGTGGCTTGAGCCCTTACAGACTGCACTGCTCATGGTGCTCCATTCTGGCACATTATGCGCCTGCGGCGATTTGGTCAACAGCAGAAGCTATATGGAGAGCGGGACGATGCACCACCCGACAGCAAGGCTGCCCCGCACGGAGCACAAAGGCTTGGCCTGCACTGGCACACTGACAGATTTTCCCCAGTGACACCCCGCGCCACGCGCAGAGCGCCACAAGTGCAGGCTGTGCAAGCAGGAACAGGAGTCCGAGTAACGCCAGCGCAGCCACACACGAAGCCTGTCATGAAGCAGCGCCAGACACGCTGGGGAGGCTAGGGAACGAAGAACAAGGGCCGCCAGGCCAAACCATGCACATCAAGCAGAGCAATGTGCTCGAGCGCATTGCTGCTTGTCTCTGCATGTGAGGCCATGCAGCCCACAGGTAATGCCAGGAGGAGTTCAACAGATTGCATGCGCCGCTCGCGTGCAGTACCCCACGTGCCCCACAGGCGCCGGTCACTCATACGCTGGTTGCAAGCTCTTGCCAGATTGGAAAACCACTGCAATCGTCCTGACCACTCTTGGCACGCATCTTGCTCCCTCAGGCCCACAGCTACGACCCCAGGACTATGTCAGATGGGGCTGGATGCTCGACTCATGCCAGACAAGAGCTTTAACACATCCGAGCGCATTTGCCGCACGCGCCGGTCCTTGCAGGCGCGCCTAGCCGCGACCCAGGACATGCCGCAAGAGCCTGTGCAGCGGTCCCGTATGCGGCGCGGGCGCCCTCTCCAGCGCAGCGCCCGACTCCGGCGCGCAGGGCGCGCCCTCAGCTGTGTGCACATCCGCAGCGACACCGTCACCATGCCCAGGACCCGACCCAGGCGCCTGCTGGGGCGCCTCCCCGGCCGCGCGCGCGTCCGCAGCCACCTGGCCATCCGGCGCGGCCCTCGACCTAGACGCCCGCTGCAACATTCTGCCAGCCGGGCGTGCAGCAGCGGTCTCGCCGCCGCCAGGCGCAGCGCCCGACGCAGGCGCCTGCAGGAGCGTGTCTCCGCCCGGGTGCGCGTGCGCGGGCGTGGCGCCCGCGGACGGCTGCGCAGCCTCCGGGCCCGCGCGCCTTCATAGCTGGTGCGCGCCTCCCGCCAGGGTTGGCCGGAGCTGCGCGCCCGCGGCATGGGGCTGTCAATAGAGCAGGTAGGGAGAGTTGTGGGCGGGCGGGAGGTGCTGAGCAGGCAGGGAACTGAAAAGTTTGTGACTGCATCCACAACACGCCTGTTCATTGAGGCGTTCTGACCCGCAAGCAGCAAAGGCGAGGCCATGTGCTGGGCACCCCCGCGTCTGCCGCTCCACAGAGCGCGCGCGAGCAGCGCGGTGCAGCCACCGCGGAGGCACTGTTGCGCGGCGCAAGGGGCGACCCTCCCGCCAGTCCAGGGAGTGCCGCGGCCCCGCGCCCTGCTCCGAGCACGGCGGCAGGGCCCATGCGCGCCTGGCCGTCGGCGGGCTTGACGGAGCTGACGTGCGTGAGCTCGCGCGGCTGCAGGCCCGGCTGGCCGATGGTGTGGCCCACGCGCTCGCCGTCGCCGTTGCCGTGCGTCAGCTCCTCCGGCTTGGACGCGCCCGCGGTCGCCTGCGCCCGGCCGCCCGGTCGGCCATCGGGTCTAGGAGGTGATTCCTGGTGCTCATGGTGCTCATAGTGCTCTCGGTGCTCATTCGTCATCAAGCCTGACCCTGCCACATGCGTAGACCCCTGCGGGCCGGACGTTGTCGGTGGCCTGAACAACCTCGCCTCTTCGGGCCACGCATGCAGCTGCCCATACGCGCCATCCGAGCTTGCGGCCTCAGGCGCTCCTTGCGCAGTGGTGGGCGAGCGGGGGGGGGGGCAACCGGGAGCCCGGCGCGATCGGGGCCGCGCCATCATGAGGTCCACGAGCGACTTGGGCCGGATGGCCTGGATGCCATAGCCACGCTCGTCCACCGACACGATCTTGACCACGAACGCATCGGCCAGCATCTGGACGACCACGACGTGGTCGCGCGCATGCACCAGGCCCGCGCGCGCCGCCATCGCGACCGCCTCCTCCAGCAGCGACTCACCTGCTGCGCCGCGCGCACGTTCTTGTGTCAGGTACTTTCAGCGCGGCAGAGCGGTGAGCACACGCAACGCGCAGGGTGCCGCTCGCAAAGGGGCATGTGGCCGGCTGGGCCATGCTGACCCGCTGCCGCGCGCCAAGTGCAGCGCTGGATGCGCGGAGAGGAGAGCGCGTGTCTGACCGGGAGAACAGCAGCAAACATGCTGATCATCTTGCGACCGGCTCTGTGGGCGCCGTCCTGCATTTGCAAAGCGAAAACTGCACACGATTCCATGCAGTCCCCTCAGTGCCTGCCTGCACATGCGCACGCATGTTCTGGGAGCACCACAAACGTCAAAGAGGCGCAGTAGCAACCTGACGCTGACAGCGGATCATCAGCACGCCGCAGCGCGCGCCGGAGGGCGAGCCAGCGGCCAGCCACAGCGGCAGGCCACGCTGCGCATGGGGCTGGCGGCGTGATGTTCCAGGCACTCTGCCTCCAGCAGCCGCCGCCGGCTCAAGCACGCGTTGCACGCCGGCGAGGGCGCTGCGGCCGCCGCATGCCGAGGGCGGGGCGGGCGGGAGCGCAGGGCTGGGCCCCGGGCGCGGCCGCGGGGCGCACCGGACGGCGACGGCGCGGCCAGCACGGGCAGCAGGCCGCGCTGGATGAGGCAGCGGCGCGCGGTGTCGCGGCCCTCCAGGTGCCACTTGAAGCCGTCGTTCTTGAGCTGCGGGACCACCAGCGTCATGATCGGCTGCGGCGGCCGGTACTTGCTCACCAGGCTCGCCGTCTGGCCTGCACGCGCGCGCACGGCCCTCCCGCGCTTGGCGCGGCTCCTTGTCATATTGCAGGAGCCGTCGCCCACGCCGAGCCGCTGCTCCCGTCCGCCTCTGCATGGCGCTCCAGCGAGCTTGCAGCCAGGACCTTGCCTCCAGAGGCCAGGGGCCCTCATCGTGGCTCAGCCAGCACGTGAGACGCGGTTGCGGGGGCGGGCGCTGCGCTCCCGCGCACCCGACTGCGTGTAGACGATGATGAGCGAGGCGCCGACCTTGTCGGCCGCGCGCACGGCGCTCGACGCGATCGACTCCAGCTTGCTCAGCAGCGGCGAGCCCAGGTTGGCCGCGCGCGCCAGCTGCGCCTGCGCGGCGCCGCGCGCGCACTGCTCACATGCGCGGCCTGGCGCCTTGCCGGAACCCACGCGGCAGTCGCTCGGTGGGAGGGGCCCTGGCATCCACAACATGGCCAGTAAGCCGCTATAAGGCAAAAGCACAAGAGACCGCGCAGTGGGCGGCGCGCGCGACGCCACAAGAGAGGTGATCTGCCAGCCCCGCGCATGGACACCATCGGAGGCGGGCGGCACGCCCGCGCCGAGGAGGCACCTGCGAGTCGTTGCGGTCCATGCTGCGCAGCGAGGAGCCGCCGTCGCCGTCGCCGAGGCCGTTGCCGTGCCCCGACCGCCCGGTGCCCAGGCTGTTCTGGCTCACATTGCGCTGGAAGGACTGGTTGTAGTCGCCCGAGCCGCCCAGCGCGCCGGTCTCGTCCGCGATCTCCATCGCCTCCTGCGCAGCGCGGGCGGCAGGCTCTTTGGGGTTGTTCCGGGGGGTTTTTTATTTCGCCCCCGCGCTGGACCATACAGCACAGCGGACCAGCATCAGCACACGCTTGCGCGGCTGTGCACGACGCCCGCACGCGTTGCCGGCGGCCGCGACGCGCTGCACCAAACGGAGTCTGCACAAAACTGCGCGGCCCGGTGACGGGCTCCGGGCTGTATAGGTCAAAAGATCCTGAATGCACGGGCGCCGCACCGCCATGAGGTGGTCGAAGTGGTGCACGTGGTCGAACACCTTCTCGGCCTGGCGGCAGATCTTGGTGATCGTCTCCACGGTCGACACGGGGTAGCGGCCGCGCAGCGTCTCCGCGCCCAGCAGGATGCCGTCCGCGCCGTCCAGCACCACGTTGGCCACGTCCGTCGCCTCCGCCCTGTGTTAGGGTAGGGTAGGGTCTCAATGCTGCTCAAGCAGGGACGTGCTGCTGGTCTGCGCGCGGTACCTGTACAGCTGAAACGCTGACCACCGCGCGGATGACTCCCGCGTATTATCTGTTCAGTGCCGCTGTGTGCGCCCACTCCGGCGCAGCGAGGGACGTGCTGCCAGGCTCGCCATGCCTTGACGAGCTGACGGCGCGAGCGCCGTGCGGGCCGCGGCGCGGCGCGCACCGCTTCCGCAACGCCCGCGCCGCGCCCATTACGGGCGCGCGCTTTACGGCCATGCGCGTGTTGCGGCCGGGGGCGGGCCGCGCACCGCGTGGGCCGCGGCGCGACGCACATCGTGTCCACCACGCGCGTGATGATGATGGGCTTGCCCAGCAGGTTGCAGTTGCTGATCACGCTCTTCTGCACCAGCGCCATCTTCTCCGGCAGCACGTCCAGGCCCAGGTTGCCGCGCGACAGGATGATGCCGTCGGCCGCGCCGGCGATGCTCTTGAAGTTGAACAGCGACTGCCGCGTCTCGCACTTGGCGATCACCTGCGCGCGCGGTGAGGGGTGGGCCCTACCCTGAACTGTCATACCCTACCCAGCCCCACCAAACCCCGCCCATGCGCCGGCTCGCCCGGGGCCCTGCACGCCTCTGCGGCACCCAGCGTGCATGTTGTGCTGCACTGCGGCAGCACGTCGACCACCCTGCAAAGCGCAGAAACGCGTGATAAAGAGAGGGCGCTGCATGTGGCGGGAGTTAGGGCGCGGGCAGAGCTGCCCGTTCAGGGAGGGACACCGCTTTCAGACACAGAGGCTGCAGCGCCCGGCTTTGCACGAGCGAGCGCGTTAGGAGAGGGGCACGGGATAGGGATAGGGATATCTTAACCCAGACCTAATACCCTATCCAAAGTACCCTATTGTGAGGGGGCGCGCCTTGGTGGTGGTCAGGCCCGCGGAGTCCAGGAACTCGCGCGTCTGCGCGATGTCGTCGGCCGTGCGCGCAAAGCTGAGGCTCACAAAGTCCACCTCGAACTCGCCTGCCAGGGACTGCCGGCCCCGCGCACACCGCAGAATCAGCCGCTGCCTGGCAACCAGGCTGTAGCTGGCCGCCAGGCCATCGCTGTTGCAGCCGCCCGCCTGTGTGCGGAATCTCTGTGCAGGCGGTCTGCCTTACCGAGGTCTGCCCCTCCTTGCGTCGGAGCGCCTGCAGCTGGGCCGGCGCCGGGCGGCGCCAGGCGCCGCGCGGCGCGGCCTCTGCGCGAGGACCGCGCGACGCCCTGCGTGCCCGTCAGCTGGCGAAGCATGCTCGAGCCTGGGAGCCGGCGCTCGCTGCACCTCCGGCGCGGCCTTCCGGAGTCTGCCCAGCAGGGAACCGCGCACAAGCAACAGCAGGCACAGCAGGCAGAGCGCAGGCTGTGCCGCAGTGGCCTGGTGTATTGATGATATTGTAAGGGGCGCCCGCCGCGCCCCCCGATGACATTGTAGGGGGTCCAGGGTACTGGACCTCCTCCCCGGTCCAGCCCGGGGCGGCCGGGGGCCGCGCGCCTCCAGCGCGGCCTTGTCCTCTTCACAGAGCACGGGCAGGTCGTTCTGCAAGTTGGCCAGCGAGTCGGCGGAGCGCTCGGTGTGGAAGACGGTGATGAGGCCGTCCAGCACGCCCGCGTTCATCGCCGTGCACACCACGTCCGTCTCGCCGACGCTGTCGACCTGGCGCGCCGCGGCTAGGCCTCAGCTAGGCAGGAACTTAGAGCAGCCTAGGAGCGCTGACCTGCTCCAGCGCTGGGCACAGGTGCAAAGGCACGCGCGCACCTGGCTGAGCACGCGTGAGAGGGAACAAGTGTAGGGGCTTGACCAGCGCGTGCGCCGCGAGAGACTTGCAGTAGACTGCGTGCAGGCATGCAGGCATGCCGGCATGCACCTGACCACCGGGCTGCAGCCGACACTGCCCGGCACATGCCCCATGCCCGCAGCATGCCCCAGCCATGCAGCGC
>JAABUP010005811.1_pt1 | contig 18330 bp, 17 predicted proteins | sample 5559201 | NCBI WGS metagenome assembly JAABUP01 (sample SAMN10711887, study PRJNA513373) | rock metagenome | isolation source: Antarctica rocks | place: Antarctica
GCGGACGCGATCGACCCGGCGCACGAGCCTGCACTGACGGCGCTGAACAGCCGGCTTGAGGGGCGAACGGAGACGCTGAAGAACCCACACCCGAAGGCGAGCTTGGCTTGGTTTGCCTGGATCGTGGGCCGCCTGGGCGGCTGGTCCGGCTACACGTTACGCGGCTACAAGCCAGCCGGCCCGAAAACCATCGCCCGGGGTCTCAGCCGTCTCGATACCTTCCTCAAGGGCTGGAACATGGCACTTCGTTCCGCAGATGTATGACGCCCGTAGCACGCCGATGCCGTTGTGGGAGCTCTACGTGCGCGACGCGACCTTCTCGGCGGGGATCCCGAGCGTCCGACCACACATCCCGCGGGTGCTCGAGCTGCTGCGGTGCGGCCACGTGCATCCGGAGCGCGTGACGAGCAGGATCATCCAATGGGACGACGCGGCCGAGGCCCTGGCCGAGCCGTCGTTGAAGCCAGTCGTGGTCCGCCCGGCGCTGTTCACGCCCGCTGATTCGCAACACAGGCGCGAAGGCAGCGTCATATGAGCGCCGCCCCGGGAGCCGAGCGTCCAGAACCCCTCTCGGGTCTGGAGCTGGTCCAGCGCACGTTCGCAGCCGGCGGTTTCGGGCGCGGGATCGGACGGACCATGGCGATGAGCGGTCAATCCGCCGAGTTCAGCGAGGTCGTCCTGAGCGGGGCTCCGACCGAGGACCACTACAACCCGTTCGGCAATGTGCATGGCGGATATGCCGCGACGATGCTCGACGCGGCTATTGCGCTCGCGGTGCAGACGACGCTGCCGCCGGGCGCGGGCTGCGCGACGGTCGATCTGAAGGTGACTTACCTCCGGCCCATGACGGAGGAATCCGGCCCGGTCTCTGCACGGGGCAAGGTGATCCATGCCGGTTCGCGCATCGTCGCCTCCGAGGGCTGGCTGACGGACAGGGACGGCAAGCTTTGCGCGCACGGCACCGCGACCTGCATCGTAATGACGATCAAGACGGACGGAGCGTCAGGCAGCGCGGGCAAGCTCGGACTCTGACGCTGCGGGGCGGCCTGCACGGCCAAGCCGCGATGTTCCCACGCAGGCATGACGCGGCACCCTGACCGGCGGAGGCGGCATGAGCACCATCTTGCAGGCTGATGCGGCCAAACGACGGTGAAGGGCTGCTGCCGGGCTTCGCACCGGTTTAGGGTAAGCAGGGCAGGGGAGGAAGCTTTGGCTATCCTTGCTGAACACGGCGTTACTTAAGTCTATTCTGGCACGCTTTCCCGCGCTTGTTGAGTCAACCGGGCCTCGTAGCGCTTCTTCTCGGCAAGCAGCACTGTCTCGATATAGTTTGGCACGGACCGGTTCTGCTCTTCCGCTACTTCCCTCACGAACTGGAGCAGTGCGGGTTTGAACCTCAAGGTGAACGCTTCATTGTTAGACATGCTGATTCCGTAGGCAAAGCGTTGCAGTGTGCATCCGACTAGCAGTTAACCTGCCTAGCCAGCAACTCTGCCCCATTCCGCTTGTCAGTCCGGCGCTGACCTGCAATGCCATATATCTCACCACAACATGCATCATCTGGTGCGTGAAAGCCAGACTGAACACACTTTGGTTCTCATCCTAGCCCTCCCTCAACGATACAAACGTCCGTTTGTAACGCCTGGACCGGGCCGGGCAAGGGAGCTATGGTTGGGACTACAGTCCAGCCTGGGAGTGCAGTCCTGTCATGCGCCCGTTCGTCGCCTACTACCGCGTCAGCACCGACAAACAAGGCCAGTCCGGACTCGGGCTCGACGCGCAGCGCACTGCTGTCGAGTTGCACGCCCGGTCGGTGGGGACCGAGGTCATCGCCGCGTTCCAGGATGTCGAGAGCGGGCGCAAGGCCGACCGCACGGGCCTCGCCGCGGCGCTCGCCCTGTGCCGCGTCCGGCGCGCGACGCTGCTGATCGCCAAGCTCGACCGGCTCGCGCGCAGCGTCGCGTTCATCTCCAACCTGATGGAAGGGGGCGTGGACTTCGTCGCCGCCGACATGCCCAGCGTGAACCGGCTCACCGTGCACGTGCTCGCCGCTGTCGCCGAGCACGAGCGCGAGATGATCTCGCAGCGCACAAAGGCGGCACTCGCCGCCGCCAAGGTGCGGGGCACGCGGCTCGGCAACCCGCGCCTGCCGCCCACCGGCACGCTGGCTGCCATGCCGGAGCCGTCCACACCGGGCGGCGTGGCGCGGGTGGCTTCGGCGCAGGCCCGCGCCGTCGCCGCTTACGGGGCGGCAATCGAAGCGGCGCGGGCGGCTGGGGCACGCTCGCTCGGCGACTACGCGCAGGCGCTACAGGGCGCCAGGCTGCCCGCACCCCGGGGCGGGGACCGCTGGTCGCGGCCGTCCGTGGCGCGGGTGCTTCGCTATTGCGATGCAGGGGGGAGTTCCACTCCGATCACCCACGTCGGGGACGGATAACAGGTCACGGGCGGCGATGGACCGCGGGGGAGGGGGCCAGGGCGGGAGACGGGCGGAAACACGCAATGCGCGTTCGTCGGAGAGGCCGCATATGGAATGGAACGTTGAGCGTGTCCATGCTGAAACGCTGAGCGCGGTTATCGCGCGTCATGCATTTAAGTGGCTTGCCTTTCGTGTCTAGGCTCGCCGAAGTTGGTCCAATGACCGCCGAGTCTCACCTTTGAACCACGCTAGCCTCGGCGCACCAGCGCTGCCGACAACACTGCCGTGGTGCGGCTGAGCATGGCCGTGCACCTCACCCATCTGCGCATTGCCGGCTTCAAGAGCTTCGCCGATCCGGTAGAGCTCGCCATCCTGCCCGGCCTCACCGGCATCGTCGGCCCCAACGGCTGCGGCAAAAGCAACGTGGCCGACGCGCTGCGCTGGGCGATGGGCGAAGGGCACGCCCGGATGCTGCGCGGCGCGGAGATGGACGACCTCATCTTCGCCGGCACTGCCGCCCGCCACGGCCACGGCCACGCCGCGGTGTCGCTGACGCTCGCAGGCGGCGGCCTTCCCGCACCCTTCGCTGGGCTGTTCGAAGTGCAGGCGGTCCGCCACCTCCGGCGCGGGGCGGGCAGCGCCTACCGCATCAACGGGCGGGACATGCGGGCACGCGACGTGCAGGCACGGCGTAATTCAAAAAGTGCCATTTCCAGGTAACGCCGGAAATCGATAGAGCTTTGATAGTAATGAGATTTCTCGTTTTAGGTGTTACTGTGATTTGAACCACGCCAGTGCACGCATGCTCCCGAGAAGCCGCCGGTTGACGTTTCCGGACCATCACACCGCCTGGGGACAATTTCCTCGTGCCCGGTGCCTCCATTGCGTCAGCCCCCACGACTATCGGCGACTATCGCCCTGGAGCAAGCGGCGCTGTCGCGAACAGGCCAGCCGCCCAATCGACGAAGACCCGCAACCTCGTGCTCAGATGCCGGTTTGTCGGGTAAACCACATGCAGCGGGATTGGCGGCACGGCCCACTCCGGCAACACGTGCATTAGCCTCCCCGCCTTCATGTGGCTGCACACCATGAAATATGGCGCTTGGATAATCCCATGGCCGGCGAGTCCCGCCACGACGTATGTCGCGGCATCATTCGCCGCCGCCTGGTAGCGGCCCATGATCTCCAGCTTCTCCTCCCCGTAAATGAACCGGAACGGGAGAGGCTGTCCGCTCCGTGCACGGAAATAGGCGACCACGCGATGGCCGTCCTCCAACGCCGACGGATGCTCCGGCATCCCATGCCGCTGCAGGTAGGAAGGGGCGGCCGCGGTTGTCATGTGCATCTCGCCGATGCGCCGGGCAACCAGTGACAGGTCGCTGATCGTGCCGGCCCGGATCACGCAGTCCACGTTTTCCGCAACCAGGTCCGCCGGTCGGTCCGACGTGCCGATATGGAGCTGGATGTCCGGATAGCGCTCGAAAAATCCTCCCAGTGCCGGTAGGATGATCTCCTGCGCAATGGCCGCCGACACGTCGATGCGCAGCCGCCCCTTCGGCCGCGCTTGCGACGCGGTGACGCTCGCATCCATCTCTTCAAGGTCCGCCAGCACCTGAACCGCCCGCTCATAGTAGGCCGCCCCGTCCGAAGTGACGGCCAGTCGCCGCGTGGTCCGGCTCAGCAGCTTGGTGCGGAGGTGCGCCTCCAGTTGTTGCACAAGCTTCGTCACCGTCGGCTTCGGCGTCGCGAGCGAGGCGGCGGCCTGGGTAAAGCTGCCCGTCTCCACGATGCGAACGAATGCACGAAGTGCTGCAACCTGGTCGATGATGCGGTCCAAACGTCATTGTTCACCTGTGTGAACAATGTAATGCAGTTCAGCTCGTTTATGCCAGTAATCGGACACACCACACTACGATGCGCTACAATAGGTATTGAGCCACATCCATGCATATCGTTCCTACTACCGAACGGATCGACGTCGGCTGCGGCCCATCGGTCGTGGCGCAGGTATACCGGCATCCCGTCGCCCGCCAGGTCCCGCTCGTGCTGCATTTGCGTGGGGGCGCCTTCCTGAAGCTTTCCTCCATAGCCGAGCGGCCGGTCGCGGCGCTCCTGGCCGAGGCCGGCGCAGTCGTCGTATCGGCCGACTATCCTGCGGGCGCCGCCTCACCATTTCCCGGCGCCGTCGAGGCCATGTATGCGCTGCTCTGGCGCCTGTATGACCGGCGCGCGCATTGGGCTGCCCGCGCCTCCAAGCTATTCGTCGCCGGCGAGGAGGCGGGCGGCAACTTGGCCGCCGCCCTCGCTCTCATGTCCCGCGACCGTCTTGGGCCGCCATTGGCCGGGCAGATTCTGCTGTCGCCGATGCTCGACGCGGGCATGGCGACATGCTCTTACCGCGACGCGGAGGCCGGGCCGGTCGGATGCAAGTGGGCGGACGGATGGCAGGCCTATCTCGGCACACCCACGAAGGCCGGCCATCCGTACGCCGCGCCGTCATGCGGCTCACGCCTGCACGGCCTGCCGCCGGCCCTCGTATTGACGGCGCATGACGACCCGATGCGGGACGAGAGCCTGTGCTACGCTCGGCGGCTGCAAGAGGCCGGGACGCCAGCGCAGGCCTGCACCCTGAACGCCAGCGGCTGGCCCGATGCGCTGGCCGGACCGTCCGCGCCCTGGGCGGCCGAGGTCCGTGACGCATTCGTTACGTTTTTCGCGGCCGTGGTGCCAACGCTCGTGCCCGCTTCCCTCACGGCAAGGAGCTGACCATGATCGACTATAAGCCCACCAAAGCCGCCGAACCTCAGACGCTCAGCCGCGGGTCTCGCCGCGTGGCCTGGCTCGCTGGCGTTGTCTTGATCGCCGCCATCGGCGCCGGCGCCGCCTGGCACTACCTGCCCCGCACTGCCGTTCCAGCTGCGTCCGCCGACGCGGCCCCGGCCGCGATCCCCGTCTCGGTCGCGACCGTCGAGCAGCGCGACACCGCCATCTGGAACGACTTCTCCGGCCGGGTTGAGGCCGTCGGCCGCGTCGAAATCCGCCCCCGCGCCGCCGGCGCCATCGTCGCCGCGCAGTTCCGCGAAGGCTCGATCGTCAAGCAAGGCGACCTGCTGTTCACCATCGACCCGGCGCCATACGTCGTCGAGGTCCAGCGCGCCGACGCCCAGGTCGCAGCCGCCACCGCCCGCCTGGAACTCGCGGCCAAGGAGCAGCAGCGTGCGCAGAAGCTCGTCGGCTCCGGCTTCACGCCCCAGCGCGACGTGGACCAGCGCGTGAACGAGTTCCACGCCGCCGACGCCAACCTCCACGCCGTCCAGGCGGAGCTTGCGACCGCCCGCCTCAACCTCGGCTACACCGAGGTCCGCGCGCCGACCGCCGGCCGCGTGGGCCGCATCGAGGTCACGCCCGGCAACCTCGTCCCTTCCGGACCCACCGCGCCGGTGCTCACGACGCTGGTGTCGGTCAACCCGGTCTATGCCAGCTTCGAGGCGGACGAGCAGTCGCTGGCCCGCGCCCTTGCCACCCTCCCCGGCGGCGGCAACGACCTCGTGCAGGAGATCAGCCGTATCCCGGTCCAGATGGGCACGCTCGGCACCGATGGCACGCCGTTCCGCGGCACGCTGCAGCTGGTGGACAACGTCGTGGACGCGCGCAGCGGCACGGTCCGCGTCCGCGCTGCCTTTGACAACCCGGACGGCAAGCTGATGCCGGGCCAGTTCGCCCGCCTCCGCCTCGGCCAGGCCCATACCGAACCCGCGCTGGCGATCGACGAGCGCGCCATCGGCACCGATCAGGACCGTCGCTTCGTGATGGTCGTGGGCGCCGACAACATCGTCGCCTACCGCCAGGTGACCCTCGGCGCCACCGCCGATGGACTGCGCCTCGTCACCTCGGGCCTGAAGGCCGGCGAACGGATCGTCGTCACCGGCCTGCAGCGCATCCGCCCCGGCGCCACCGTCACCGCCACGGTAGTGCCGATGAATCAGCAGCCCAAACTGGCCGCCCAGTAAGGGCGTGACGCAACCGGGACGACCTTCATGAATTTCTCAAAGTTCTTCATCGACCGCCCAGTGTTCGCGGGCGTGCTTTCGGTCCTCATCTTCGTCTCCGGCCTGCTCGCCCTCGGCGCGCTGCCGATCTCCGAATACCCAGAGGTCGTCCCGCCACAGATCGTCGTGCGCGCCAACTACCCCGGCGCCAGCCCGAAGGTCATCGCCGAGACGGTCGCGACGCCCATCGAGGAGCAGATCAACGGCGTCGAAGGTATGCTGTATATGGGCAGCCAAGCGACCACCGACGGTCTGATGACCCTGACCGTCACCTTCAAGCTCGGCACCGACCCCGACAAGGCGCAGCAATTGGTGCAGAACCGCGTCGGCCAGGCCGAGCCGCGGCTGCCCGACGCCGTTCGCACGCTCGGCATCACGACGATTAAAAGCTCGCCCGATTTGATGATGGTCGTCCACATCCTGTCGCCGGACAACAAGTATGACATCACCTACTTGCGCAACTACGCCCTGCTCAACGTGAAAGACCGCCTCGCCCGCATCTCCGGCGTCGGCGACGTGCAGCTATTCGGCTCCGGCGATTACGCCATGCGCGTCTGGCTCGATCCGCAGAAGGTCGCCGAGCACGGCCTGTCCGCCGGCGACGTCGTGGCGGAGATCCGCGCCCAAAACGTCCAGGCGGCGGCGGGTGTCATCGGTGCCTCGCCCAGCATCCCGGGCCTCAGCCTGCAGCAGTCGGTCAATGCCCAGGGCCGCCTGCAATCCCCGGAGGAGTTCGGCGACATCGTCGTGAAAACCGCGCCGGGCGGCGCCGTCACCCGCCTGCGCGACGTGGCACGGATCGAGCTGGGCGCGGCCGACTACGCACTGCGCTCGCTGCTCAACAACAATTCCGCCGTCGCGGTTCCCGTCTTCCAGGCGCCCGGGTCGAACGCGATCCAGATCGCCGACGCCGTCCGCGCCACCATGGAAGAGATCAAGCAGAACATGCCCGAGGGCGTGGACTATGCCGTCGTCTACGACACCACCCAGTTCGTCCGCGCCTCGATCGAGGCGGTGGTGCACACCCTGCTTGAGGCCGTGGTCTTGGTCGTGATCGTCGTGGTGCTGTTCCTGCAGACCTGGCGCGCCTCGATCATCCCGCTCGTCGCCGTCCCTGTTTCCATCGTCGGCACCTTCGGCGTGATGCACCTGTTCGGCTTCTCCATCAACGCGCTCAGCTTGTTCGGCCTGGTGCTCGCGATCGGCATTGTCGTGGACGACGCGATCGTCGTGGTCGAGAACGTGGAGCGCAACATCGAGGACGGCCTGAGCCCGATCCAGGCCACCTATCGCGCGATGTCCGAGGTCTCCGGCCCGATCATCGCCATCGCCCTCGTGCTGATCGCCGTCTTCGTGCCGCTGGCCTTCATCAGCGGCCTCACCGGGCAATTTTATCGCCAGTTCGCGCTGACGATCGCCATCTCCACCGTGATCTCGGCGGTGAACTCGCTGACCCTCTCCCCGGCGCTGGCCGCGCTCCTGCTGCGCAGCCACGGCGCGCCCAAGGACCTGCCGACCCGCGTGCTCGACCGCGTGCTCGGCTGGCTGTTTCGCGGCTTCAACCGCGGCTTCAGGGCCGGGTCCAACGCCTATAGCGGCGGCGTCTCCCGCATCATCGGCCGCAAGTCCATAATGATGGCCGTCTACCTCGGCTTGGTCGGCATAGCGTTCGTGCTGTTCCAGGCGGTGCCGGGCGGCTTCGTACCGGCTCAGGACAAGCAGTATCTCGTCGGCTTCGCCCAGCTCCCCGACGGCGCCAGTCTCGACCGCAGCGAGACGGTCATCAAGCAAATGGGCGACATCGCCGGGAAACAGCCCGGCGCCGTCAACAACATCGCCTTCCCCGGCCTGTCCATCAGCGGCTTCACCAACAGCTCCAACGCCGGCATCGTTTTCGTGTCGTTGGCAGATTTCGAGAAGCGCACGACGCCCGAATTATCGGCAGGCGCCATCGCCGGGTCGCTCAACGGGCAGTTTGGAGCCATCCAGGACGCGTTCACCGCCGTTTTCCCGCCGCCCCCCGTGCAGGGCCTTGGCACCATCGGCGGCTTCAAGCTGCAGATCGAAGACCGTGCCGGCCTCGGCTACGAGGCGCTCAACGACGCCACCAACGCCTTCCTGGCCGCCGCCCGGAAAGCGCCCGAACTGACCGGGGTGTTCACTGGATTGAGGGTCGATGTACCGCAGCTCTATGCCGACATCGACCGCGTCCGCGCCCGCCAGCTCGGTGTCGCGGTGACGGACGTCTTTGACACGCTGCAGATCTACCTGGGCTCGCTTTATGTGAACGACTTCAATGCTTTCGGCCGCACCTACTCCGTGCGCGTCCAGGCCGATGCGCCATTCCGCGCCCGCGCCGAGGATATCGGCCGGCTGAAGGTTCGCGCGGCCTCCGGCGAGATGGTGCCGCTCGCCGCAGTGCTCGCCATCAAGAGCAGCGCCGGGCCGGAGCGGGCGATGCGCTACAACGGCTTCCTGTCGGCGGACATAAACGGCGGCGCTGCCCCGGGCTACTCCACCGGCCAGGCGCAGGACGCCATCGCGCGCGTCGCCAAAGAGGCGCTGCCGAAGGGCTTCTCGTATGAATGGACGGAGCTGACCTATCAGCAGATCATCGCCGGCAACTCCGGCGTGCTGATCTTCCCGCTGGCGCTGCTGCTGGTGTTCCTGGTGCTCGCCGCGCAGTACGAGAGCCTGACTCTGCCGCTGGCCATCGTCATGATCGTGCCGATGGGCCTGCTCGCCGCCATGACCGGCGTTTGGCTTACGCATGGCGACAACAACGTGTTCACCCAGATCGGCCTCATCGTCCTGGTCGGCCTGTCGGCGAAGAATGCGATCCTGATCGTGGAGTTCGCCCGCGAGCTGGAATTCGCCGGCCGCACCCCGCTCGCGGCCGCGGTCGAGGCCAGCCGCCTGCGCCTGCGCCCGATTCTTATGACGTCGATGGCGTTCATCATGGGCGTCCTGCCCTTGGTGCTGTCCACCGGCGCCGGCGCCGAGATGCGGCACGCGATGGGCGTCGCCGTCTTCTCCGGCATGATCGGCGTGACGGCGTTCGGGCTGTTCCTGACCCCGGTGTTCTACGTTGTCCTGCGCCGGATGGCCGGCAATCGCCCGCTTAAGCAGCATGGCGAGGGCGCAGTCAATTCAAGCCAGACGCGCGCAGCGGTACATGTGTGACTTAAACCAACGGCGCGGCGCTGTTGTATGGCTGCGGCTAGCATGGTGTACGAATCGGGCGTTGGATGGTGCTGAGGCGCTGGGTGACGTAGGGGATCGGCCTCCTCAACTCCGGATGCCCATCTTGCCGTTCAAGCTGAACCAGGGGCACCGTCAACTTGGCTGCTGACTGGCTTGCGAGGTGGAGCCGAGCCCGGTAGGCGGACGCGATGACAACGCCTGTGGCTCCCAGCTACGCTGGTTACCGGTTCCCGGCCGAGATCATCAGCCATGCGGTCTGGCTCTACTTCCGCTTCCCACTCAGCTTGCGCATGGTGGATGAACTGCTCGCCGCGCGCGGCATCATCGGGTGCCGTCGCGATTTGTGTGGAAATTGCTTGAGCGGCGTGTCTCCAGCGGGATGGTAGTTGGGTTGGTTACGCGGCAAGGTCAACTGGGGCGGGGGCAGCGATCGTCTCGCCCAAGGTCTGCCAACCGTTGACCTTGCGCATGGTGATCTGGCTCGACGCGAGCAGCGCCCAGAACAGCATGGCGGCGGTTTCGGCGGACGGCAGCACGGTCTGGGTCTTGATGCGGCGCTTGAACTCCTCGTGCAGCCGCTCGATCGCGTTCGTGGTCCGCGCCGACTTCCACTGGCTTGGGGGCAGGCGGAGGAAAGCGAACAAGCGATCACCGGCCTCCTCCAAACTCGCGGCGACGGCTGGACAGCGCAGCCGCCACTTGCGCAGGAAGGCTTTGCGCCGGGCCTGCACTTCCTTTGCGGTCGCGGCGTAGATCATGTCCGTGTAGTCGGCGGCGACCTCCTCGTGCAGCGCGTCGGGCGCATGGGCCAGGAGATTCCTGTGCTTGTGGACCGTATAGCGCTGGGCCGGCACGTCGGGCCACAGCGCCGCCAGCGCCCGCTCCAGCCCAGCTCCGCCATCGGTGATGAGGAACTCCGGCGTGCGCAGGCCGCGGGCGATCAGGCCGTCCAGCACCCCGCGCCACGCCGCCTCGCTCTCGCCGCCCATGTTCTTCACCGCCAGCAGCACCTTCTGCCCGTCCCGGCGCACGCCGAGCACCACCAGCAGCGAGATGTTCGTCGCCTTGCGGTCCAGCCGCACGCGCACGACCGTGCCATCTAGGATGAGCCGGACCACGTCCTCCCCGGCCAAGTCGCCCCCGTTCCAGGCGTCCCAATCCGTCTTGACCTTGCGCCACGTGCGGCTGACGACGTCCTTGCCCACCGCGCCGCCGAACAGGGCAGCCAGCGCACGTTTGACCCGGCGCGTGTTGGTGCCGGCCAGGTAGGCGCCCGCGATCAGCGCCTCCACCTGGCGCGTCATCCGGGCGTAGCGCGGCAGAGCGCCGCTGCGCCATTCCTGCGTGCCTCCGCCTTCGGCCGCCATCCGTGCCCGAGGCACGCTGAGTTCCACCGGGCCGAAGCTGCCCAGCAACTGGCGCTCGCGCGTCCCGTTCCGGTAGCCCTTCGGCGCCTCCGCATCCCGCTCGTAGCGCCCGCGTCCCAGCGCCGCTTCCAGCTCCTGCCCGATCAGCTCCTCAATAAACCCGCGCACCCGATCCCGGATGCCCGCCTCGATCGGGTCAAACCAGGCCTCCCCTGCAAACAGCGCCGTGCCGTCCGCTTGCGCCTTTGTGCTATTCTCTTCCATGGCGTGGTCTCCGCCGGCGCTCAAACGCCGGAAATGGCTCGTTGAACAAGCCAGAGACTACGCCACCAACCTATTTCCACCACATCCGCTACAGCACCGCAAAGATACGGTTTGCCGATGGATGAGGACTGGAGCGCAGTCCCGTGTATCGAGGCCACCGAGGTCTGTCTGCGCGACGTGCTGAAGTCGCGCAAGACAATGATCGACTACCTTTACGACTTCGGTGACTCCTGGGAGCATCACCTCACCGTCACCGATACCCGCCCAGGGCTGTTCAACGCTTCCGAATGACGGTGAGTGAGAGCAGGTTCCTGATGCCTGCGAGACCGGCGCGGTAGCGATTTTGGCTGAGCGTGTCGGTGCGGTTGGCCTTGAGAATGTTGAAGGCGAAGCTGCGCAGGCGGGCAAACACGCCTGGGTTGGTGCGGATGCGCGAGCGGTCCTCGCCCAAGGTGACGTCGCGGCTGTAGTGGGAGGTATTCTCGATCCTCCAGTGCGCACGGATGGCTTCGGCGGCGCGGGTGGCGGTCACCGGCGTGTTGGAGACGTAGAAGGCCGTCTCGCTGGAATGGCGCAGTAGTCCGGTCTTGGCGTTGCGGGTGTAGACGAGGCGTTCGACCCGGATGATGGCGGCCACGTGCGGATGCCATTCGGTGTCGGCCAGCGTGTCGGCGGGATCGAACACGGTGACGGTGCGGCGTTCGTCGCGGTTGCGGCCCGTGTCGTGGCTGTAGGCAGACCCGAGCGGCGCCGTGGTGGCTGAGACCTCCTGGACTTGCTGGTGCAGGGTCGGCTGGTTGTCCTTGACGCCCACGATCAGGGCGATGCCGGCTGCTGCGGCGATCTCGGAATGTTTTTTTGGCAGTGCAGCGCGTCGAGCGTGACGATGGCGCCGGGGGCAAGGCCGAGTTCGGCCAGGAGCGTCTGCGCCGCCGGGATCTCGTTGGACCTTTCGGCAATGTCGATATGGGCGAGCACCAGCGCGGTGTCGGTGGCAAACGCGCTCAGCACCTGGGCGGCGGCGCGGTCGCGGAACTTGTCAAAGCTGCCGCGCAGCGTCTTGCCATCGAGAGCGATGCTGCCCTGCCCCGGCGTGGCGCGCGCCGCCTGCAGCAGGGCGGCATGACGGCGGAAGGCCGCCTCCACCTCGGCTGGATCGAGCCCCTGGAGGATGTAGCGGACGGCGGTATGCGCAGGCGCGCGGCGCCAGTTCAGGCCGAAGGCCGTGTTCAGCTTGCGGCGGTGGACGTCGATGAAGGTGACAATGCCGCGATACGAGTTGCAGCCGGCCACGATGGCGAGGATGGAGAACAGCAGCACATGGGGCAGCTTGTAGAGCTTGCCCTCCGCCCGGCGCGGATCAGGGACATCCGCCAGCACGTCTAACAACGGCGAAAACGCAGCCATGGCAACCTCCAACCCAGATGCCGCCGTAGAGGTCAGACATCGGCCGGCTCGGAAACCCCCCTTGCGATCAGCCGCCTCACTTTGCCCCTCATTGGCGGCAGGGCAGGCTCAGTACAGCCCATTCAACAGCGTTGAACAGCCCTGGATACCCGCCAAGGCGAGCCCGGCGTCCCATACCCGCGCTACATCGGCGGCGAATGGGCCGGGCCGCCCGAAGACAGCAGCGGCATACCGGGCTTCTACAGCATGCTCGACGCCAGGGCCGACCCCGAACACCCGAGCCATGCCGAGATCACGCAATGGCTCAATGACTACGATCCAAAGCTGATCAACGAAGTCTCCCTCAGAGCTGCCCTTGGGCGTATCGCCAGCCAATAAAATGCGGCCAACACGCAGACTGCCGAAAAGGAACCCTGATCAGCCCATTGATGAACCTAACCAGCATCCGCGGCCCTCGCCGGAAGGATACACTGCATCACGCCTGCCGTCCTCATGGTCAGGTGTCAGCCAGGCTGATCAGCCCGAAGTGGGCAAGCAGGCTGCCCCCAGGTTTCTGACACTCCCGGTCACGTCCAGCGGTTAACGCCGCAGGGGCTGCCCCTCGTCAAGGCCGCTTTCCCGGCGGCGGTACAGCTCCGCGTTATCGATGCCCTGCTCGTGGGCCGCACGCTCACGTTCCGCCTCGTTTTGCAAGGCTTGGCTTTGGATCGAATGGCTTTGAACCGGCTGAGGCGCCCGAGGCACAACCGGCTGTCTCCCGTCGAGGCCGCTTTCCCGCCGGTGGTTCAGGTCCGCGTTGCCGTCTTGCTCGTGGGCCGCGCGCGCCACTTCGCCTTGCAAAGGCTGGCTTTGCGCAGGCTGGGTTTGGATCGGCTGGCTCTGCACAGGCTGGCTTTGAACCGGCCGCTGCGCCTGAGGCACAACCGCCTGTCCCCCGTCGAGGCCGCTTTCCCGCCGGTGATGCAGGTCCACGTTGCCGTCTTGCTCGTGGGCCGCGCGCGCCACTTCGCTTTGCAAAGGCTGGCTCTGCACAGGCTGGATTTGGACAGGCTGGCTCTGCACAGGCTGGCTTTGAACCGGCCGCTGCGCCCGCGGTAGGGCCGGCTGCCCGCCATTGAGGCCACTTCCCCGGCGGTTGTTCTGGTCCACGTTGTTGCCGCTCTGCTCATGGCCCGCACGTACCGCTTCGCTTTGCATGGGCTGGCTTTGAACCGGCCGCTGCGCCCGCGGCAGGACCGGCCGCCCTTCCTCAAGGCCACTTTCCCGGCGAGCGTACTGCTCCACGTTGTCGAGGCCCTTCTCGAGGATCACGCGCTCGCGTTCTGCCTCGCTTTGCATAGGCTGGCTTTGGTCCGTTTGAGGCGTCCGCAGCAGGGCCGGCTGCCCCTTGTCAAGGCCACCCTCCCCGCGGTTCAGCTCCGCGTTGTTGCCGTCCTGCTCACGGACGGCGCGCTCCGCCTCGCTTTGCACAGGTTGGCCTTGATCCGGCTGAGGCGTCCGCAGCAGGGCCGGCTGCCTTTTGTCAAGGCCACCCTCCCCGCGGTTCAGTTCCGCGTTGCTGCGACCCGGCTCGTGGGCCGCGCGCTCGCGCTCCGCCTCGCTTTGCAAAGCTTGGCTTTGAACCCGCTGATGCGTCCGCCGCGGGACCGGACGCTCCGGCTGTCGCGCCGCGCTGCTCGGGTCTTGAGCCGCCGCCGGTCCCGCCAGTGACGCGCCGACGGCCGCCATAATCAAAAACTTGCGCATGGAACCCTCTTCGTTGCTCATGTGCAACGCAAGGGAACGCCCGCAGGTTCGCCCGTCTTCAGCGCGCCATCAGCACCGGCAGCGCCGCGTTCTCGAGCACGTGCTGGGTGACGCCGCCCGGGATCAGTTACGGAACTGCCGCAAGATTGGGGGGCGTAACATTGTCGAGCATCGGGCGACGTGGTGCGTAGCGTAGGCGGGGGTTGTTTCATGTCAGATACTGGCCAGCACCAGCCTCGCTTCCGATCGGATCAAGCCCGATAATGTTACGCCCCCCAATCTTGCGGCAGTCCCTGCAAACCATCGCCAGTGCGCCTAACCCGGCGAGAACATAGGCCATGTTCAACGGCAGGCTTGGATCGGCCCGGCATGACCATCCGTGGCCCGGTAGCCGGGCCAGGGTTCCTCCCGTAAGGTCGGCAGCGCGTCCCCACGTCCCGGCTGTCCCGTCCATGTCATCCCTCGCTGCCGAACTCGCCTCGTTGCTCAGCACGGTCCGTCGTCCCGGAGACTTCTTCGTCGCCGCCACGGCCGAGCTTCTGGCGCCGTCGCTGGAGGTCGAGGACGTCGGCCCCGTCGCGTTGCCGCTGCTGCCCGAGCAGGCCGAGCGGATCATCGGCGTGGCCGAAGCCGCCCCGTATGGCCGCGGCAAGGAGACGCTTATCGACCCGGCCGTACGGCGCTGCTGGCAGATCGGCCTGGACCGGGTGCGCCTCAGCGGGCGGCACTGGGCTCGGACCCTGGACCGGATCGTGGCCCGGGTCGCAAACGGCCTCGGGATCAGCGACCCGGTCACGGCCGAGTTCCACAAGCTGCTGCTTTACGGTCCCGGCGGCTTCTTCGTCGGCCACCGCGACACGGAGAAGGCGGCGGGCATGTTCGCGACCTTGGTGGTCGTGCTGCCGTCGTCCTTCGAGGGCGGCGACCTGCTCGTGCGCCACCGCGGCCGCGAGGCTCGCCTGGCCCTGCGCTGCGACGACCCGGCGGAGGCCGCCTTTGCCGCCTTCTACGCCGATTGCGTGCACGAGGCCCTGCCCGTCACCTCGGGACACCGCCTGACCCTTGCCTACAACCTGGTGCGAGCCGGCAAGGGCCGCCTGCCCAAGCCGCCCGACTACGAGGACCAGCAAGCCAAGCTAGCAGCGTTGCTGCAGCGGTGGCGCATCGGCATGACGCGGCCCGATACCGCTGGGCCGGAAAAGCTCGTCTATCTGCTGGACCACGCCTACACCCCGGCCGAGCTCGGGTTTGCTGTGCTGAAAGGCGCCGATGCCGCTGCGGCGGGCGTGCTTGCCGCGGCAGCGGGGCGGGCACAGTGCGACCTGCATCTGGCGCTGCTGACCGTCGAGGAGAGCGGCGCGGCCGAGTATGCGGACAGCTACGGCTCCCGACGGGGCCGATGGGACGAGGAGGACGAGTTCGAGGCCGGCGAGGTCTACGACCGCTCGGTGACGCTCTCCGAATGGCGGCGTCCTGACGGCCAGGAGACGGCGCTCGGCGCCATTCCGGTAGAGGAGGACGAAGGGGAAGTCTCGCCGCCGGACGCCTGCGACGATCTCACGCCCGACGAGGAGCACTTCCACGAGGCGACCGGCAACGAGGGCGCCTCCTTCGAGCGCACCTACAAGCGGGCCGCCCTGGTGCTTTGGCCGAGCGGGCGGCTGTTCGCGGTGCTGAGCCAGGCCGGGCTGCCGGTGACCCTGCCCTACCTTGACGACCTTGCCCGGCGCTGGGCCGAGAACGGCGAGAACCAGCAGTCGCGGCTGTGGCGCGAGGCGCATGACCTCGCCGGGCACATGCTCGCGCAATGGCCGAAGCAGGACGGGCATGGGCGGCACAAGACGCCGAGCGACGCCGCCCGCATGCTGGCGACGCTGACGCGGCTAGACGACACGGCCGCGATCGAGGGTTTTCTGACAGGCGTGGTTGCCGAGGGCTGCTACGAGAAGACCGACAACGACGCGGTCATCGGCGCCCTGGGCCGCCTGCCTCCAGCGAGGCGCTCGCCCTTGATCAAGCGCATCATGGCCGGCCCGGCGGCCGTCTCCTTCGGGGCCTGCGCAAACCTACTGGCCCGGGCAGCAGCCGCATGGCCGGACCATCGCATCCCCGACTTGATGCCGGCCGCCACCCGGCTGGTCGAAGCGCTCCCGGGCGATCCGGCGCGGGCCGCCCCGCGCCCGTCGTGGCAGGACAGCCCCAAGGTGGACGCGGGCTTCGTGGTCGATCTCATGACGGGCCTGTGCGCGATCGGCCCGGCGCTGGCCAAGCGCGCCGCGGATCATCTGCTCGCCTGGCCGAAGGCCTATGGGCTGGATGCTGTGCTTGTCCCGGCAACCCGGACCTTGCTGGGGAGGGTCGGCCCGTCCTGCATGGCCGCGGTCGGGGCGTTGCGGACCGCGTGCCTCCGGCATCTGCGCGCCAGGACCGCGGAGCCGCTCGCCCCGCCGGCGGACTGGGCCCGGCCGGCGGCGCTCACATGCCGCTGCCCCCGCTGCAGCGAGCTGGCGCGGTTCCTCGCCGATCCCGGGCGCAAGGCATGGGTGTTCAAGGCCGCCGAGGCCGACCGGCGCCACGTGGAGGACACGATCAAGAGGGCCTGCTGCGACGTGGACATGGCCACGGACCGCCGTGGCCGCCCCTACAGCCTGGTCTGCACCAAGAACCAGGCCAGCTACGAACGCCGGGCGACGCAGCGCATGCAGGACATCGAGAACCTGGCGCGGCTTGCGGACTGACGCGCGGCTGAGCGGTTCAATGCGCAAGGCGTCCGGATCGGCGAGCAGCCTTACACCCCTGCCGTCCAGGCTGCAGGCCGGCAGCCCTTGTTCTTAACTGGCGCGGCTCGGATGCAAAATGTCGGACGTGCTATGTCGTGCCTTACACCAAGTCCCTTTAATCGTGACCTGTCCAAGTCTGGTCAGCACCCAACGGGTGTCGATCTCGTCGGTCGGGGTCGACGCCGATACAGGTTCTGATTAACGAGCCTTGGTATTATGGGCACATCCAAGACGACCACAGCCGCCTTCACGCCTAGCGAGCGGGAGTATGTCCGCCGCGAGCTCGACCAGTTCTTCTCGACCCTGCCGAGCGTCGCCGACGGGGTCCAGCTCCGGACATGGCGCGGCGGCCCGCAGGCCGGCCAGCCCAAGGTGCCGCGGGCGGCGAAAGGATTGCTCGACCGCGGGCTGATGCGCCTTCAGCCGACACCCTGGCCGCCGCGCCTGTTCTTCACCGAGGCAGGCCTCCTGGCGCTGCGGGCGATGATGGCCGACCGGCGCTTCGCCAACCCCGTGACGTTTGCGCACGTGCGCCAGGAGCTCGGCATCGATCCGGGTCCGGAGAAGGCGTAGCCCGGGTCACTGGCCGGAGCGTCTCCGGGGTGCCGCCGGGTCCTGCCTTGCCCTGCTCCCAACCGATGCATTGTGCTCAGCCTGGGGGTGGCCTAGCCGATGGGCCTGGTTGCTGGCACGCACGCGGCGGAACGCGCCGACCCTGGCCCAATGACAGCTGGACAAGCACGTCAACGCTCGCCGGGTGCAGGCTTGCTATCCCTCCTGTTGCCCATGCAGGGACGCTGAGCAACCCGCTCGCTGGCGAATGTGCCTCGCGTCCCGATTGTTGCCGAGGCCGCAAGAACAACGTATCAGGCCGTCCCGACCGAGGAAAACCGCACATGGCTCGCAAGCCGAAAACCCAGCCCAGCCCTGAAGCCGCTGCAGCCGTTCCTGTGCTGGCCGCGGTTCTGTGTAGCGCGACAATCTGGGTGAAAGCTGGCGACAATCAGGGTGCATGTTTTGATCGCGCGGCTAGTCGTATGATTGTCGCTGTAGATCGGTGTTGCAATGCCTGATTGCCGCTTTGCGACAATCAG
>JAABUP010005812.1_pt1 | contig 18328 bp, 24 predicted proteins | sample 5559201 | NCBI WGS metagenome assembly JAABUP01 (sample SAMN10711887, study PRJNA513373) | rock metagenome | isolation source: Antarctica rocks | place: Antarctica
TGGGTGGAGGGGTCGGCTGTGAAGGGGTCGTCGGGGTCTGGTGAAGCTGTTGTGTCATTCGATAAGAAGGGAGGTGATCCTGAGGAGGCGAATTCTTCGGGGGGTTGGTAAAGCTCGTTGTGGACGGTTACAATGGCTTCGTCGGAGTCGAACTGCGGGTAGAGCATTGAGTAGCCGCGTGCTCGCATTAGTTCGAGGAGGTATTCCATCCAAGAGGGGTACTTCTCGCTGATTAGTTTGGTACGTTTTGATAGTGGTTTGGCGAGAGGTGAGTGCGAGTGTTGCGCTTCGAGGCTCTTGCTGAGGAAGGAGTGGAATTCGACCCATTTGTCGCCGAAGTAGAGAGCGGCGTGGCTGTTGGGAGCTTGCCAGAGGAAAGAGGTGGGCTGGTCGGGTTTGAGATTCGTGCGGGTGAAGGGAGGGGGTTTGGATAGCGGAGGGGAGAATGCTGCACTATCATTGAGGTGAGATGAAGGGAGCTCAAGGCTAATGCCCAAAAGATTGTGAGGATTCTGAAAGCCGTAAGATGAGTATCTGTATTCGAGAAGATTGTACTTGAGGTAGTGGTAATAGAGAGGCGACAGCTCGGTTTGCGAAGATAGGAGCAGTACATGAGAGTCTGATGGTGATTTAGGGTAGAAGGACTCTACTAATCGGACAGAGGCTTCTTCGCCGGTTATGCTTTGACGTGGGATGCGATGTCTAAGCGTGACCTGGTTAACATGCGGTCGACCAGCTCCATCAGCAGGCGGCCAGACGAGGTTCTCAAGGAAGTGCTGGGTGGGTGGATCAATTTCCGAGGGAAGCTCAATGGTAAGCCGCGGCCGGTCTGAATCGAAGTAGTCTGCTTTCTCTATCGACCTTAGAAGCCTGATCAGTGACCCTGATGACTTTAATGGAGCTTGGATGAGAAGCTCGACGCTGCTTTTATGCCACGCTATAATATACGTCAGTACGAATGGGTCATAAGAGTGTCGACCGAGGGGCTTCACCGCGCAGAGAGCCACTGTCCAGTCGAGTCATCCACATGAGCTTCTCGGGAGCGTTCGAAGGTAGCTCGATGACCGGCGTTCCCAGCTCCCTGGCTTTGTTCTGGACGCCAGTTGTGAAGAACGCATCCTCTCTGGGCGAATAATCTGTGATGATCACTTGGGGGTGCACGAAGCTATTGATATGGTTGAATGCAGCTGTAACACTAACTTCCATACGGAAGTCCGAGCTCCAAGACGAGTAGTCTGGCCGTCCATCTACAGCTACCCGTCAGCCCAATCGATGTCTGTTTCCAAGCGCGGCGTCTCCGTACCATGCCAATAAACATCACAGTCTGCCGCGACCCCATTAACCTCCTTGATTCCATCAACTGAGATATTGTCTCTTCCCATAACCACAAAATGTACCGAATTTCTCCTCCATCTCGCCATTTCACAAGCCATTGGGATCATCACCGAAGCGCTCTGCGGATTCGAAGCCGCAAATAAAACATTTTTATTGTTCAGACGATGTCCCATGATATTCGTGATGGCTTGAAGTGAGGTCGCAAGCTTGTAGAACCTGATAGGACCACTGAAGTAGTGCTTCTCTGCCTCCGTCTGCTGGGCACCGTTACGAGGAGGCTGCCCAGTTGGAGGAGCCGCAGCAGGCCGTCCTCCCGTCGGTCTTTGGAGTACGCTTGTATCCCCTCGCTCTGACACCGGACCAAGATCTGCAGGGATATACCTGACAAAGAAGTAGAGTGCCAAGAGGGCAAGTATCGCAATGAGCAGTCGCCGTCTTCGCACACGCATTGGTGCCCTCCATATCAGCCAAGGGAAAGGTGATGCGCCGCCCTCGCTAGGCCTATGATCATCATATTTCTTGCCTAGCTCTTCATCACCAGCAAACAAACGCCCCGACAGTGGCATCTTTGACTACTGCAAAACCATAGAGAATCTCCCTTGGAGCTACCAAACTTCGATGTCGCATATGTGATGTTTCATCGCTGCTGGTCCGAACCAGTTCGAAAGTAACAGATCCAACAACGCTGCTGTCTAGTCACTAATCATCATCCATTGCGACAGAGAATCGCTGAACATCATGATATGCACACCCGTCCTTTCCTTTTTTACAGCTTTGAGTGATAATTGAGTGTCTAAGAATACCTTGTTAAGCTTCATCTCCAGCCACGGTTGATGACGCCTCCCGCTCATAGCTAAACTTAATTTCACGTGGCTCAGCCACAAGCCGTTAACCCTATTGCAACATGGTAATTCGACCAAACCCATCTTAATGTGTTCGGTGATTTATAGGACTCGATCGACAAGTATGGGATGTGTACGCAGTCGCCCGGCTAAGAGCATGGACTGAAGACCTTGCGCTGTGAAATACGCATACAAACAGAATGCTAGATCCTGGGAGGTAGAAGAGTTTCGATACCATGGAGATCGACACAGGGGCTCCCAGAGGCACAAAGAGAAAGGCGGACGGAGCTAGCCTTCCTTCAGACTCTCCTAAGAGGATCAAGGTAGCCTAATTGGAAGCTTACATCTCAGCAAAGCTAATAAAGCCTGGCAGGCACTTGACGAAGATGTGGTAAATAAGATCGCCGCCGGCGAGATTATAGTAGCACCAGTGCACGCCTTGAAAGAGCTCATTGAGAATGCCGTCGATGCTGGCTCAACGTCGATTGAGATCGTCGTCAAAGATGGTGGACTCAAGCTTCTCCAGATTACCGACAATGGACACGGTATCAATGTCTGTCTACACCAGTGACGGCGCGGTTGGGTCTTTCACTGATGTTCAAGTCAAAAGCGAGATGATCTTCCAATACTTTGTGAACGATTTACAACTTCCAAGCTGAAGGCGTTCGAAGACCTAAGCTCGATCGGCACATACGGCTTTCGTGGGGAAGCTCTGGCCAGCATCAGCCATATCGCACATCTCACGGTAACCACCAAGACAGTAGACTCAAGCTGTGCGTGGAGGGCTCATTACTCTGGTGGTAAGCTTGTTCCCGCAAAAGCGGGCCAGAGTGCGGACCCAAAGGCCACTGCGGGTCGTGGTGGGACCCAGATCACTGTATGTCTGTAGGATGCGAGGTTCCAAGGCGATATTGATTCTTCCCTAGGTCGAGGACTTGTTCTATAATGTACCTACCCGCCGTCGAGCTTTCCGGTCTGCCAGCGAGGAGTATGCCAAAATCCTCGATGTCGTTGGCCGATGTGCAGTACATTGCTCTGGCGTGGCATTTTCCTGCAAGAAGCATGGAGAGTCGAATGTGGGAATTTCTACACCTTCCAATGCTACAGCGGTCGATCGTATCCGGCAGATACATGGCAGTGCGGTTGCTAATGAGCTGATTGAGTTCAATGTCAGCGATGACAAATGGGGATTTAAGGCATCAGGCTGGACGAGCAATGCCAACTACAGTGTCAAGCGGACGACAATACTTCTTTTCATCAACCATCGGGCGGTGGAGTCGTCAACCATAAAGAAAGCCATTGAGCAGACTTACTCCACTTTCCTCCCTAAAGGGGGTCATCCGTTCATCTACCTAAGTCTCGATATTGATCCGCAGCGGGTGGATGTCAACGTTCATCCTACGAAGCGCGAGGTCAACTTCCTGAATGAAGATGAGATCGTCGAAAGCCTGTGCAACGAGATCAGGGCCAAGCTTGCAAAAGTCGATACCAGCAGGACCTTTATGACGCAAAGCCTGCTTCCCGGCGCCAGGGTCTCCTTGGCTTCTGCAACGCCCGACAAAGCAAATGGTGGTTCAGCAGTCGCGGATAGCGACAGAAGGTTTACACCAAAGTCATCTACAACGCAAAAGCCGTACGAAAACAATCTCGTACGAACAGACTCGAAGATGAGAAAAATCACCTCAATGCTCCCCCCTGGTCAAGCGCCATCCACAACCGACAACGGCTTCACCGAACCAGCCCCAGACGACATGGAATACTCATACTCGGACCGTGACCCCATCCACTGCCGCCTCACAACCGTCAAAGAACTCCGCGCCGAAGTCCGCTCCACCATGCACAACGACCTGACCGAAGTCTTCGCCAGCCACACCTTCGTCGGCATCGTCGACGAGCGCCGCCGCATCGCCGCCATCCAAGCCGGCGTCAAGCTCTTCCTCGTCGACTACGGCATGATCAGCAACGAATACTTCTACCAACTCGGCCTGACAGACTTTGGCAATTTCGGCTCCATCCGCTTCAACCCCCCTCTCAGTCTCAAAGCTCTCCTAGAAGTTGCCGCCGCCTACGAGAAGGACATCAACACTACGACCAGTCAGTTCGACTGGACTGAGGTACCTAATCTTGTCGGCCGCCAGCTCCTCGAGCGGCGTGAGATGCTGGCTGAATATTTCTCGCTCGAAATCGACGCCGATGGCATGCTGCACAGCATCCCCCTGCTCGTCAAGGGCTACATGCCCAGTCTGGCGAAACTGCCGCGGCTCTTGCTGAGATTGGGCCCGTATGTAGATTGGACGGACGAGAAGGAGTGTTTCAAGGGGTTTTTGACGGAGTTGGCGAGTTTTTATGCGCCGGAGCAATTACCTCCGGCACCACCGTCACAACCATCGCTGCCGGGGTCGAGGAATGAGAACGGCGGGGGAGGGGAGGGGAATAAGAAAGAGGTGGGAGAGGATCCGGAGATTGTGGCTAGGAGAGCGCAGGTCCATCGGATGGTGGAGAATGTGCTGTTCCCCGCGTTCAGGGCGAGGTTGGTTGCTACGAAAGGCTTGTTGAAGGGCGTGGTGGAGGTTGCTAATCTTAAGGGATTGTATAGGGTGTTTGAGAGGTGTTAATTTAAACCTGGCTGCATAAGAGCTTGATATTGATAAGTTGCTGTATAGCTTGTGCATAATTGACCCCGTGGTCGATAGAGTTCCAGTGCTGACTTGAAGGACTCTTCTCGACAAAAGAAATGGTGGCATTCTTGGCTACGTGGCCTAAATCAAAGACAAAGTCGCCCCTTGGTCACTCCCCATCGCACCACCACGCTCCACATGACCATCATCCACCGACAGTCATCCTCACGGCAGACTCACTCAGGCCTTGCTAGTAGGCCTCACCGGCTCCCTAACCATGACATCCAACTCCACAGGCCTCTCACCGCGCGTGAGATGGATCTTGCACTTGATGGCGAAGCCCAGCTTGGCGTAGATGAGCGGGTTGATACCGTTGCTGCTTTCGAGGTAACAGGCGCGGTTTTGCAGGTCAGCCTACCACCACCACAATCACGCATGTCAGATCAACTCAAGCATTTCCCCGTACTTTCAGATGAGCTTCAACGAAAGCTCAGGGGAGAAAGTGCTGCGATTGATCAACGAACTTACCTGCTTAGTCACATCCTCGATCAACTTCCTCGCATACCCCTTCCCCCTCGCGGATGCTTTCGTGCCGACGTACACGAGATACCACGACTCGTCGTCGCGCTCGGCGAGCACGTTGTGCTTGGTGTCGTGCAGCAGCGGCAGGAATTCGTGGAAGAAGCGCTTTTTGCCTTCGGCGGAGAGCTTGTAGTTGAGGCGCCACAGGCCGCTGCGGAGAATGGTGCACCAGTCGTCCATGTTTTTGCCCGGTGGCATCCTAGGTTCGAGGGGGGTCAGCGCCACCACTCGACTCCCCACGCCGAGATGGCGGAGTTTCAGGAGACCATGAAGGAAAACTCACCATAAAGCCACGCAGTCGTAGTTGGATCCGACGGTCGTTACAAGCCCCTTGAGGCAGTGTGCCGAGACAACGTACTCCATGATGCTGAGGTGGAGGTCCCATTTTTCGGCCTCGGACCAGTGTGCGCGGTCAGGGGTGTCGATGAAGTAGCGGGCTACGTCGTCGGAGGCGAACGCTTCGGCGATGCAGAGCGCCGCTTCCTTATACTGTGCTTTTGTAACGATGCGGACGTCGTTGGCTTTGATGGCAGCTTGGCGGATGGTGCTGGATTTGGGTTCGATGGTGATGCCTGCGCCCAAAGCCGACGTCGTCGTTTTCAGTTTCTCCATGGCTGCGGTTGCAAGGGGCGAACGAGACCTGATTTATGCTGCTCTTGGGGACACCCTTCTTGATTGCTTGGTACTTGGCGAAACCGTCAGCGTGTTGACCTTTTGAGAACAGTTGGGTAGCGGCGATTGTGGGGTCGATCGATTTTTAGATTTCCAATGTAACCTGGCATTTTCGTGAGTCAGGTGTGTGTAGAGAATAACAGCTGGACTGCGTAGTTTATGGGTCTATGGCTGACTTTGGCTGTCTTCAAGGACTATCAATGGGCCTGGTCAAGTCCCCTGTATGGACTTTTGATAACTGAGATCTTGAAACAGTCTCAAATCGAGACGGAAAGCGCAAGCAGGTGAGTGACTGGCGTATATCAACCGACATCAACGCAGATGTTCAATGGTTACTGCGTCTAGAAGAAAGATAGGGGATGTGGTAATGTGGGAAGTTGTTCCGTGCTTTGAGAACGTTTCGTTGCTCCCTGTCAATCAGTAGACGCTGAGATGCTGATGAGGTGGGTATGAATAATTGTGGGCCTTTTTCGTACTGGTGCCAATTGATGATAGGATGCTCCTTCAATTAATACAGATGTGCGGCGGGATGTCACAAGACCATGAATGCCTGTCCACAATCAAAGAACCTTGTGTGATGGAGGGCCGAGGCCAGTGTGTTCCAATATCCTGGTGATATGCAATAACTCAAAGCTCCAGATAAAGTGAATACCAGACAATGACACAGAATTTTGTAGTCAAGTGGAAGAAAACGGGTAGACAATAGCTTTTGTACCTGCACCACTTCGTGTCGAGTGGAGGCTCCGAAGTATCGCCCGGGCCGTGGCTTGGCCACACGACTGCGGGCACTAATAGCATCGTGAAGTTTGGTTGATGATGCATGGGAACGTGGGGGAAAGTCATCCAAGTATTAAGCTGATCCTTGAGGAATAACATGAATGGCTTCGAGTGGATCGATTGGAAATCAGGCTTCAGGCTTCGAGAGATGATTGCATCAAGTCATGGCCAGATATCCTCCGCATTTCATTCAAATTTCACCATATTCTTCAAATTCGAAGTCGTTCAGTTAAGTTCAGCCGTCTTCCGGAGAATGGGTTGAGTACGATTAACGTTAAGTGGTTAATCGTCCGGCAACCAAGCCCATCGCATGGACTTTCTGCAGTGGGCGTAGGATGAAGCCCTAGAATGACCCTGCACCATGGTAACGAATCAGAAGACTTCACATACTGGAATACTCCGCGCTTAAGTTCTTATCTTGCATGGTTGTCTTATCGATCAATGATGAATCTATCTAACAGTTGCTGCATGGACATGTGATGGTCCTTACATTCGCCTGATTTGCTTCTCTCCTTTGTATTTGTCCAATCCTTCATCCGAGTGTTCCCACCATTCAAATAACATTGACTGACATATTAGCTTGAACCATGGAGTAAATTTAAGACTGTTGTCCTTGAACATCGTCTTCAGCTCCCCTTCAGAAATATATAAACTATCCCGCACCTCGTTCGGATTGATCGTGAGGTCGACGTTAGCTTTGATGAAGAGGATGTAGTCGACTAAAAGGATCAGTGTTAGCAGTGGGCGCCCTGTCAACCATAGGCCATAAGACCTACTCTCATGTTCTCCCCATTTTCCATCACTAGGCGCCATGTAGTGGATTCGTGTCAAGAATTCGAACTTCTCTAACGGCACTTGCTCGGGTTTTATCCCCAGCTCGTGCCCCAGCTTCCTTTGCGCCGCTCGTCGTACACCTTGTACCGCTGCATCAAGCTCTGCGCCTGTCTCTCCCGGTACACCTAATGGGTGTGAGCAACAGGTGTTCGTCCACATATCTGGAAATGTAATCTTCTCCGATGCTCTTTGTTGGAGGAGCAATCGGTTCTGGGAGTCGAAGAGAAAGACGGAGAATGCGCGGTGCAGGAGGCCTTGATCGATATTTTTCGTAAGGTGGCCTACAAGCAAAGTCAGATCAATGTGCATTTGCCAATGACAACCAAGTGAACACGCACAGACTTTCTTGCTCGCACTACCAATTGGATTGTCATCCCTATCGAGCACTATGCATACCTCCTCCATCAACCGGATCTGCTCCTCATCGTATCCCTCTAGGTCGTTATCCTGCACTGGCTTACGATGAGAGCTCGCCAAGCTTGCATCTACCTCAGGAAAAAGTCGAATGACATTGTCGGCTGTGACTGCGCGCGTAGCAGTTGCTGTGGTGCTCATGGTGGCAAGAGGAGAGAGTCACTTGGGGACGCTGAGGTCGCAAACGAACAGGGTAGAGGACTATGAGCGCGCTAGTAGCTCCTGAAAGGCAATGTCAGAAGCGAGGCTCAGACGACGGATCCTCAAGGTTGACAATGAACGTTGCAAGCTGCCGCGGTGAGGTTAATACTGGTTGACCACACGCTCACGTAACTTTTGGTGGGTGGTCCAAGCTCGCTAGAGAAAAGTGTTCGGGAGACCCCAATCCGTCAACACCGACACCTTTTGCGCCAAACCCTACATTGAGCAGCCCGCACTTTCAGAATGGGTAAATCGAAGAGAAGAGATAGGCCGAGGCGGCGACAGGATCCCACAACCGGTCGACCTCCAAAACCTCCAGCAGATCCTGAGACAGCAGCTCTCCGCGACCAGAAGATTCTCCCGGTTATTGCAGCTCTTGCAGGCCCAGAGCCAAAGAAGCGCTCCGAGGCGGCCATAGCCATTGCAAATCTCATAGAAGATCAAAAATGTCGAAAACTACTTCTAAAGGAAAAAATTGTGGGTGTGGTGATGGAGCAGACGATCACAGACTCAAATATGGAAGTTGTGGCCGCTGGCTGGGGAGTGCTTCGGAATTTGGCGCTGGAAGAGGGTCCGGATTTCGGGCTTCATTTGTACAGGCAAGATATACTTACGCCTGTAGAAGCTGCCGTGCAAAACGTATGTAGAGCAAACGGCTCAATAATACCGGAAATGTATACAGGCTTATGGATGTGGCTAGGTTATCAACATGATTGAATCTACTCAACCTGCACTCTCAAGCTTGCCGAAGCCGCGTCAAAACTTGCTGTGGAACCTCACAGAGTCATTCCTCAGTATCTTGTCTTCCTTATCACAAGTCAATCAGCATATAACCGATACTATATCATATGCATCAGTTATACCGGGCTTTCATTTCCGTCTGCTGCATCTGCCGATGGCTCCAGATCATGTGAAGCAAGCCGCACTGCTGTGCTTACGTGCTTTAATGGAAGATAATGACATCCTCACAAAAGCAGTTGTTCACCGTCCAGAGTGGCTGCAACGTCTTTCCGGGCTCATCGATAAGCCCGATTTGGTAGGTGTTGCGGCGTGTGGAGTTCTCCACGAGATAAACTCAGTCCTCTCAGTGAGTGGTGAAGATCTACCCGATGGAATCCCCTCGGACTTGTTGGTACTCAAGTCGCTTGATGCCCAGCTTGACCGACACTGTTCAAATGCCGCTCCCACTGTAGAGGACTTCGACAGCCATGCCGATGCCGCTGAGCATGAGAAAGAGCTGGGGTTGGTACTTGAGTTCATAGCTTCCATAGCTGCAAATACTCAAACATATTTAGATGCAGAACCAGACTTGAATAAAGATGAGTCCGAGGGGTTCGCCGACGACGACAACATGGAAGACCATGTACCGGAAGACAGCGATGGGGTAATTGGGAACGAGATCAACCAGGACGGCACCCACGATACCTCTGATGGAGTTGAAGATGGTCTGGATATGGAGCTGGTTACTAATGGGAAGCATTCCAACGGAGATACACAGCTGTCAAGCTCGATTCAGGGCAATGAGAGTGTTTTGGGATATCTCGTCAATTGTACAACACCCAAACTCTTAGCCCTCATTGGGGCTCCCCGAGATCACCCTGCCGATTCTAGTCTTTCTTGCACACCCCTGGATGCTATCTTCTCCGGGCCATCCTCCTCCATCCGCAATCTCTCACTAACAGCGCTCAACAACATCGCCTGGACCGTCTCCACAACCACTTTCCCATCAAATGTCCGTCCGCAGTGGCATACACGCGCCCAAGATATCTGGACAAACATCATCTACCCCGTCCTCACATCCAACACCGCCGACACCGAGCTAGCATCTTCAATCACAAGCCTAGCGTGGGCAGTCTCCCGAAGTGTCAACGGCCAAATCGCCCTCTCAGGCGACGAGCACGAGAAGTTCATGGCACTCTACCAAGCTTCCACAGCCCTGCACCCTCAATCCATCAACTCGTCCAGGCCAACCACAAATCACCAAGACGACCCTACCGGAAGTCTCAGCGTCAAGTGCATCGGCGTTCTCGGCTCCCTAGCCCTCTGTCCCAACCGCAAAACCGCGACATCGGCACTTTCCTCTTCACCATCCTCAACCTTTCCAAAACACCCCCCGAAGACGCCATCGAGGCGCTGAATCAGCTGTTCGACATCTACGCGGACAAAGACTTTGATTATGACAAGCTTGTGTTCGTGCAAGGTGGGTTTTTGGCGCATTTGAAGGCTTTGCAGCCGGACGTGCAGAAGATGGCCAAGGGGGTGGATAAGAGGACATTGCCGGAGTTGAGGGAGCGGGCTGATGAGGTTGTGGTTAATCTGGGGAGGTTTGTCAAGTATAAGAGGGACGAGAGGGAGGTATGAATTTATTCGAGGGCTTGTAAGTGTGGTGGGAGAGGGCTTGATGGATGCAGGGCATTGCTGTATATGCATCAGCGTTGGCGTTGGCGTTTGTGGAACCTAGGAGAATGGCCTTTGGAAGCCTCCAAAATAATCTGGACCGTGTAAGGAGTGCTTCGTTACCTCGAGGATAATATCTCGCTTTACAACAGACTGAGCGGCCAAAACAGACATCATCATCTCCTACGAAATCCTTCAAGCTTCCACTAGTGACACCCAGTATTCGAAAAGTGCCGGATATAACAATTGAGAGCATGGAAAAACTAATAAGTCGACAAGATGTGGTATTCTAAATCCCCCCAAAACACTTTTCATCATCATGGCCCAATGGTCTACCTGCACTACCTGAAGAGATGTCGTTATGCAAGATATCGAGAATCCAACGCCGCTAGATGCCACTGGATAAATATCATATAAATGTACGTCCCAGTCAGATTCCCCTCTTCGACGAAACCGCATTCGTGCTCAAGAACAGCACACAAGCCGCCACGATCGCACACGCGACAATCGTAAACACCTATCACATCACGCATCAGCACTCCTCCCGGATTCTCCCCACCCATTTCCTGCCCACAAGATGCCCGAAAATACGGGTACAGGGATAAGTACTCACAATCTGCGTCTTCCACCCGCTCTGCACAAGCGCCTGCTTCCTGCTATACCTGGTGACCGTCTTGACATAGTTTGCGAACCCGCTGGCTAGGCAGGCCAAAGCGAGGAGCCAGAATATGAGACCGAGCGGAAGGGCGAAGTGTTTTTCGACGGCGGTCGGTTGGGTTTTGAGGTGGAAGGAGATTACGATGGCGACGGAGACGATGGAGAGGTAGATGCTGAGGCGGAGCCAGGAGAGGAACGCTGGTGACGATTGTGGCAGGTTAGTGACGGGTTCTTGAGAGGAGGGAGGGTGGAAGGGGGGGATGGACGGCTGTTTGGGTGGGTAAGAGGGCGGACGTTGGGGGAAGAGGAGGTACTTCGCTCATTGGCGCAGTGATCGCGGGCGTCGGAGTCGGTATTTTCGAAGAGGAGTGGCCCGAAGATGGGACGGCGGAGGATGACATAGCCGTCTTCATGACTGTTTTGGATCTTCAGGCATTGAAGACGATAGTGCGCTGGAGAGGAGAGTACTTACTGGTTGGCTAGGACCGGCTTTGCGCCGATGGGGTTGTAGATAGGGTTGTACTTGTTGGCAACCACCTCCTCATCTGTAGTCACTGTGTGGGACATCGTTGCGAGTAATCAGGTCTCATGAAGAGTATTGTTCTTCTTGTCATCTTGTCATCTCCACGGGCGAGTAATCCAGTGATCGCATAGATCTCGAAACATTTAGCCGCGAAACGTGGGGTCGGTTCAGACTGCCGGAGTCAATTTAGTGGGTCTTCCTCAAGCGAGGCCCTCCCTATCTTATCGGTGCGACCGGGGTTGATAGGGAAATGATTTTCGCAGACATCGACAGACTTTCCCTCTCTTGCTCCGTCGCGGCTCTTTTCGACGACTGGTGATTACCATCGATCTCCTGCAGGACCTGTCCACAACAGTTGCGTCACTATCTACCGTGTGGCGAGACTTTTCTCCACAGCCGAAGCTTCGCATTGACCCGGGACAGGGAGGGAACGCACTCATAATAGTCAAGACATATACATATACATAACCGCCTAACCTAACCGCCAGAGCCGTGTCGTCCATCTCGCAGTGACTGTCTTTCAGTTTTCAGCCTCATCATCTAACCGAATCAGGCTAGAATTCCCTGTCCGGACCTCGCTGTCCGGACCTCCCTCTCCGGAGTCAATGCGGCCGAAGCTTTCAGCAACAGTCAGCTATTGACAGCAGGTCGTTGGGTGACGGCTGCTCTTTGAAGTGTCTCTACAATGGCACCTAGTCCAAGCAGGCCAAGTGGTCAAGGACATAGCTATAGATCCCAAACTCGAAGCCATATTGGATCATTTGCTGCTTCGTCTCCCATAGCAGAAGCGTCCATAGCAAGGGATCTTGCGGATGATCCTGACGACGATCCTTTCGAAGATAGTGGGGATGATGACGATTCAGACTCAGAGGCCTCTAACGTACGGGCAGCGAATACACATTCATCGTTAGGTTCTTCAACAACGGGATTATATCGTCGACCCAGCTTTGCCACCGCCGGACCAAGAGCTATTGTCATACCGAATATGCCATCGCCAGACAGGGTACATCTAACCAAACAGGAGAGACAAGAAGCTAGAGAAGAGGAGAGGAGTCTGCTAAGGGATAACAATGTGATACCGCCAAAGCATCCACAGAAAGGAGAAAGATCGCAGAGTATTGCGAATCGGCTTAGTCGACATCTTCCAATACGAGGTATACCAGGCGGCGACAAGAAAGTCGTGCGGTCAGCTGAAGAATCAGAAATACCCGCGGTGGACGGAACTACGGTAGATCCATCAGAAACAACTGCACTGCTTGGGGATCCGGAACAACCATATGGAGGACAGGATACTCCGGAAAATATCACGAAGAAATGGGAGGAGGCTGTAGCAGCAGGCATAATTAAGACAACCTGGCAGCGGGAAGCAAAGGTCATCGGCAAATACTCCGCGCCGCTGGTAATTACGTTCTTGCTTCAATACTCCCTCACCGTCGCCAGCATCTTTACTGTTGGGCACTTGGGCAAGCTTGAGCTTGGAGCCGTGAGTCTGGCAAGCATGACGGCCAACATTACGGGCTATGCTATCTATCAAGGTCTTGTCACTAGCTTAGATACGCTCTGTGCACAGGCATATGGTTCAGGGAGGAGAACGCTAGTGGGGCTGCAGATGCAAAGGATGGTCTTTTTCCTCTGGGTCATCACTATACCTATAGCCATTGTCTGGTTCAGTGCGGAGGCCATCCTGCGCAGGATTGTCCCAGAACCAGATGTCGCGATCCTAGCCGGCAAATATCTCAAGATTCTTATAATTGGCGCACCTGGGTACGCCTGTTTTGAGAGCGGAAAGCGGTTCGTGCAAGCGCAAGGCCTATTCTCCGCGTCGCTCTACGTGCTTCTCTTCTGCGCCCCTTTGAATGCTTTCATGAATTGGCTCTTCGTTTGGGTAAGCGAGTTAGATCCATACAAAAATCCTCTTTGGCTATTTTGAACTTACATCACCGTTTCCAGCAATTTAACTGGGGATTCATCGGCGCCCCCATCGCCGTCGCCATAACCGACAACCTCCTTCCCCTCGCCCTCTTCCTCTACGTCCGCTTCGTCAACGGCCGAGCCTGCTGGAACGGCCTCACCAAACGCGCCTTCCAAAACTGGGGTCCCATGATCCGCCTCGCCCTCCCGGGCCTCCTAATGGTCGAAGCAGAATGGCTCGCCTTCGAGATCCTCACCCTCGCAGCATCCTACTTCGGCACCACCCACCTCGCCGCCCAATCCGTCCTCGGAACCCTAACCAGCCTAACCTTCCAGATCCCCTTTCCCATCTCCATTGCCGCCAGCACGCGCATCGCAAACCTCATCGGTGCTACCCTCTCCACGGCAGCTAGGACCTCCGCCAAAGTCGTCGTCGTCATCGCCTTCGGCGTCGGCCTCCTAAACGTCATCCTCCTCTCCTCCCTCCGCAATTACATCCCCCAACTCTTCACCTCCGACCCAGACGTCATCGCTCTTGTCGCCCGCATCCTGCCCCTCTGCGCCGCGTTCCAGCTTTTCGACGCCCTAGCCGCAAATTGCAACGGTGTCCTGCGGGGACTGGGGAGGCAGGAGGTCGGCGGGTGGGTGCAGTTGTTTTGCTACTATGGCGTCGCGATCCCGATCAGTATGGGCACGGCGTTTGGGCTGCATTGGAAACTCTATGGGTTGTGGACGGGCGTGGCGATTGCGCTGGGGTTGGTGACGGGTATTGAAGGGGTGTTTTTGTATAGGACGAGCTGGGAGAGGAGTGTGGAGGATGCGAAGAGGAGGAATGCGATGGCGTGATCGTATTTCTTTCTCCGTGTGGATTTATAGAGTGGGCGCTCTGGTGGATGGCGTTTCGTACTCGTTTCTCAAGAACATGGCGGTGGCTTTTTGGATCAGCGCTTCAGCGATGTCAAGAGACAGATTCAACAATTTTGTATGTTTTTGGCATTTGCGGTTCCATCACAGCACCTGCGCTATATCATACAAAGGCACGCATAAGCAGAATGCCCAAAGCCTCTCCGAGTAACGCCCATAATCGCCATAGACAAGCTCATCACATGTCAAGTATCGCCCAGGTATTATCATCAACGGTCGTATAGATCTTCCCATCGCCCAAAAGCTCATCTCCCGCCTTCATGACATCACTGACCTGCAACCCCAACTGCGCGGCGATGTTTTGCACATGTAACCCCTCGTTGTTCTGCGGACTCGACCTCAGCGTCTGGTAGACTCTCCTCGCTGGCAGCGAGAATGAGCTGATCGGACGGCCGCCGTTTGTAGTCGCCCCACCAGCCTCTATGGCCCCACCATAGCCCTCTTGTTGTTGTTGTTGATAGTTCCCGTTGTTGGCGTTCGAAGTGAGGGCCTTGGTGAATTGCTCCGGCGGACCGCGCGTGAAGTACAGATGCACATACGCCGCCTCGAGCAGGTGATACTGGATCTCGTTGTAGTCGGCCAGTGGACGGATGACGTGTGCACCGACGTGGCGTTTGTTGTTGAAGGCTTTCAGGCGGCCCCAGACGCGGGCGTAGGCGTTTTCGACGAGTCTCGGTTTGGGGTTGTCGGAGTTGTTGGTCGTGTCCATGGTTGTGATGGCGTCGGAGTCGATCCATTGTTTTACTTCAATGGTGCCGGTGCCATCGTCGAGTTTGTAAGTTATGTTTGTGGTTTGGGTGGAGATGTTGCGGATTTGGCCGATGAATGTGATCTGTGTGTTTTGATTAGATGCTGATCGAAGAATTAGGAGAGAGGATGAGAGTGCCGTACTTGGGTAATCTCAATGCCGTCTATCTTGAATTCTCCGTCTGGATGCGGTTGTTGAGCGTCGAGGACCTGCTTTATGGTGACGGGTCGTAGGGTATCTTTGCCGTACTCCACAGTGTAAGCATGGCGCATGTTTCTGACATAAATCAAGGCAGTACCTTGGCGGCTCCACCTGGAGTATCTTGACTGCCTCCTTGAGATCCTCCCATAAAGCCCCCACCTCCTGCCCCACCTTGAGCGCCGTACGAGGTCGTCGAGTATTGGCCATTATTGTAGGAGTTGTAGTCTACATATGTAAGTATGAGGACATGGTAGGCCTTCTTATGTACAAGGGAGGAGCCACACCCATTACTGCCAAGTCGCGGGGTTGCTGGATGCCGAAAAGGGCTTGAAATGGTCCTGTGCAGAGGCAGACCTTCGACAAGGTGTAGCGGATTATGTGACAATGCTCAAGTGATCTCCCTATAAAGTGAATGAGTCTTTGCAGAAGCTTTGGTGAGGAGGCGTGTGTGTTGCGATGAATCTGCAGTTGTAATATGACTGTCTTTGCGTAGTGGGGAGACGCGGCGACGCGAGACCGTTTCTATGGCCGTATTACGTAAGCCAATGCCCTTGGGTTTCTTGTCTGGCGACTACAACTCATGCCGTTGAGTCGAAAACGACCTTGAAGCAGGCTTGCTTTGGTCTTCGTGTCCGCTTCATCGAGGACTAAGGACGTTCCAACCATAGACCCGAAGTTACTATCACCTCTGTCACGAATAGACTGACTCCAAAGACTAAATATTATCTGCCCTCAGCCATGCTGGCCAAGCTCTGGCGATGCCTATCCTTCCGGGCCACGTCAGCACACCCACGTCCCGAGCCATCGCGCTCTGTTGAATGCTACTGGCGCATCGACAAGGAGACATGAGAGCGCACCAAATTCGCCAAAGCCGAGATCGAGGCCTCAAGACGGATACCTCCACAGCGTCGCTTTACCGCATGTACGTCGACATCATCGATGGTTTCACTGTCGAACTACGTAACAAAATTGAATACTTCTTCAACCGATCTGACTGGGGCGTGTCTGCGACCCGACCCGCGAGATCCCCACCCTGCACGTTATGCTATTCTATACGTTCTACCGTATTTGATTGTGCCGGCATTCAATCGGCTCATCAGTCGGGGGCTGCCCCGTGACGCTCCTGCTATCGTTGATAATTTTGAAGAGCAGGAAAAGCGGCCGCGCATATTGGAGGAGGTGCCGGCCTGGTGCGAGGAAGTACCTCCGCTGAAAGACAAGTTGATTATACCTAGTGAAGATTGGGAGCTCTTGGCTAATAAAGACCATGAGCTGGCAAGTCCGGAGTTTCTCGTGAAGAATGTCCTTGCGTTCAAACATCATACATTCTTCGTTTAGATTCAGATGCTTCAGATTGTCATAGCATTGATGGTAAAGTGCGGCCCCTGAACCACCCAACCTTTCCTCTCATATCAAATGCGTACTATAGTTGGTTCTCTTTTGACAGTATCCTGCAACCCGCCGACTGCAGAAGCATTGACGAGCCGTGTCTCTCTGGGTGTGCCTGGCCATAACCTGGAGGATGCAAGCCGTACAACCATCCTCAAGAGATCCAATAAGCCCCCTTCGCCACGCATGATCCTCTCGTAACTCACTTCGAACTCATCAAATACCAACATATCCGTCCCGTAGCCTTCGTGTACATGCCCGAAAACATGCAAAGCCGGCCTCGTCCTCCAAAGCTCTTTCAACAGAAATTCATCGCCAAAGCCGTCAACATCGAGGTGGAATCGTGGCGGCCCATGCGTGACCAATATATCCACATCCGACGGAACAGTGCTTGTCCACATATCCTTGTATCTTGGATATTGGAATGCCCAGTTGCCGTGCTTGCGGGTCCATGGACTGCCGTATAGATTTAATATTCGACCGCCAGGAAAACGAAGGCTGGTGGAACTGTCTAGAAGGTAGACAATCCTGCCCCAGTTCAGCACTCGTTGCTCACTAACATCGCTCTTCGTGATCTCCAAGTGCATATCATGGTTACCGGCAACGACCACTTTATGGAGATGAGGGAGGGAGTCGAGCCAAGCAATGGTTGTTTGCAGCTCTTGAAGAGATCCGGACTGGGTGAGATCTCCGGCGTGAATCAGAAGATCGCCGTCTGGAACCTTTGGCTGGGAGTTGTGCGTATCTGATACACACACAACCGTGATCGCCTCTGCTGCCAGCTGAGGAAGTTGAGCATTTCGCAGTGGGTAGAGGGTTTTCGCAAGGGTCTTGACAGGCGCGGCGAAGAAGAGTCTCCACCACGAGGGACGTTCGCGTTGAAGGATAGCGTCTAATGAGCCACCACCGTTGAACCCCAACATGGTCTGCATCGAGTAAGTAATCTACCTTATGTTCAATAACTTGAAACGATGTTGAATATGACAGTGTGGTTGGACTATGGTAGCTCTGTTGTCCGTCAGATGGTCGAACTATCCATGAATCTCAGGTAGTTGCGCGTTAGAAAAATAAAATTTCTTTGTTATGACTACGAAGGGCGCACTATTCAATTAGTCTTGGAGTGAGCCATAAGCAGCACTACAAACATACCATAGAAGAGTGACCTTCATAACGGCAGCATTGATGGCTGATTTGAGCAGAGTCGAAATGTTTGAGGCCTTTCAGGGGTTTATCTTCTATCGAGGTGACCAGTCAGCAGACATCTGGTGCCGATTGATCTGCAGCCGGCTGTGCCTCACTCCAA
>JAABUP010005813.1_pt1 | contig 18328 bp, 18 predicted proteins | sample 5559201 | NCBI WGS metagenome assembly JAABUP01 (sample SAMN10711887, study PRJNA513373) | rock metagenome | isolation source: Antarctica rocks | place: Antarctica
GCACGGTGTCGCAGTCGCCGGGGGCGCCGTTTTGAGGGTTGAGGTCGTCGCCGGCGTTGCACGATCCCAGTCGGTTTCGTTGCTTCCCGGTCGTCAGGGCATTGCGCAGCGAACCGTCGTACCGTTCGTCCGCCTCCATTTCCGCGGCGGTGCCGCCTGCAGGTAGCAGGTAGACAAAACAGGCCAGCCAGTGCTGCCCGGCAGCCCTCTGCCTCTTCGAGGGGGCCGAAGCAGAAGAACCGAACCTGAGCTGGGGATACCAGTCCTTCAGCGTGGGCTCAGGCCGGATGCCCGTCGCTGCCATGCCCGCATACCTGCCTGCTGCTGGATAGCAGGTGTCCAAGTTCGGGTCCACGACAGTGGAAGAGTTGCTGTTGTCATCATTGGTGACGGTCACCACCGGCTTGGATGGGTTCGGAATCACCGCGACGACCTCGCCATACCTCCTGCCCCCGCACGGCTCATCCCCAACGAGGGGTAGGCGTAGGTGCCGACGGTGACACCCGGGGTAGCTGATTGGATTCCGAGGAGGTTCCACCCGGGATCAACCGAGTCTGTGACACAGTCACCCACCGCCGGCGGCCCCGCTACTGGAGCTGCTTCCGGGGTCCCAGGGACGCTCCGAACACCCATGTTCGGGGCCACCACCGCGGCCAGTAATACCACTCCGATCAGAACCAAACCTGCAATCCGACGATCCACAGCTGCACGTTAATCGAACACACCTCCTTCCTGTGTGCCCAGGATCGGCGGTTCGAGCGTGACAACGGTTTCCCGATTTGCAGACATATACAGGTGATGTTGGGTCGGGAGGAAAACCGCCTCTCCAGCGTGTCTCGGGAGATCACGGGTAGGAACGCCGCGCGGCTTGGGGGTCTGCGCTGGCGAGTGATGCCGGTCACGGCGTCGGGTGGGATGATGCACTGGTGAGGGAGCCGTGGAACGCGCAGGACGATCGCGACCGCGGGGACGGCAGCCGGCATCTGGAGCCGGTCGGGGCTAGGCCCGCTGAGGGCAACACAGTCAATTCGGCTGTTCGATCGACCAGGTGGTGGCCGCTGCTGCTGGTGGGGTTGGTCGCGGTCGTGGTCGTCGCGGTGGTGCTGCATCCCCGGGCCCCGCTGGCAGCGCCGAAACCGACGCCGGTTCCGCTTCCGACCGCGTCCACCGCGCCGACCACTGCAGGGACCGCGACGTCACACCGACCGGCACCGCCGGCGCTGTTGACCGACCCGCCGCCCACCACCCCGGGCACGGTCGACCTGGGCCACCCGATCCTGGGAGTCACCGCCGGATGGGACCTGTTCGGCCGCGGGATGGACAGCGTGGTGCGGATCGAATTGGCAAAGGGCCGCCTCACCCGGACGGCCGTTCCCAGCTTGGGCAGCAGCGGTTCGGTCAGCTTCCTGGCGGGGCCGGACCGGGCAATCATCCGTCCACTGGACTTCGTTTCCGGTTTCGCCGTCCGCGATGGGCACAACGCCGCCGACCTGACCGGGGCGTTGGGCAACGGCGGCCCGGTGCTTCCCGGACCCGACGCCGGCCACATCTGGGCCGATACCGCAACCAACGGGCAACCCGACGTGATGACTCTCATCGACTGGGAGGGCCACCCGACACCCACACATTTCAAGGTCCCCACCAACTCGTCCGCGGTCGGTGCGACGTCCGACGGCGCCGGCAACGTGCTGCTCCTGGCGCAGGACGGCAGCACCTACCAGGCCGGCCCGGACCGGATCAAACTGTTCACCACCGGCAACCTGCTCGCGGTTGGCCCGACCGGCTATCTGGTCAGCGAATGCACAACGGGCACGAAATGCGTGACCTCGGTCGTCGACCGGACCACCAACAAACGCAGGATCCTGGCGAAATCGATCGCCGCAGGCGGGGGCGCAACCGGCTTGATCTCCCCCGACGGGCAGACCGCCGCCGTCATCGACGTCGCGAAGTTGGGATCCCCTGCCGGACTGTCACTGGTCAATCTTCTGTCAGGAGTGGAACTTTCGGCGCCGGCGAATGTCGGAACACCGATGCGGGACAGCAGCAGCATGGTCTGGTCCCCGGACAGCCGCTGGCTGTTCGTTGCCAACCAAGCCGGGCGAGTCGCTGCCGTCGACCCCAGCACCGGTCAGGTAGAGAACCTGGGTCTCCGGCTCCCCCGCATCGAGCAACTGGCGATCCGGGCAGCACCGAGTGCAGTTTCCGGTGCTGCCCCAGCCTCGGCGAGAAGTGCGGCTACGGATTCCGGGCCGTGATCGATAGGGCGGCCGATATTTCCTGGGTTGGGGGGGCAAGGCATCGAACGGCAGCGACTTCGGCAGCCCGCCATCACCGGCTGCCACCATTGCCCGGTCGATGCCAGATGAGGGTAGGACAAGGTGATGCAGACCGCGTCGATCCCGCGGACGTTCGACGGATCCGACCTTCTACGTCAGGAGCGCGGCCCGGCTGGCCTGACCGGATGCTGCACGGTGTCAGATTTGCGGTGCCGCAGGTCCTGATTTGCGTTACGAACAGCATGAGAGAGCTGTAGGCGGGAGCGGACGGCGAGCTTGGCGAAGACGGAATTCAGGTGGGTGCCAACGGTGTTGACACTGATTCCCAGGGTCTGGGCTGCCGTGCGGTTGGTGTGGCCCTCGGCGACAAGGTGCGCAACGGTGCTTTCGCTGGGGGTCAGCGAACCCCAGCCCGTCGCAGGCCGGTCGCCTGCCGGGCGACGGCTTTTACGAACACCCGCCCGGTACAGCGCCTGTTGAATTCGCGTCGCTTCCGAGCGGAATCCGATGGCATCGAACGTAGCCCACGCCCGCTCCAGACAGTTGATTCCGTCAGCGTGGTGGCCGGCTTCGACCAGAGCCAACCCGTAGTCCGCCACTGCGGTTGCGCCCATCGACGGCCGTGGACCACGAGCCAAAATATCCGATGCTGCACCCAGTTCCTCCAGGTCATTGTTCACCAGGCCGCTGACCTGCAGAGCGACGCCTCGATAGCTGAGCACGCCGCCGTTGCGGTCGGCGGCGACCGCGGACTGGTCACGCGTCTGTTCGGCCAGTTCCCGGTCGCCGACCGCAAGCGCGATGCCGATCCGCAACCGGAACTGGGCCAGTGAGCGAGACCAGTACAGGTGCGCCGCCGCCGTATCGGCGTCCATTAGTCGTAGGAGCTCCCGGGCGGGCGCGAAGTTGCCTTCGGCGTTGGCGATCCGCGCCTGGGTCAGCAGCAGACCGGGCGCCGTGGTGCCGATGCCGACGTTTCGTTCCGCTTCGGCCCGGTCGATGAGGGCGTGCGCACCCGGCAGGTCGCCGCGGATGATTGCGCAGATGGTCATGGCTATCCGGGCGTCGACGCGATGCACGTAGTTCCCGAGCTCGTCGCTGAGCCTGATCAGCGACCGGGCGCCGGCGTTGGCATCGTCGAACCGTCCGAGGTTGAAGTGCTGCCACACCTGCGCGCTGGCCAAGGCGGGCGATTGCGCATCCGGGTGGTTCCCGCTTCGTTGCGCGGCCTGGTCGTTGGACGGCCGTGACACCTGCATCTGCATCCGGGGGACGATGTCGTCCGGCTTGCCCATCAGCCACAACGCGTGCGCCACCAGCACGTGCAGTCGGGCCCGATCGTCCTGGGTGTTCGTGTGTGGCAGGAGGATGTCGATCACCGTCAGGGCGTTGGCGCCGCGCTGGGCGTGCCACAGCACGTTGACGTACTGCTCGCCAATCTCCGCCCACTGCGGATCGGTGACAGGTATCGCATCGAATGCCTGCTTCATCAGCAGGGCAGCCGTCTGCGTAACTAGGGTGATCGACTCCTGCGCCGCTTGACGCAGGATGTCCAGACATCGCCGGTTGCCGGTGCGAGCGCCAACCGCGGCATGCGGCGCCGCCTCGACTACCCGATGACCGCACTTAGTGACCTTTCGCGCCGCCATTGCCAGGCCGTCGAAATCGGCTTGGGCGAACGAGAGAAGGCACGCGCCCTACGAGGCCATCCGCTTTCGTGGGTTGTGACCGGAGCTGGGGGGTGCGACATCACGTTCGGGCTGGTTGACCTCGGTCCACACCAGATCGAGGGACAGGCCGAGGACATCGGCGATCGCCGCGATGGTCGGGAAGGCAGGGGTGGCGACGCGACCGGACTCAATCTTGCGGAGGGTCTCCGGCGAAACGCCGGCATCCAGCGCGGTCTCCAACATCGAGCGCTTCCCCCTGGCCAGACGCAACAGGGCGCCCAGGCGCTGCCCGCGCTCGACCTCTGCGGAAGTGAGCGGCAACCTGACCATGGCACCAATACTAATACTGGGATAACATTGCCGGGATAGTTATTGGTTCCACGAGGAAGGCGCTGCATGATCGAGATCCTGAGCCCCACCGCACTGCCCCGCGCCAGGAAGGCGGGTGCCCTGGTCGCCGACATCTTGGAGACACTGAAGAGCCGCAGCACGGTCGGCACGAACCTGTTGGAGATCGACCGCTGGGCCCAAGCCATGATCGCCGAGGCCGGAGCGCTGTCCTGCTATGTCGACTACGCGCCGTCCTTCGGACGCGGGCCGTTCGGCCACTACATCTGCACGTCCGTCAACGACGCCGTGCTCCACGGACTGCCGCACGACTACCCACTCGCCGACGGCGACCTGATTTCCCTCGACCTCGCCGTCTCCACCGGCGGAGTCGTTGCCGACTCGGCCATCAGCTTCATCGTCGGCGACTCGAACCCCACTGAGAGCGCTGCGAGCATCGCGATGATCGACGCGACGCAACGCGCGCTGTCCGCCGGGATAGCCGCTGCCGGCCCGGGAGCTCGCATCGGTGACATCTCCCATGCCATCGGCTCGGTGCTTGGCGACGCGGGATACCCGATCAACACCGAGTTCGGCGGTCACGGCGTCGGATCAACGATGCACCAGGACCCGCACGTGTCGAACACCGGCAGGCCCGGCCGCGGGTACAAGCTACGCCCCGGACTGCTGCTGGCACTGGAGCCGTGGGTCATGGCCGACACCGCCGACCTCATCACCGATGCCGACGGCTGGACCCTGCGAAGCGCGACAGGCTGTCGCACAGCCCACAGTGAGCACACCATCGCCATCACTAATGACGGAGCAGAAATCCTCACCTTGCCCAAGCACGCGCAACCGTGATTGGTTGATCTGAGATTCCGCTGGTCGACTGCGGGCCCAAAGGGCCCGCGATGCCGACACCAGAGATTGTCCTGACTTCGATTTTCTCCCCCAGCGCGATCCGTCAGGACGGCGAGCTACTCATCGTTCGAGGTCGAACTACCGTCTGCCAGGATGTCCCGATGAAGGTGATCATGGTGCCGGGTATCAACGGGTCCGGGCCGGACCATTGGCAGTCCAGGTGGGAGGCCGATTTCGGCGAGCGAGCGACCCGGATAGCGCCAGCCTCGTGGGATGAACCCGACATCGATGACTGGTGCGCCGCGCTCGACGCCGCTGCCGGGTCTGGGCCGGCGGCGGAGCTGTTGGTGGTCGCGCACAACCTTGGGTGTCACGCTGCCGCAGAATGGCTGTCCCGCAACCCGAATCGGGTCGCCGGTGTCTTCTTGGTCGCGCCGCCCGATACGGCGGCAGCCAATTTTCCGGCGTCCGCGGCACCGAGCTTCGTCCCGCTGACGCGCGGCCCGATCGGCGTGCCCGGCCTGATGCTCTACAGCCGGAATGATTCATATTGCGCCCCGGAACAGGCGCGCCAGTACGCCGAACGGTGGCAGGTCGCCTCCGTCGACGTCGGCGCTCTGGGTCACATCAATGTTGATGCCGGCCTCGAAGCCTGGCCGGACGGTCGGAATTTGTTGACAGCGTTCATAGCGGGCCGAGGTGTGCGATCTGTTCTAGCGCCGACTCCGAGAGAGCCAAACTTGCTCGATCCTGCAAGATGACAGTCAACAGGAGCAGGCTGCTGATTTGGGGCCATCGGATGGGAAGCGATCGTGGTGTCGAAGCGCACTGGAGCCGATGGATACGACGACGTCCTGGTCCGGGCGAAGCCCGCCAAGGGTGAACGCGCCGCGGTCATCCAGTACCTGGAATCCGACGAGGCGCTGTGGCTCCGCCAACCAGCTGACATGGTCGGTGAGGCCGATGGAAGGGCGTTGCTGCGCGGCGGGGTGGTCGTCCTGGTGACGGACCGCAAGCTCATCGCCGCCCGCACGTCGGGGGGTTTTCGTCCGCGCTGGGAGGTGTTCACCCTGCCATTTGGGCATCTGGAGCCGGGTGTGCTGGCGGGGGGCGAACACGGCTCCGACGTCGCCATCCCCACCTCCGGGCGACGCTCCTACCGCGTGCAGCTGGCCGACAGCGAGTCCGCCGCCCGACTGGCTGGTTCTCTTGGGGAGGCTCTCGGTGCTTACCGCCGTGACCGGATGGGCCTACAAGACCCATAAGGATTGAGCCGCGGACAGTTAGGTCGGTGCAAGATACGCAGTTGGACGGGACGGCGGCACCGATTCTTACGATCGATGACGCGTCACCTGGACCATAGCGAGCACTCATGGCGTGGTGTGCCTCCAACCGTCCGGCTGCATGGCCGCGATGCAAGCCGGTTATCCGCCTCTCTTGCACCTCACCCGCGCACTGGGGCGCTGGATCGCCGAGGTGTCCGGTGACCTGCGCGTGGGTGCAACGGTTCGTGCCGTCTCCACTTACACGCGAACGGGCCTGCGGAAATCGAGGCCCGCGGCGCCCCGCACCATCTAATGGCACGAACAGTCCGCTGAGGCCTATCGATTGCACACCTAATGGACTTTAGACTGACTGCTAAAATGGCTAACGATCGTTGTACTGACCATTATCACGATGCCTAGGGAGGAAGCGCCATGACACTGCGCGCCCCCCTCGTCGTGACCCGCAGTCTGCGGCTGACAGGCGAGCAGATCGTCACCTGGCGGAAACTGCAGGGTCTCACCGCCGAGCAGGTCGCCGAACGCGCCGGCATCTCCCGCAACACCCTCCGATCCATCGAACAGGGCACCGGCAACGCGTCCAGCGAAAACATGTTCCGCGTCCTGAACATCCTCGGCGTCCTGCGCGACGTGGTCGCCGCATCGGACCCTTACACCACCGATGTCGGCCGGCTCCGGTCCAACGAGGCATTGCCGCAACGGGTCCGGCCACCGTCGTGACAGGACCCGGCAGCAACGCCCCGGTCGAGATCGACGTCGAGATCGACGGCGCCACCCTGCACGTCGGCACGTTGTGGATCAGCCAACGTGGCCCCGGCAGCGCCTCATTCGCCTACACCGCCGAGTACCTGCAACATCCTCGCGCGTATCCCCTGGAATCGGCGTTGCCGCTGCGCGCCGGGCAGTTCCACACCGGCCCTGGACGCACCATGTTCAACGCCTTCGGCGACAGCACCCCCGACCGGTGGGGACAGAACCTGATGCGCCGCGAGGAACGGGAACGTGCCGCCGTCACCAATGGGACACCGCGGACGTTGCGGGCCTCGGACTTCCTCCTCAGTGTGCGTGATCCGGTTCGTCACGGCGCGATCCGGTTCCGCGACGCGTCTGGCGAGTACCTGTCGTCTGCGCCGACCTCGGTGCCCCGGCTCATCGAGATGGGGCACCTGCTGTCCGCCGTCGACCGATACTCCTCCGACCAAGGCGCAGCACCGCGCGACATCCGGGACCTGGTTGCCGCGGGAGGATCACTCGGCGGCGCCCGACCGAAGGCCGCCGTCATCACCCAAGACCACCGACTGGCGATCGCGAAGTTCCCCAGGAAGGGTTCCGACGACTGGGACGTCATCGGCTGGGAGGGCGTGGAGTTGGAGCTGGCGGCACGCGCCGGCATCAACGTCGCCCGGTGGCAGATGCTGCAGATCCTGGGGCGCAACCTTCTCGTCGTGGATCGATTCGATCGGAATGCCGACAGCGGCGGGCGGATCGGGTTCGCAAGCGCCCTCACCATGCTCGACGCCGTCGAGCGCGAACAGCGCAGCTACCTGGAAATCGGTGAGGTGATCCGCACCGTCAACAGTTCTCCGCGGACCGACCTCCGGCAACTGTTCCGCCGCATCGTCTTTTCGATCCTGACCGGCAATACGGATGATCATCTCCGCAATCACGGTTTCCTCCGGACACGCACCGGATGGGCGCTCGCCCCTGCCTATGACATGAACCCGGCGCCGGAACAACCCGACCGGCTCAGCCTCACCGTCGACCTGTACGACGACACCGCCAGCATCGAAACGGCGCTTTCCGTGTGCACCGACTTCGAATACACGCTCGAAGAAGCGAGAGACGTGTGCCGGGAGGTGGAGATTGCTACCCGCAGCTGGGCGCACCTTGCGTCCCAGCGGGGACTGACCTCGGAGGTTTCGTTGATGTCCGCGGCATACGACAACCGCCAGCGCACGGTGGCCCGCACCCTCTGAGCTTCATCCCGATCGTTGCCCGTGGGCTACCTCCGGTTCCGGCGGACGGGCCGCGTGGCCAGGACTTGGACCCGGTCGTGCTCGGCAGTCGCCCAGCGGAAACGATGACTTTCAACATTAGGATGCACAGCGGATGACATTGAGGGCCGCCCACGTGGGGCTCGGCTCGCCAGAATGGAGGCCACCGCCGGCATGGAAGAGGGCCTGTACGAAAGCCTCATCACGACGAACTGCTCCCGTGCGCTGAGCCTGATCACCGGCCTGGTCGCCGATGTCTACGGCGTCGACGAGGCTGAGCAGCCGGCGGTGCTGGCCCGTCACGTCCGTGACGCTGTGGTGCGGCGGTTGTCGTCCACCTCGAACGAGCAGGTTCGGATCGATCTGGTCAACCAGCTGCTCACGGTCCTGCAGCTGCCAGACGACGCGGTCGACGGCAACGTTCGCCAGCTGCTCTCGTTGTCCAGACCGCCGGCCCCCGGCGTCGTTGCAATGTCAACCGTGCGGCCCAGCACGCCGCTCTCAGATGCCGCGCTGCTCACCAACGCTCACGGCGAGCCCTCGTTCGGATCCGAGTTGCGGTCGGAGTTGGACACGGCCGACGGAGTAGACCTGCTCTGCGCCTTCCTCAAATGGCAGGGGATTCGGGTGATTTCCGCAGAGCTGGAGCGGCTCCGGGAACGCGGCGTGCCGCTGCGGATCATCACCACCACCTACATCGGCGCAACCGAGCGGCTGGCCATCGAGCGGCTAATCGACTTCGGCGCCACCGTCAAGATCAACTACGACACGCTCGGCACGCGACTGCACGCCAAGGCGTGGTTGTTCACGCGCCGCACGGACTTTGACACGGCCTACGTCGGATCGTCGAACCTGTCCAAGCAGGCTTTGCTCGAGGGCCTTGAGTGGAACGTGCGGTTGTCCAAGGTCGCCACCCCGTCGTTGATGGAGAAGTTTCAGGCCACCTTCGAGACCTATTGGCACAACGACAGCTTCGAGACCTACGACCCCGAACGGGACCGCGACCGCCTCGATGACGCGCTGACAGAGGCATCAGGACGCTCACCTTCGAAAATCACCGTCCTGCTGTCGGGCCTCGAAGTTCGGCCCTACCCGTATCAGGTGGAGATGTTGGAGGCGTTGGAAGTCGAGCGCGAGGTACACGGTAGGCATCGAAACCTCATCGTCGCCGCGACCGGCACCGGCAAGACCGTGGTGGCGGCACTGGACTACAAAGCCCTCGGCGAGGCCACGACAACAACACGGCCGTCTTTGTTGTTTGTCGCGCATCGGCAGGAGATATTGCGTCAGGCCATGCAGATGTACCGAGAAGTGCTGGGCGACGGAACCTTCGGCGAGTTGTACGTCGATGGGCACCGGCCCGAGCGGTGGCGGCATGTGTTCGCGTCGGTGCAGTCGCTGCATTCCTACGGCGTTCAGCAGATCCCCGCCGACGCCTTCGACATCGTGGTGATCGACGAGTTTCACCATGCCGAAGCAAAGACCTACCGCGACCTGCTGGACCACCTGGCTCCCCACGAGCTGCTGGGGATGACCGCCACCCCAGAACGCACCGACGGCAGCGACGTCCGGGCCTTCTTCGACGGTCGTACTGCCTACGAACTTCGGCTCTGGGATGCCCTTGATCAGGGCCTCCTGTGCCCGTTCCACTATTTCGGAGTGGCTGACGGCACTGATCTTTCGCGGATCCAGTGGACGCGGGGCAAGTACGACACGACGGCTCTCACCGGTCTCTACACCGGGAACGACGCCCGAGCGCGCATCGTCCTCAAGCAGGTGCGGGAGAAGGTCGGCGACGTCACGGGCATGCGTGGCCTCGGGTTCTGTGTGTCGGTCGCCCATGCGTTCTACATGGCGCGGGTCTTCAACGACAGCGGTATCCCGGCCTTGGCATTGTCCGGCGAGACTTCGACGACTGAGCGCCTTCAAGCGCTCGCAGATCTGCGCGAAGGACGACTCAAGGTCCTGTTCACCGCAGACCTGTTCAACGAGGGCATCGACCTGCCGCAGGTCAACACCGTGCTGTTCCTCCGGCCCACCGAGAGCGCGACAATCTTCCTGCAGCAACTCGGCCGTGGCCTGCGACGCGCAGCGAACAAGGCCGTCCTGACGGTGCTGGACTTCGTCGGGCTCCAGAATGAGAAGTTCCGGTTCGACCTGCGGTATCGAGCATTGACCGGAAGCACTCGCAAGGGCCTGGAACGAGATATCAAACAGGGCTTCCCCTTCCTGCCGTCCGGCTCGCAGATCATTCTGGACCGGGTCGTTGAGGATGCGGTACTGGCGAATCTCAAGGGCCAGGTCGGCGGCCGCTGGAACTCGATAGTCCGGGAACTGCGCGAGCAGGGCGATTGCAGCCTCGGGGCGTTCCTGGCCGAATCGGGCCTCGAAGTGTCAGATGTAGCCCGGTCCGGTCGCAGCTGGACCCGCCTTCGCCGGGATGCGGGTCTGCCCACCCGAGGAGGAGGGGATCTGGAAGATGCACTGCTCAAACGCGTTCGGGCCTTTGCCCATGTCGACGACCCGGATCGTGCTCAGGCCTACCGCACCCTTCTGACGGATCAGGCGCCTCGGTACGACGATCTGGATGCCGAGCAGCAGGGGTACGCCCGCATGTTGTTCTTCCTGCTGTACCCGGGTGGGGGCGGATTCTCTGATTACGCGGCCGGCCTCTCCGCGTTGCGCCGCGAGCCGGCCGTCCGCGCCGAGCTGGCAGCTCTCATTGACCTGGCCGTCGATCGCACGCGTCACCTGCCCTCGCGTCTGATTGGACGGCTCGGCGCCCTACCGCTGCGTGTGCATGCCCGTTACCAACGCGAGGAGATTCTGGCCGCGCTCGGCCACGCCACCCTGCAACGACTTCCGTCCTACTTCCGCGAGGGCGTCATGCACAGCGATTCACTACATCTGGACGCTTTCTTCGTCACCCTCCGCAAGGCGGAGACCGACTTCTCCCCGACGACGATGTACCAGGACTACGCCATCTCGCCCACGCTGTTCCACTGGGAGAGTCAGTCGACGACGGCGTCAGCATCGCCGACGGGGCAGAGGTACATCCGTCAGCGCGCCAACGGTTCCGAGGTGCTGATCTTCAGCCGGGAGAGCAAGCTGGACGCGCTTGGCACTCGTGCCTACACGTTCCTGGGGGCGGCCGACTACGTCAGCCACACCGGTGACCGGCCGATGGCCATCACCTGGAAGCTTGACCGCGCGATGCCGGCGGACCTCTTCAACCAGGCGAAGGTTGCTGGGTAGGGAGATGACGGACCGCTGATGAGCGCCGTGGACAAAGGCATCCAGGTCCTCCAGGTATCGATTGATTACGACAGCAGTAGGCTGAGCCGCAATGATTGCGAGTAGCACGTTTGATGGAGACTAAACGAACCCGGGAGTGACGTCATGGAGCAAGAAACGTTTGAGGTCGCTGGCATGTCTGTGACTTTTGATGAACTGGTAGCAGCGATCCACATTTTGAAGGAAGTGCACCCCAACGATATCTTCATCAAACAGCCGCTAGCAAGAGCCGGTAATCCCCTAGCGAACAGCGACTATCATCAGTACGCGAAATTGACCGACCCTGACGAGCTGCTCAAGGTAGAATTGGACAACGGGACCTACAAGATCGCCCACCCTGCCTTTATCACCTATCTCGAGTCGCAGCGGGATCGGATTTCGAGCACGTCGTCTACTAACGAATCGGCTGGTCGGACTGTGGACGCTACCGATGGCGTCGCCCCTAGCATCACAACCTCATCGGACCAGGAAGATATAACTACCGTTTCACCCTTTGGCGCCGGGTTCGGCAGTTCCGAGCACAATAAGAAAGTCGAGCTGGCTGCACTCGAGGCAGTGAAGTTCTTTTATGAAGATATTGATGGTGGGGAATGGGCGTGGGAGGACGTCGGTCTTCAAAAGGTCGGCTGGGATTTGACCGGTACTCATCCTTCGGGAACCGTCGCAAGAGTGGAAGTGAAGGGAGTGAGCGGTAGTGCCCCGATCATTCTGCTCACTAAGCACGAGTGGGACGTTGCCAAGGCTGATAAGGGATGGATTCTCGCTGTCGTCACGAACGCCCTGACAAATCCCAAGGTCCAGCTCTTCACGCCAGAGCAGACGATACGGGTCGCCCTGCCATATGTGTTCAAGTCAGATTTATCTGGGTGAAGCCTGTACCGTCCCGCCGGGGCGCCCCAGTGCCGGCGAGACGACAGCTGCCCCCCGGCATCAGCTACATATTGGGCTCGTAGGTGATGTGGGCGGCATTCCAGACCCGGGACCAAGCTATTTGAACTGCGTCCGGCAGGTCATCAATCGAGAGCTGCTCTCCGACAGATGATTCCGGGAGGCTCTCGACCGAGATGGGACCATTTCGTGCTTGTCCACTATCGTCCAGTAGAGCGGACACCGCCTCTTCGGTCAGGTAGTAGCCGTTCCAACCATTCACCTCCACGCTGCGGACAACAGGCCCTGGATCAACGTCCTCGATGGGAAACTCGTGTGCACTGGGTCCGATATCGACGGGTCGCCAGAGATTAGTCCAAGCGGGCTCGTCCTCGCTCACCGAATTCCGGAGGTAACGATGCGCCCATCGATCGGTGTATGCCATGAGGTCACCGACGACCGTCATCACACGGGTAAACAGCTCTTCTGCGGCGAAGGGCGGGGTCATCATAAGCGCTGCGATCTGGGTAGCATCATCGTCAGATGCGACGGCGCCATTGACGACCTGGAACGGATCGACGTCCGCGAGATCAATCGGCTTGCCGTCCGCGTCAACCGTATTGCCGTCGTCGTCGTAGGAGAAGGCTCCGACGTCTTCCAGCCAGCCTTCGAAATTCTTTAGAATAGTCATTTCTCGGCCGTTCGGATCCACGTCAATCCTGTACATCGGCTGAAGTCCGTCTAGCCAAAACACCGTAAAGGTAATCTCGGCTCCTTGACCAGCAGTGACTGCCACGTCGGCGTACCCGTAGTTCTCGCCCTCCCACCGAACAGCCAGCCACCCGCTTTGCCAGCAACCATCATCGACCTGGGCCGCATCGGACGGATGGACCAGATCCATGTTTTTCGGGACGTCAGGCATCGGTGCTCTCCTCCAAGTAGATACGACCTTCTAACGGCGCGTTGGATCCGCTCTCCCTCGCGACGCGGGTCGAGAGCAGCTCAGTGGTAGCGACGTGGAGACTTCGCACCTCAGCCACCGACGGCTGCAAGACATACGCTTGCTGATGACAAGCGCGACTCAGCCTCTCCCAAATACGCCCAGCCTGATCGCCCATGCGGTCGTCGTACAGCGCCTTGATGACGATTAGTTTCGACCTTGTCGAAGGGCGGCCCATCCGAATATCGAGCCATGGCTCGCACACCCAGTCCAACCAAGCTTCGAAAGCGGACCGCGTCAGAACGGCGACGACTCGCGGTCCGCGGGCACCAAGGTGCACTTCCCCATCGAGAATCATGGCCGCATCGACCAGCGAACCGCCTGCGGTCACGACAACACCCGTCGGAGGTCCCCGGCGGTTCTCTTGGCGCAGTCGAGCGCACTTTCGACGTCCTTGATCCCCTGGTGCAGTCCCTTGTTGATCACGCTTATTGCTTCCTCCCGATGGCCGGACAGCCATCCGGTGATGTCGCCGTTCTTGTCGAGGGTCAGAGCCAGAGCCACTCGGGCCTTGACCCGCGGTGAAGCTTTCCACGTGGCCTCGATCTGCGAAAGATCATCGCCTCGCGCCAGGGACTTTGACACGAACACTTCCCACGCCGTCTCCTCAATCGCCTCCCGACAAAGGACTGGAACGGCGCGATTCTTGATCGACAGAGGAACGCTGGGGTCTTTATAGATTGCGTATCCATCCTCCAACAGCCGCTGTGCTGGCCTACTGACCTCGGTCACTGTGACGACCGACTGCAATCCACGCGTCACTTCGACCAGGCGGGCCCTGATATCCCGCCGCCGGATCGCCGCGGGGAGGCGGTCGTCATGACTGAGCACGATCACCTGACGGGTCGCAGCGATCTCGACCAACACGTCGAGGAACCCCTCGATCTTCGACGGATCCATCGCCTGGATCGGGTCGTCGAGAACGATGAACCGAAACGGACTCACTGCCGCGGTGGCTCGCGGGAGGAAGATGGATAAGGCTAGGGCCTGAAGTTCGCCTTGACTCATCACGCTGAAAGCTTGCGTTGATGCGCCGTCCACCAAGGCCATGAGCTCCACCTTCCGGTGATTGCCCTGGCCGGTCAGGCGGATGGTATCGAGCTCGACATTGCTCTGCTGTCGCAAGATCGACCAGATGTGGGCCGACTGTTCTGCCATCGGTGCCAGACGTTCGTCGCGGAGCGTGTCCGTGTTCCCCTTCATCCAATTTTGGGCATCCGTCACGAGGGATCGCTGTACGTCTGTCACCAGGAACTCTTCGGCCGCGGAGAGCCAGACGGCCAGCGAAGCGACTGCCGGCGCCCACTCATCCTGCCTTTGCTCGATCAAATCAGAGGCGCGAGCCACAAGCCCGCCGACCGCGCTGAGCGCTGCTGCACCGGCCGACAGGAGGTGCTCGGCGAGTCCGAGACCGCCATGGTGTCGCCGACCCGGAGACCTACGTCGGCGGGTGAGAGGCGGTCGCGCCAGGCGCGGAGCAGCGCTCCCAGGTCACCGTGCGGATCCGGCATGACCCCAGTCTGGCATTCACAGAAGGATCCTGGGTGGTACTGCCGGTCCACCTGCACCACTGGGCCTGGTTGCCGCCATGCCGCCCACGCACAATCGAGGCATGACAACAACACTGATCACCGGTGCCAACAAGGGCCTCGGCTACGAAACCGCCCGTCGCCTCATCGAAGCCGGCCACACCGTCTGGATGGCTGCGCGCGACCCGGAACGCGGTCAGCAGGCGGCAGACGCTCTGGGCGGCCGGTTCGTGCAGCTTGACGTGACCGACGATGAGTCCGTGGCCGTCGCGGCCGAGACCGTCGCGGCGGTAGGCGGTCTCGACGTTCTGGTCAACAACGCCGGCATCACCGGGTCGCACTCTCCCGCGGCAGAATTGACGGCCGCGGACGCGCTGGAGGTCTACAACACCAACGTGGTGAGCATCGTGCGCGTGACCAACACCTTCGTCCCGCTGCTCCGTCACTCCACCGCCCCGACCATTGTGAACGTGACCAGCGGTTTGGGGTCCTTCGCGGCGGTGCACGATGAGTCGCGGATCGAGTCGAAGGTCAACGCGCCGCTCTACACGTCATCGAAGTCGGCCGTCACCATGCTCACCGTGCAGTACGCCCGGGCGCTGCCGGAAATGCGCATCAACGCCGCCGACCCCGGCTACACCGCCACCGATCTGAACGGCCACAGCGGGCCGCAGACGGTGACGGAAGGGACCGACGCCGTGGTCGAGCTGGCGACCCGTGGCGGCCAGGGTCCCACAGGCATGTTCATCGACCGGTCCGGCGTCGCACCGTTCTGAGGATTGCCGTCGTGCCGTGCTGAGTGCTTCGCACATTCGGAGGTCGGGTCAATTCGCGGGGTGCGGTCACTGGGTCGTTTCGAAGGTCAAGGCGGCGCACCCCGATTTGGGCGCTCGTCAGGACAACTTCAAGACCACTCTCCTCAGCCGCGACGGCATGCGCCGTGAACATGGCACTAGAGGTACACCAGAGGTGTGCTTTACGTGTATGGCTAGGTCACGGACGAACATCGAGATCGACGACGGCTACGTCCGGACGGTGATGGACCGCTACGGCATTCACACCAAGACCGAGGCGGTCGACCTGGCCCTACGCCACCTGGCCGGACAGCCCATGACCCGCGACGAGGCCCTGGCTATGCGAGGCGCCCACGCACTCGACGACCTGCCGGCCGACACCGGGCCGCGGCCCGGGGCGTGATCCTGGCGGACACCTCGGCCTGGATCCAGTTCGATCGGGCTACCGGAAGCACCGTCGATGTCACACTCACCCAGCTGATCACCGACGACGGTCCGATCGCGGTGACCGAGCCGGTGATGATGGAGGTCCTCGCTGCCGCACGCACCGACACCCGCGAGCGCGACCTCCGCCGGCTTCTGCAGCGATTTCACCTACATTCGGTCGACCCCGCACCCGACTTCGAAGCCGCCGCCCGGATCTACCGCCAATGCCGCCACAACGGAGTCACTCCGCGCGGCCTCATCCACTGCCTCATGGCCGCCGTCGCCTGGCGCAACAACGCCACCCTGCTCGCCTACGACATCGACCTGCATCGCCTCGCCGGCATCGTCGGTATCGGGATGGACCCAGCCTCTCACCGTGCTTGACCAATGACGGTCCGACCGATGCACCCGGTGCGAAGATCAGCTTGGCGACCTCAACTGTGCTGCCGTTTGAACTTTGAATGACACAGTCCTGATTCGGGTTGACGCTGTCCGCAATGTGGAGACGAGGGGAATTCGGGGCCGACGTCGCTGTACAGGGCAGCCAAAGCCGATCCCGGGCGACGGTTCCACACCCTTGGGGACAGAAATGCGGACTATGAGACCTCAATTGATATGGTGAGGGCCCGGTGATCCGATAGCCCATTCGGTGAAACTTTGATCTGATCGAATTGATCGGATTCTGGAATTAGTGCGTAATCGATTCTCGTATGGTCGCTCGGATGACTAATATATGATGTCATGGCTGACGCCCGGTATTTCCCTTCCCATATCTGCCTATATTGCTCTAGATCCGGAATATTGAAGTCGCCGATAATGATGCGTTCTTCATCTCGACTCTCCAAGATAGATAACGTTTCTTCTAGATGGGCTACGCCAAGCTTTTCCGGAAACGAAAAGTGGATGTTTGCTAGCTTTACAACAACGCCAGCCACCTGAATATCGACCAGTTGAATGATGCGCTGGAGATGGTCGGCCGGATCTTGCCGGAGGATGAGCGCCTCCGTGTTTAAGACCGATAGCCGACTTAAAACGGCGAGTCCCTCCCGGTAGATAGTCTTGAGCGGACTCATCTGGGAACGGGTAATACTTTGATGCCCGTAGGGATAGTTGAGCGTTTGATTGAGCGTCTCAACTTGCGAGATGGGGGAGATTTCAGGTAAATAGACAACTTCTTGGAAAACGATCAGATCTGAGTCTTGCTTCGTGAGATAACGAAGTATTGCTGCTTCACGGCTTTTCCAGCCCATGTAGCCCTGGAGATTCAAGCTCGTTATCTTCATCCGCTTTCCTTACGTCTTCGTCGTTATTATGTACTTCGATTACCTTAACACGCCCCGTGTCATTGGCAAGTTGAGCGCTGAAACACAGGAAGGACCAACCAACCCGCTGGTCGTTCTATTAATCAAAATAGATTCTTGGTCGGGGTGAAAGGACAGAGCGTTCCACGGTGGACGGCTCAGCGGTGGTTGCTTTCCTACACAGCGGACGGGTCCATCGCCAGATCAGGCCGGTCGGGCCCGGCCAGACGGTGGTGGTGCCGTCGCGTCTTCCACGGCGGCGATCTTGGTGCCAGTTTCCTGCGGGGTTGCGCCATGCTGGAGGCATGGCGCGCGGAGTGGTGAAATTCTTCAAGGAGGAGAAGGGCTGGGGGGCGATCACATCCAGTGAGCTGCCGGCCGGGCAGGACGCCTTCGTGCATTTCTCGGTCATCGAGGGCTCTGGCTACCGCGCGTTGCACGCCGGCGACGTCGTCGACTTTGATTACGCACCCGCGCGGCAGGACAGCTTCGCTTTTGTGGCGACCCGGTCACGTCGAGTGGCGTCGGGACCGGCCCCGACGCTGCGTCGCATCGGTCAGCAGGTAGTCATCGCCGAGGAGGGAACCCCGGACACGCCGCTGACGCCGAGACGACATAGTTCGTCCGAACATGCTCCCGAACGTCGGAACTAGCCGCACGGCAACTTCGGTCAGCGTCGGGCGGGACGGGCTGGGGCCGAGTCGCT
>JAABUP010005814.1_pt1 | contig 18322 bp, 15 predicted proteins | sample 5559201 | NCBI WGS metagenome assembly JAABUP01 (sample SAMN10711887, study PRJNA513373) | rock metagenome | isolation source: Antarctica rocks | place: Antarctica
AAGGAAACAACGGTGCTACTGCTCGTCATGGCGTATCGGCTCCTCCGGGAGTTCAGGCAGGCCTTCACCCGCCTCGATACGCCGCCTTGCTCAATCCGCCATCACCCAGGTTCGGCCATAGCTCCCCTGGTCGCGCTGGATCAGGCGGGCCAGATCGTGCTCCGGCGCAAGCTGACCAGACGCAAGCTCGTCGACCTGACGGCCACGCTGAAGTCGACCCTGATCGGCATGGAGGCGTGCGGAGGCGCCCACTTCCTCGCCCGGCTGCTCCACGAGCAGGGGCATGACGCTCGCATCATCCCGCCGCAGTTCGTGAAGCCCTTCGTCAAGTCCCAGAAGAACGACTTCCTCGACGCCGAGGCGATCGCCGAGGCGGTGCAGCGGCCGACGATGCGCTTCGTGCCCGTCAAGACGGAGGAGCAGCTCGACATGCAGACACTGCACCGGGTTCGCGATTGCCTGGTCGGTTGCCGCACCGCGCTCATCAACAGGTCCGCGCCGTCCTGCTCGAACGCGGCCTGACCTTTCCCAAGGGGCGAGCCTCGATGGCGCATGTCGTCGCCGAACTGGTGGCCGCCGACACCGACGAGGTCACTGCAGCCACGCGCGAGCTGCTCGCCCTCCTGTGGCAGGAGTGGCAGGAGCTGCAGACACGGGTCGAAGACCTCACCGCCCGCATCGAGCAGGCTGCCGCGCAGGACGAGGTCTGCCGCAAGCTGACCGCGGTGCCGGGCATCGGGCCTCTAACCGCGACGGCGCTCGTCTCGGCGGTGGCCGACGGCTCGATGTTCCGTCGGGCACGTGACCTGTCCGCCTGGCGCGGCCTGGTGCCGCAGCAACGCTCCACCGGAGGCAAGACAAAGCTCCTGGGGATCTCCAAGCGCGGCAACAGCTACCTGCGGCGTCTGCTGGTAGTTGGTGCCCAGTCCGCGCGGCTGCACCTCAACCGCGAACGGCACGCCCGCCTGGGTGGATGGCTCACGCGGCTCGAGCAGCGGGCGCACCGCAACATCGTGGTGGTTGCCCTGGCCAACAAGCTGGCGCGCACCGCCTGGGTGATCCTGCGGCAGGGCCGCGACTACGATCCGGCGTTCGGTCTGCCTGTGGAAGCCTGAGGGCACGCGGGGCCGAACCGGGAGAGACGCTGCGAGGAGAGACACTGATGGACCGTCGGTCGATCCGCACCTGCCAAGCCTGATCGAGAAACTGGCCCTCGAGGTCGCAGAAGTTATCAAGCGCCGGCAGGACGCGGATACCCATCATGGCCAGAGGCAGCACGCAGCCTCGTCAACAGGCCGGATAGATTAGCGCAGACCGTTGTCGTCCAGAGATGTCGAAACCCTTGCAGCCAGGGGGCGGACCATAGATTTCCCGACGCGGCTTCCTTCAGGATCAGCTTCTCCAAGGTCAGGTCAGAGATCGCCCGGCGCAGGCGGCCGTTCTCCTGCTCCAACTGCTTCAGCCGACGCACCTGGTCCAGCTTCAGCCCGCCATACTCGGCCCGCCACCGGTAGTACGTCGGCTCCGTCACGCCGATCGCCCGGATCGCCTCCGCCACGGGCTTGCCCTGACCCACCAGGACCTCGACCTGCCCGGAGCTTGGTCACGATCTCCTCCGGCTTGTGATGCTTCCTCGCCATCCAACCCTCCCCCTGTCCGCCGGTCCTTACATCACCGGCGGCTCACTTCTAGGGGGGCAGGTCAACTTAGCCGGCCCGACGAATGGAACACGCTTGCTCAAGGGTGGTGTCGTATGGAACTGCGGCCGTGGCGAGTTCGGTAGTTGACACGAGGCTAAGCTCCGTTCGCATGTCCCTCAGGATAGACCCGGAGATGAGATGCACTGGCGGACGCTTGACCTCAACCTGCTCGTCGTCTTCGACGCCATCATGCTAGAACGCAACGTCACGCGGGCGGCCGCCAAGCTGAACATGACGCAGCCGGCCATCAGCAATGCACTGACCCGCCTGCGGCGCGCGGTGCGGGACGACCTGTTCGTCCGTTCCCCGGAAGGCATGCAGCCGACGCCCTATGCCGAGCAGATAGCAGAACCGGTCCGCGTAGCCCTGCAGGGCCTCCACGTCGCCTTGGACCGTGCGGCGTCGTTCGATCCCGCGATGAGCGAACGCGATTTTGCCATTGCGGTCGACAACCGTGCTGCATTAGTCATCGCAGGGACCCTGGAGAGGGCGGTGGCGGCGGAAGCGCCGGGCGTCCGCCTAAACATACGACCGAGTGGAACGCTCGACTTGGCGGGTTGCCTGGACCGGGGCGAGCTTGACATAGCGCTCGGCGGATTGTCGGCAGCCGGCGAACGGTTTTCCGACACGTGCCTACTGAAGGACGGCTTTGTGGCCCTGGTCCGCCGCGGACACCCGGCGGCGAAGGACGGTGCCCTCACCATCGAGGCGCTCGGCGCTCATCCTCACCTCGTCCTGTCGTCGACTGGCGAGGATACGTCCTTCGTGGACGCCGAATTAGCGCGGCATGACCTCGTCCGAAAGATCGCCGTCCAGGGCCCGCTTCTCGCGGCGGCGGCGGCCTTGAGCCAGTCGGATATGATCGCCGTCATGGGCGAGGGCGGTGCGAAGGAGTTCGCGCGCATGGCACCGCTTGAGGTCCTGCGCCTGCCGTTCGCCTCGCCGCGGCTAACAATGTCGATGCTGTGGCATCGACGATTCGACGACGTGCCGGCGCATCGCTGGCTGCGCAATGTCGTGTTGCGCATCAGCGGGCTTTCGTAGAAGCCCGCGTCTGACACCAAGCGAGGCGCTGCCGCTGGGCTGGTTGCCGGTCCATATGATTCGGGAATGTCGGGATTTCGATATTGAATTGGTTGATCGCGGATTTTACCGTTATGTCCCGCGCTAACTCGTCGGTCGGTGAGGCCAATGACGGACTCGGCTGAAGGAGCTTCTATGAGTGACGCTCCGATAGAAATCACAAACAAGAGTGTTCCTGGTTGGAGTTGAGGTCTGGAATGGCTGAAAACGAAATCCTTCATTGAGGCGATTACACCGACGTAGGCCATCATCACTGGCGCACGTCTTTCATGGCACTCATAAGGAGGGTCGAGTGGATAAACTTTCTCGCCGCAATATTCTCGCCGCAGGTGCGGCCGTGGGCGCGGCTGGCGTCGCGTCAAGCGCAATGGCGGCTTCGTTTGGCAGTCCCGACGAACCGCAGCAAGGGCTGGCGGCTGCCGCGGGCAACGCGCGCGCCGCGGTTGACCCGGGCCCGCAGAACCCAGCCATCGCCGGGCAGTTCCCGCAGGCGTTCAACGCGCCCGCGACCGACGTCAGCGACATCCCGCAGTTCTGGGCGTCCTTCAACAATGCCCAGCGCCGCATCCAGGCGGGCGGCTGGGCCCGGCAGGTGACGCAATCCGACTTCGCCATCTCGGAGTCCATCTCCGGTGTGAACATGCGCCTGGATGCGGGTGGCATCCGCGAGCTGCATTGGCACTTGGCCGCCGAGTGGGGCTACATGAGCTACGGCAGCTGCCGGGTCACCGCGCTCGATCCGGAAGGCCGTGCCTATGTGGCCGACGTGAAGGAGGGCGACCTCTGGTATTTCCCGAGCGGCTGGCCACACTCGCTCCAGGGCCTCGGGCCCGACGGGTGCGAGTTTATCCTCTGTTTCGACGATGGCAAGGCGTCCGAGTTCAACACACTGCTCGTCACGGACTGGATCCTGCACTCGCCGCCGGACGTCGTCGGCCAGAACTTCGCCGTGCCGGCGGACACGTTCAGCAAGATGGCGCCGCATGACCTCTGGATTTTTCAGGGCACCGTTCCCGGCCCGCTCGCTGCCGACCAGGACGCGGTCAAGTCGCTGAAGGGGCTCGTGGCCAACCCGCTCACCTACTCGTTGGCGAGCGGCCCGATCGACCGGCAGACCAAGGGCGGCTTCGTCCAGATCGCCGACAGCACTAATTTCAAGGCCGCCACCACCATCGCGGCGGCTCTTGTGACCCTGCACCCCGGTGGCCTGCGCGAGATGCACTGGCATCCGAACGCGGACGAGTGGCAATACTACATCAAAGGCTCGGCGCAGATGACGGTGTTCAATGCCGGGCCGAAAGCGGCGACCACCAACTTCAACCCGGGCGACATCGGCTACGTCAACCGCAGCAACGGCCATTACATCAAGAACGTGGGCGACACCGACCTCGTGTTCTTGGAAATCTTCAATAGTACCAGTTACCAAAACGTGTCGCTTTCGGACTGGCTTACCCACACGCCGCCAGCGCTCGTCGCTGCCCATTTCAATATGTCCGCCCAGGACATCGCCAAGTTTCCGAACAACATTCCGGACGTGATGCCGCTGTGACGCACCCATCGTGCGCAGCCACATGTGGGCCGAAAAGACTGAATGCCTCGAACCGGTCCCTGCGCAAATGACCGCCGCAATTGATTGGTGTTGCATGGTGGGCGCTCATACCCTGACTTCAGCCGCGGTGGCTGCTTACCGCGCGAGCCTGGCCGCATCAAAATACATCGTGGACGTTCCAAGCCGCTGGCGAAGGAGGTGATGCAGGCTAACGGTGAAAAGCGCTGGTCACGTATCTTCATGGTCGCCACGGCTATTTTAGCCACAGGCATGGCTGCTTGGTGGTGGCTGGGCAAATCCGAGCCGAAGCAGGCCGTCGCGTCGCCGCCAGCGCCGGTGACGGTCGCGTCGGTGCAAGGCGGTGACGTGCATGTCGGCCTGCAGAAACTCGGCCGGGTGACGGCCTTCAACACGTCCTTCTCCCTCACCGCCGCGGGCGGGCTAACCAGCTACCCGCTTGCACAGTACACCGTCCCGCCGCTCGCCACCTACTCGCTGCTGCAAACGGTTACGCAGCCCACCTTCGAAGGCGGCGCATTGCGCGGGCAGCTTGACCAAGCCAAGGCGCGCTACCAGGAGGTCGTGGCGAGCAACTACCTCAAAACCGTGTTGACGGCGTTCAGCGACGGGGAAACTGCACTGTCGGGAGTGCAAACGGCCGCGGACGCCGAACAAGCCGCCTCCGTGGCCGCGCGCACGGCGAAACAGGTGTCGGGCATGGCTAGCAACGGCTTCCAGGGCGGTACCGGGGCTGTGCTGGACGTGCTGCTTAGCCAGACGAACGTGTTCACGGCGCAGGATGCGCTGGCGCAAACCCGGCTGGCACACCTGCAATCGTTGGTTGCGCTCAACGCCGCGTTGGGCGGCGGGTGGAAGCGTTGAAGAGAGCAGACACACAGGCCGACGGAAGTCAGCATTGATGATCGTCACTTGCCCAACATTCTTGACCGGCAAATTCTGTCGGGACGTATCGATGGTGTCTGGAGCGGCTCGCAACGTGCTCCATGCCGACCCAAAGCCGAGTGCGGCGCAGAGGCGCATCTCGGTGACGGGCCTCATCACGTTGGCATTGTTCGGCTGCGCCTCGGCAAAAGCGGCTTCCCCCGAAACTCAGACTCGCCCCTACCTGTCGACCACGCCACAAGCGGCGCCACCCGCCACGTCGCTGAAAATCCCGATTGAGCCGACCGAGACTTATCCCGCTTCTGGCACAAGCGACGGCTATTTGTTCAACCTACGGCCGCTTGGTTCCGACCTGGGCGGCCTGCTCGCCGATCACGGCGTCTACCTTGTCGGGAAGAGCGTGTCGGAAGAGATGGGCGCAGTGGCGGGAGGCATCAAACGCGGCGGGTTCTATGAGGGCTATGCCGTAGCGGGCATCGACCTCGATCTGCAACGGATCTCCGATGTGAGGGGCGGATCGCTCCACTTCCTGCTGTCCGACCTGCAGGGCCAAGCGTTTTACAACTATACTGGCAGCACCTACGCCAACAACCGAGTTTATGCCTCGACGCCAGCATTCCGACTCAACGAGCTGTCTTACGAGCAGGAGTTATTTGGAGGGGGCGCCGATATCCAGCTGGGCCGCATTCCCGCATACACACAGTTTGACGGTTCAGAACTCTATTGCACGTTCCTCACCGATCTCTGCCGGACGCCAGCCGCCTATACATTCGACCGCGGGTCCCCGTCCTATCTTGTCTCGTCCTGGGCGGCGATCGGAGAAATACGGCTGACGAATTCGATTTACACCCATGCCGGCATCTACGAGAACGAGCCCATCCTCGCGCAGTCCAACCATGGCGGCTTTCCCGGGCCGGACTGGGGCCTCAACTACGCAAACGGCGCGACCGTTCCTGCTGAGATTGGCTACCGGACGACGATTGAGAACGACCAACATCCCCGCACCTACAGCGTGGGCGGCTTCTACAACACCGGACGCTATGCGGACCCGCTTCTCAACAGCGCCGGTCGTAACCGTATACTGTCGGGTGGCGCGGCGAAGATGGACACCGGCTCAAGCCTTGTCTTCGTGCAAGGCCAGCAGATGGTTTACCGTCCGGACTCATCCGACCGGGGTCTCACGCTATTCAGTGGCGCAGACTGGGCCGCCAGCGGACAGCCCGTGATCGAGCGCATGATCTTCGGCGGTGCATATTGGAAAGGGCTAATCAAGTCGCGTCCAAGGGATACGATTGGGATCGCGGTAAGCTACACAGCCGTTAATTCGCGGATCGCTGAACGGGTCAGCAGTCTTCTGTCCCGGACGGGTGGCGGCCAGGCAAGCCGTGGGGAAATTTCCTACCAAGCGTATTACGGCGTGGCGGTCGCACCTGGGTTTCTGATTAAACCATTTGTCGAGTTCATCAGCCATCCCGACCAGGCATCGAGCGCCCGGCCAAGCGGCAATAACACCCACGCAGTGATTGCCGGGACTCTCCTCGAGATTGACGCCGCGGCGCTGCTTGGCCTGTCAACGCTCGTACACAAGGCGTTCAGTCCCTAAATGTCTACATCACGCCGCTGGTCCAAGTCCATAATGCGGCCAAGCGTCTGGGTATGCCGCAGAACCAGATCAAGTCGCAGACTCTGCCGGGCGGCCATGTCGGCCTGTTCATGTCGCACAAGGCGTTGTCGCATGGACCGTGAAGCTGGCGAGGTATCCTGATCCGATGGAGAAGATCAGATTTTGCGCATGGAGACGGGCTTGGCGGTTCGGATCGTGTGGTTGAGCACGGCGACGGCAAGTGCCGCCTCGCCCTGGCGGCCGGGCAGGGCGCGGGCGCGAAGCTTCGGGCCGATCAGGTGCTTGTAGCGGCCGATGGCAGTCTCGACAAGGGTGCGCCGGCCGTATCCGGTCGCCCGCTGCTACGCCATGCAGCCCTGCTCGGCAATCAGCCGGATGTGGCGATCCCGCGGGGTCTGGGCAGCAGGGTCGTCGGTGCTCGGCACCGCACAGGAGCGTGGCGGGATGACCACGTCCGGTGGTGGGCCATGCTGCCAGATAGCTGCCCGGTAGACGGCATTGCTGTCGCAGGCGCCACCCGCGGTCACGTTGACGACGCTGCCCTCCACACTTCGGAGAAGATCCGGTGCTTGGGCTGCTGCGTCGTCGGTGTTGTCCTGGGTCAGAACGTGCCCGGCGATCTCGCCGCTATCGGCGTCCACGGCGATGGGGAGCTTGCGCCAGTTCCGACGGGTGCGGCCGTGCTTCTGCGCGTCCCACTCGCCTTGTCCGAACAACTGCAGGCCGGTGCTGTCCAGTATCAGGTGCACGGATCCGTCGTGCTGAGCGACACGAAGCTGCCGGCCAGCAAAGGCGCCAGCGCGTTGGGACAAGGTGGTGTGGTCGGGCGCCGCCAGCTCGAGTCCGAGCAGGGCGAGCACACTGCGGCTGAACGCCTCGGCCTGGCGCAGGCTGCCGCTACTTTTTACCATCATAGCACAACGCTTCGGCACGGCCGATGCCGCCCGAACGGCGCCCCGGCGTGGCTGCGGTGAGCAGGCGCAGGCGCTTGTTGTGGGGGGGCGTGGCTGCGGCCGTCCTCCTGGCGGCCGCCGTGTTCGTCCTGCGCGACCCGGGCGATCCTGCCGGGACGGCAAAGCCTGCGTCGAGCGCCCCGGTGTCGACAGCTACCGTCACGAGCGGCGACGTGCCGATCGAGCTGGAGGGGCTCGGCCGCGTGCAGGCCTTCAACACGGTAACCGTGCGGGCGCAGGTGGGCGGCCAGGTCGACAAGGTCGACTTCGAGGACGGCCAAGCCGTCCAGCCGGGCAAGCTGCTGGCCCAGATCGATCCCCGCCCGCTGCAGGCCACCATCGCGCAGGACAGGGCGATGATCGACCGCGACCGGGCGAGCCTGGCAAACGCGGAGACGGATTTGCGTCGCTATGTCCCGCTCGCCGGGCAGGGCATCGTCTCGGCCCAGCAGGTTGCGACGCAGCGCAGCCTGGTGGCACAGCTGCACGGGACCGTTGCCGCCGACACCGCCGTGCTCGACCGCGATCAGGTCCAGCTCGGCTACACTTCGATCACCGCGCCGATCGCAGGCGTGCTCGGACTGCGCCAGGTCGACGCCGGCAACACGGTTAGCCCGGCCGACCCGGGAGGACTGGTCGTGCTGACGCAGATCCAGCCGATCATCGTGCTGTTCCCGGTCGCGCAGTCGAGCCTGCCGGAGGTGCAGCTTCGCCAGACGGCGAGCGGTGCGGCAGGGCTGGTCGTGCAGGCCTGGACGCAGGACGGCGCGCGCCAGCTCGACCAGGGGCGGCTGGCCGCGCTTAGCAACCAGGTCGATGTCGCGAGCGGCACGGTGACGCTTAAGGCCGTCTTCCCCAATCCCGGCCGTACGCTCTGGCCGGGCGCGTCCGTGACCGCCCGTCTGGTGCTCGACGTGCAGCACGCCGGCCTGACCCTGCCGGGCAGCGCGGTGGACCAGGGTCCGCAGGGCTCGTTCGTCTGGGTTCTGGCAGGGGATGGCACCGTCAGCCCGGCGCCGGTGCAGGTCGCGCAGGTGGTGCACGGCACGGCCCTGGTGACCGGCGTGAAGGCGGGCGAGCAGGTCGTGACCGACGGCCAGTATGGGCTCACCCCCGGTACGCACGTCGCCGTTCAGCAGCCCACGCCGAGGAGCAGCGCCGCCGCAGCGCCGCAGCCGCTGCGCAGCAACCAGCCGAACCGGCTGGGCATCTCGCCATGAGCGAACCTGACACGATCCGGCACCGGGACGCGCCCGGCGCGGAGCAGAATGTGCCCAATGCGGAGCGGGACGTACCGGAGCGCGGACCCACGACCGATGCGGACCCGGCCCGCCGCAGGCAGGACGGCGACGCGCCCGGGGACCCGCCGGGCGGACACGCCGGCGATCCGGACCCGGACGGCGGTGTGTCGACGCTGTTCATCCGGCGGCCGATCACCACGCTCATGCTGATGGCGGGCGTGCTCATCGTCGGCGTGATTGCTTATTTTGCGCTGCCGATCGCATCGCTGCCGACCGTGGACGTCGCCACCATCCTGGTTACCGCGCAGCTCTCCGGCGCCGATCCGCAGACTAACGCCTATGCGGTCACCAACCCGCTCGAGACGCAGTTCGGGCAGATCCCCGGCCTGACCACGATGACCTCGGCGAGCGCCAACAGTTACGCCCAGATCACGCTGCAGTTCGGGTTCAACCGGACTGTGGAGGGCGCCGCCCAGGACGTGCAGGCCGCGATCAACGCGGCGACCGCCTCGCTGCCACTGGCGATGGCGCAGCCCCCAGTCTACCGCAAGACGAACCCGGCCGACACGCCGGTGCTCATCCTTGCGCTGACGTCGGACACGCTGCCGCTGACCACGGTGGACGACTGGGGCGAGAACATCCTGATGCAGCGCATCTCCCAGGTGAAGGGCGTGGGCCTGGTGACGATCGGCGGCCAGCAGCAGCCGGCGATGCGCCTGGAGATGGACCCGGCGAAGCTTGCGGAGATCGGACTGACGATCGAAGACGTGCGCACCGCGGTCCTGCAGGCCAGCACGATCACCTCGAAGGGCGTCCTGCAGGGCCAGCAGAAGGCGATCGCGCTGGAGGCGAACGACCAGCTTCTCGACAAGAACGACTACGACCGGATCATCATTGCCTACCGCAACGGGGCGCCGGTGCTGGTGCGCGAGATGGGCCACGCGGAGATCGGCGCGGCCAACGAGCTGCTGGCCGGGTGGTACAACGGCAAGCGCGCCGTCATCCTCAACGTCCTGCTCGCTAACGGCGCCAACGCCATCAAGACGGTCGACGCCATCAAGAAGGAGCTGCCCCGCCTGGAGGCCTCGCTGCCGCCGGCCATGACGGTGTCCGTGGTGTCGGACCGCACGACGACGATCCGCGCCTCGGTCAGCGACGTCGAGAACACGCTGCTGCTGACGATCGGCCTGGTCGTGCTGACCATCTTCGTGTTCCTGCGCAACGTCTGGGCCACGGTGATCCCGGCGTTCTCGATGGTGCTGTCGATCATCGGCACGTTCGCCGTCATGCACGTCCTCGGCTACAGCCTGGACAACCTGTCCCTGATGGCGCTGTCGATCTCGGTCGGCTTCGTGGTGGACGATGCGATCGTCATGATTGAGAACATCGCGCGCCACCTCGAGCAAGGCATGCCGCCCCTACAGGCGGCCCTGAAAGGCGCGGGCGAGATCGGGTTCACCATCCTGTCGATCTCCGTGTCGCTGATCGCCGTGTTCATCCCGCTGTTTCTCATGGCCGGCGTGGTCGGCAAGATGCTGCAGGAGTTCGCGGTTACGGTGTCGGTCGCGATCCTGGTGTCCGTGTTCGTCTCGCTCACGCTCACGCCCACGCTCTGCGCGCTGCTGCTCAAGCCCGAGAACAGGGACGAGAGGCATGGGCGGCTGTATGAGATGGCCGAGCGCGCCTTCGACTGGCTACTCGCACGCTACGACCACGCCCTCAACTTCGTCCTGCGCCACCAGTTCGCGACATTGCTGGTCATGCTCGGGACGATCATGCTTACCGGCGTGCTGTTCGTCATCATCCCGAAAGGCTTTTTCCCGCAGCAGGACACCGGCCTGATCACCGGGATCACGGAGGCCGCGCAGGACATCTCGACGGCGGGGATGGGCCGGCGCCAGCAGGAGATCGCCGCCATCGTCGCCAGGGACGCCGCCGTCGCCAGCGTGGCCAGCTACATCGGGCCGGGGCCGTCCAACGCCGCACCGAATCAGGGACGGATGTTCATCACCCTCAAGCCGCTCAGCAAGCGCGGCCCGAACGGGGGGGCGCAGCAGGTGATCGACCGGCTGGCGGAGCCGCTGCGGCAGGTGCAGGGCATGCACCTGTTCATGCAGGCGGCGCAGGACCTGACCATCGGCGCGCGCACGTCCAAGGCACAGTACCAGTTCACCCTGGTCGACACCAACCCGCAAGAACTCACCGGATACGCCTCGAAAATGGTCGAGCAGCTCGCGAAGGCGGACGGCGTGGCCGACGTCAGCAGCGACCAGGAATCCTCCGGGCCGCTGCTGATGCTCGACATCGACCGCGCGGCTGCGGCGCGGTTCGGGCTGCAGCCGCAGGCCATCGACGAGGGCCTGTATGACGCGTTCGGCAGTCGCATGGCGACCCGTGTCTATGGCGTGCAGGGCCAATACTTCGTGATCGTGGAGGCCGATCCGGCGTTCCGCACCGGGGCCGGGGCCCTCGACCAAGTCTATCTCCGCTCGCCGGCGGGCGCGATGGTGCGGCTCAGCCAAGTGGCGAAGATTACGCCGCAGGTGGCGCCGGTGGTCATCAACCACCAGAATCAGGCACCGTCGGTCACGATCTCGTTCAACCTCAAGCCGGGCGTCTCGATCGGCGCCGCGGTCAGCTCGGTGCAGACGATCGAGGCATCGCTGCACCTGCCGCTCACCGTGCAGGCGTCGTTCCAGGGCAGCGCGCAGGCCTACCAGATCGCGCTGGCCGGGCAGGCGACGCTGATCGGCGCTGCGGTGGTCGCGATCTACCTGATCCTGGGCATGCTATATGAGAGCTGGATCCATCCGGTCACGATCATCTCGACGCTGCCCTCGGCCGGCCTGGGCGCGCTGCTGGCGCTGATGGCGGCCGGGATGCCGCTCGACGTGATCGGCATCATCGGCATCCTGCTTCTGCTCGGCATCGTCAAGAAGAATGGCATCATGCTGGTCGACTTCGCGATGGCGGAGGAGGCTTCAGGCAAGTCGGCCGAGGAGGCGATCCACAACGCCTGCACCCTGCGCTTCCGCCCGATCCTGATGACCACCCTGTGCGCCATCCTGGCCGGCGTGCCGCTCATGCTGGGCGGCGGCATCGGCGCGCAGCTGCGCCAGCCGCTCGGCTTCGCCATCGTAGGCGGCCTGCTGCTGTCGCAGCTGCTCACGCTGTTCACCACGCCAGTCATCTACATCTACATGGACCGGCTGGGCGGGGTTATTACCTCGCTCGGGCATGCTGGCCGAACTACGCGGAAGTCTGCGGAATGAGGTTTTCCGCGGCGACGGCGCTCCCGGTGGTCGTCGCCCTGTGCGGCTGCCATGTCGGCCCCGACTACAGGCGGCCGGCGACGCGGGTTCCGCCGGCGTGGGAGCAGGCGCCACCGGGCGCCCTGGCAGCCTGGCCGGCGCCTGACTGGTGGACGGCGTTCGGCTCGCCGCAGCTCGACGCGCTGATGGCGCAGGCGCGGGCGGGCAACACCGACGTGGCTGCCGCCGCCGCCCGGGTCCGCCAAGCCGACGCGCAGGCGCGCGTCGCCGGCGCGCCGCTGCTGCCCTCGCTGGGGGCGCAGTCCACCGACGGGCCCACGCGGCTGCTGAACAACATCGGGCGGGAGCGCCACTACGTCACCGTCGGCGGCGTGCTCCAGGCCAGCTACGAGGTCGATTTCTGGGGCAAGAACCAGGCGACGCTGGAGGCTGCGCAGGCCGGCGCGGCCGCGAGCCGCTACCAGCAGGAGGTGGTCTGGCTGACGACCTCGACCGGCGTGGCCAACACCTACTTCGCGCTCCTGTCGCTGCAGGACCGGATGCGGATCGCGCGCAGGAGCCAGGCCGGCGCGCAGCACGACCTGGACGACCTGGTCGCGCAGGAGCGTCAGGGCATTGTGGCGCACATGGCCGTCGTGGCGCAGCAGGCCGTGGTGGCGAGCCTGGCGACGGCGATCCCACCCCTGCAGGGCCAGTCGGTGCAGCTGCGCGACGCGCTCGCGCTGCTGGTCGGTGCGCTGCCCGAGCAGCTCGCGCCGGCGGACGGGTCGCTCGCCGCCCTGTCGCCGCCGGCCGTGCTGTCGGGCGTGCCGTCAGAGCTGCTGTCGCGGCGGCCGGACGTGCAGGCCGCCGAGGCCCAGCTGGTCGCGGCCAATGCCAACATCAGGGTGGCCCGCGCCCAGTTCTTCCCCTCGTTCTCGCTCACTGCCAACGGCGGCCTGGTCAGCTTGGCCCTGGCCCACTCTCTGGCGGGGCCGCTCGGGACCTACCAGTTGCTCTCGTCGGTGACGCAGCCGATCTTCGAGGGCGGCGCGCTCCGCGGGCAGCTGGACTCGGCGAAGGCGGCCTACCAGGTGCTGCTGCTCGGCACGTACCGCAAGTCGGTGCTCTCCGCCTTCGGCGACGTCGAGACCGCGCTCGCGGCGGTGCAGGCGGCGATGGATGAGCAGGCGGCCCAGCAGGCCAGCCTGTCGCTCGCGCAGCAGTCCAGCGGCCTGTCGGCCGGGGCGTTCCGCGGCGGCACCGGCACCATCCTCGCGGTGCTGCTGAGCGAGACGTCGCTCTACACGATCGAGGACACGCTGGCGCAGGCGCGGCTGGCCCGCCTGCAGGCGTTGGTTGGGCTGTTCGAGGCACTGGGCGGGGGCTGGAGGGCGTGACGGCACCGTCGAGTCCAAACCGTTCGGCCATGGCTGCCGCCACTGCACATCAGGAGCTGAAAATGGGGAACACGTCCAATGCCGCACGCATCCTGCGCCTTGCCATGACGGGACTGATCCTGACGTGTTCCGCCGCCTACGCGGCTGAGCCGACGACCATGGTCAAGATTATTAACGGGTCGGGGGCCCGGCGGGTCATCGATGCGGCAAGGCAGGCCGCGGAGAGTCTCAAGGCTCCCTGTGCGATCGCCGTCGTCGATCCCAGCGGCATCCTGGTCTCGTTCGAGAGGATGGACGGGGTTCGCGCCGGCAGCCCGGATCTTGCGGTCGGCAAGGCCCGTACTTCCGCGTTGCTGCAGCGCCCCAGCGAGGAGGTGGAGAGCAACATCGCCGCCGGTCGCGTCGCCTTCGTCACGGCTGGTTTTCTTGCGCTTCGAGGGGGCATGCCCCTGGTCGTAAATGGAGATGTCGTCGGTGCCGTCGGTATCGCGGGTCTCAGCAAGGACAGCGACGTTCTCATCGCAAAAGCTGCCGCGCAAAGCCTTTCAGCCGACTCTAGCGGCGCCGAGCATTAACCTGTTAGCAGAAAAGGCTGGGCTCTGCCCAGAGCCGCCAAGCTCCCTCTCCAAGCATGGGAGCCTTTGGTGGCCTCTTATACCAAGGCTCTCTGACCAGAACCTGTGCTGTCGGTGGCATCAATCAGCGGTATGGCCCTGCATGGAGGCGATCAGCACGGCACAGGTCACGGTCAAAGAGCTTTGGTATTATACGTTCGGCTTTATTGAGTGACGTACGGCCATGTGCGAGTTCCGATTAAGGTGATGCGGTCTGGCTGTGCCGCTAACCAGACCGGCACCGTCAACTTGGCGGTTGGCTGCTTGCGGGGCGCGGCTGAGCCGAGTAGCCGGGCGCGATGACAACGTCCGCTGTTCCCGGTTACGCCGGCTATCGCTTTCCGGCCGAGATCATCAGCCACGCCGTCTGGCTCTACTTCCGCTTTCATCTGAGCCTGCGCATGGTGGATGAGCTGCTGGCCTCGCGCGGCATCATGCTCAGTCACGAGACCGTGCGGCAGTGGGCGCTAAAGTTCGGGTAGGTGTTTGCCAACTAGGCCGTGGTGACGATTTCGGAGGACGGGGGATTCCCACCTGGCGTCTCGCGTGATTCAAGGCTGATTTTGAGGTTGGCCATGGCGAGCGGCGACGTGGACAGGCTGCGTGACGATCAGTGGGCGCGGCTGCGTGATCTGGTTCCAGGCGGGCGCGAGGGCCAGCGCGGGCCGCGCTGCGACAACCGGCTGTTCGTCGATGCGCTGCTGTGGATGGCCCGGTCCGGCGCGCGCTGGCGCGACATGCCGGAGCGGTTCGGCGACTACCAGGCCGTCAAGCGCCGCTACTACCGCTGGATCGCGCGTGGTGCCCTGGGCGATTTCCTGGCGGTGCTGACGGCAGAGGCCGATCTCGAGTGGCTGATGATCGACAGCACCATCGTGCGCGCCCACCAGCACGCGGCCGGTGCGCGCATTGCAAAGGGGGGCCTGATGCTCAGGGACTGGGCCGCTCCCGCGGCGGCCTGAGCACCAAAGTCCATGCCGCCACGGATGCGCTTGGCAACCCGGTGCGCCTGCTGTTCGGACCAGGTCAGCGCCATGATGCCACCCGCAGCCACGAGTTGATCGCTGGCCTCGAGCCGGAGGTCGTGATCGCCGACAAGGGATACGACGCCGACCACCTGCACCAGGCCATCCGCGACACCGGAGCAGAACCGGTCATCCCGGCTAAATCGAACCGCAAGGGACCACGGCCGCACGACAAGGTCCTCTACAAGGAACGCAACCTCATCGAGCGCTTCTTCAACAAGCTGAAGCAGTTCCGCCGTGTCGCCACCCGCTACGACAAGCTCCTGGCCAACTACGAGGGCTTCGTCCAGCTCGCCGCCATCACCATCCTGCTCCGATGAATTCGTCACCACGGCCTAGGCCGTAGTGACGATTTCAGTGATGGGGATTCCCATCCTGCGTCTCGCTTGATTCAAGGCTGATTTGGAGGTTCGGCCATGGCGAGCGGCGACGTGGACAGGCTGCGTGACGATCAGTGGGAGCGGCTGCGCGATCTGGTTCCAGGCGGGCGCGAAGGCCAGCGTGGACTACGCTGCGACAACCGGCTGTTCGTCGATGCGCTGCTGTGGATGGCCCGCTCCGGTGCGCGCTGGCGTGACCTGCCGGAGCGCTTCGGCGACCACCAGGCGGTCAAGCGCCGCTACTACCGCTGGATCGCGCGCAAAGCCCTGGGCGGCTTCCTGGCGGTGCTGACGGCAGAGGCCGACCTCGAGTGGCTGATGATCGACAGCACCATCGTGCGCGCCCACCAGCATGCGGCCGGTGCGCGCATTGCAAAGGGGGGCCTGATGCTCAGGGATTGGGCCGCTCCCGCGGCGGCCTGAGCACCAAAGTCCATGCCGCCACGGATGCGCTTGGCAACCCGGTGCGCCTGCTGTTCGGACCAGGTCAGCGCCATGATGCCACCCGCAGCCACGAGCTGATCGCTGGCCTCAAGCCGGAAGCCGTGATCGCCGATAAGGGCTACGACGCCGACCACCTGCACCAGGCCATCCGAGACGCCGGAGCGGAACTGGTCATTCCGGCCAAATCGAACCGAAAGGAGCGACGGCCGCACGATAAGGCCCTCTACAAGGAACGCAACCTCATCGAGCGCTTCTTCAACAAGCTGAAGCAGTTCCGCCGTGTCGCCACCCGATACGACAAACTCCTGGCCAACTACGAGGGCTTCGTCCAACTCGCCGCCATCACAATCCTGCTCCGGTGAAATCGTCACCACGGCCTAGATGTTTAGTCCCGCCATTTGGTGGAGCGGATCGAGCGTGAAGCGTCCTGGGTCTGAGGTCCAGGTTTTGCAGATGGCTTCGTAGGGTGTGAGGCCCTTGAGGGTCTTCAGCCGCCGGCCGAAGTTGTAGGCGCCGATGAAGTCGGCCAGGTGGCTTCGGAGCTGGTCGTGCGTCTCGTAGTGGAAGCGCTTGACGGTGGCGTCCTTGAGCGTGCGGTTCATGCGTTCGACCTGGCCGTTGGTCCAGGGATGGCGTGGCTTGGTCAGTCGATGGTCGATGTGGTTCTGGGCGCAGGCATACTCGAAGGCGTGCGCGAGGAACCGCTCGTGGCTGTCCATGGCGCGGCGGATCTCCGCGGCGGCCGAGCGGACGTTTCCGGGCGAGGTGAAGTGGGTGCCGTTGTCGGTCAGCACGGTATGGATCCTGTAGGGCACCGCCTTGATGAGCGCGCGCAGGAAGTCACCGGCGATCCTGCGCGTGGCTTTCTCGTGCAGCTCGACAAAGGCGAACTTGGTGGTGCGATCGATGGCGACCAGCAGGTAGAGTCTGCCCTCCGCCGTGTGGACTTCGGCGATGTCGATGTGGAAGGTGCCGAGCGGGTAGGCCTTGAATTTACGCTTGGCCGGGGTACTGCCTTCGACCTCGGGCAGCCGGGAGATGTCGTGTCGCTGGAGGCAGCGGTGCAGTGACGACCGGGTCAGATGCGGGATGGTGGCCTACAGGGCATACAGGCAGTCATCCAGTGGCAGCAGGGTATGCCGACGGAACGCGACGACGATGGCCTCGTCCTCGACGGAGAGCACGGTGGATCTCGCCTGTTTCGGCCCCGTTGGCAGGTCGTTGACAGAGCTGCGCTGCCGCCACTTGGCGATGGTCTTCTGGTTGACGCCGTAGCGGCTGGCCAGGGCTCTCAGGCTCTCTTGACTATGCTGGATCGCTCGACGGACTGCCGCTGTCGTCGTGGCGCTGCCGTGCAGAACCTGACCCATAGCGCATCCTTCCATTCACGCGAGAAGAGTGCACCATCAAACCCCGGGACCAAACACTGGAGAAATCATGCGCCTGGTTGTGCACGACGCCCCATGTCGCGAACATGTAGAGCAGGATCATCCACGTATGCTCAAGGGTGATCGACTGGTCGATGAGCGGCATCGGAAGCAGCACGCCGGCAGTAGTGATGAACAGGAAGGCCAAGGCGGCCGGCATCATGGGCGCCAGCAGAATGCTCGAGGACATCAGGCCGGATCCTATGTAGATCAGGAGCTGGCGCTGATCCGCGGTAGCATCTGGCATCAGCATGATCGGCACGCTCGCCCATACCAGGGCTACCACGGCGGTAACGACGATGCGCGAACGCAGCATGAACGACGACGCTTTCCGTGATGTCCTGCGCAACCACATGATTCCGCTGCCGACAGCCAGCCCGTGCAGTATGCAAAGACAAAAGAAGAAAGACGCCACATAGGCGTGCGACGCCGTGGACCAGAATGTTCGCAGCACAAGCACGCCGCTCGAGACGGAGCAAAGAGCGAGCACGCTGGTCCAGCGAGCGATTATGGTGATCTGCTCTGAACGCAAACGGTCAGGGGCAAGGTGGCAGGTCTGGTCCGCTAGGCCCATGTCGTTTAGAGATTCCATCTTAAACGGCCAGAGCTATGCTGGAAACTGGGTGACGGGGTGATCAGGCGGCGCTGTGTGCTGGCGTGTTGATGACCTCGACGCCGTTGGTGAAGGTGACGCCCTGGACGACCTTGGGCAACTGGTTCTCGCCCTT
>JAABUP010005815.1_pt1 | contig 18321 bp, 18 predicted proteins | sample 5559201 | NCBI WGS metagenome assembly JAABUP01 (sample SAMN10711887, study PRJNA513373) | rock metagenome | isolation source: Antarctica rocks | place: Antarctica
GGTCAGCGGGCGTGTCACGGCCTCCGTCAAGCCGCCAACACACCCAGCCCGAAACCGAAGGTCCTGCTCACACGCCAGCCGCGCAATCCGTCGAATGATGCATCAGATGCAATTCCGCTCATTTTGAACACCATCGTATCGGTGTTGCGCAGTGACTGGAACGCCGGTGCGAAGATAACGCCGGGCTGAGGACCGAAAACGAACTTCACGCCGCCGGCCGCGAACGTCTTGTTGATGGCGATGGCCGCAGCGGGGTCAGTCTTGTTGTCCTGGACGTCGCCAGCGAACTTGTAGCATCTGCCGTCGACGGTTGCGCCACCAGCGGCGTTTACACCTGCGATGGCAGTATCGAAACCCTTCTTGAAGGGGACTCCCACGCTCGCGGCGGATCCCGTGACTGTCTCGTTGTCGCCGACTTTGATGACGCCGCAACCACCGGACGCCGCGGCCCCGTCGCTGCCAGAGGAGCTGCATGCGGTGATCGACACCGCCACCACGAAGATGCTTCCGAGCAGGGCGAGTGCCCGTGGGGCGACGGTAGTAGCGGTGTTCATCATTGAACCCTTTCGGCTGTGGTGTGGTCATCGGCCCAGGACGACGTGGCGCACGGTGCCACGTGGAGGGACGAGGAGAGCGGCAGGCGATGCTGCGCCCGGGGCGACCGGAATGCACCGCAGTGGTGTGTGTGGTTACTGGCCGGCGACGCTGGGCGCCATGCCGATGCTGGTGAGGTACCGAGTCGTCATCTCGTCGGGCATTTTGTCGAAGATTGGTTCGATGTTGTCCCCGCTTTCGAAGAACTCGACCATGCGGCCACCCTCAGGAAAGTGAAGAGGTCCGTAGAACTCGTCGGCAGGGAAGAAGGACACGCTGCCGGGCGTCCGTGTCTTGCCGTCAGACTCCTCGTAGTAGCCGCTCAAGACGATCTCGAGGCGCGAGACGGCGTGACGGTGGCGAGCTACGGTGAAGCCTGGCGGAAGCTCGATCACCCACGCCATTGGTGCACTGGAGTCGGCCCGGTCGCCCAAGCGAAAGCGCATCCACTGCGAGTTGAGCTCGGGGATCGCCGCCCACCCGTCGGCCTCCTCAAGGTGGGTCACGAACACCTGGCCGTCGTCGGCGGCCCTCACCTCGGCGTCGTCAGGTTTCTGTGCTGCTGAAGTCATCACGGCATCCGTCCTGTTGGTTGCTGCAGCACCAAAGGGGGCGTCGCAGCGCGTTTTCTGCACACGTTCGAACCGAAGGAGGGGTACCGCCACATGATCCGGCGCCATGCGGAGCCCTCAACAATCTGCATCAAAATACTATGCACCTAGGTTTGTGATTGTCAACACTCCGCGTCGATGAGATGAAGGGGCGCGGGGTCTCCGCTCGAACCGCCCCCCTGCCCGGTATCCGGACCGCGTGCAACGAGGTCGGCGCCCGGGAGGCCAGCTACTACCGCCGCCGCCGGCGCCGGTGCGACCCACACCAGTCGCGCACAGCGACCGGGCGCTGGGCACCGCCGAACAGCGGGTAATCCTTGACATGCTGCAAGTCACCGTTCGCGACCTGGCGCCGGCCGAGGTGTGGGCGATCCTGCTCTATGAGCAGCGTCTACCTCGCCTCGATTTCCATCATCTGCGGGCTGCTACGCCGAGCCTGCGAGACCCGCGAGCGGGGCAGCCAGGCCACCCACCCGGCCTGGCTGCGACGTTCCTGCACCTCGCCGTCCCCGCGGGGGGATCCGGTACATGTTGGATTCCAAACAGGGTGTAAGCCCTCGTCGAGCAGGACCGCGTTCACCTCGGCGGGGGCCGGGTTAACGAACTGCTCGCGGTAGAGCACGCCGAGTACCTCCTGGCGCTGGGCGCCCAACGGGCCTGCGGCTGGGGGCGGGACGCCCGGCGCTCCCCGGGGCGAGGCCGGGTTCCTGCGGTACAGGTTGTAGTGAAACGCCCGGGGGCGCCCCAGTGCTGCGCAGGCGGCCTTACCTCCCACCACCGCGACCAGCTAGCTATTCACGGCGTGGCTCATCGCCCGCTAGTGGACCTGCTGCTGTGAAGGGAGCGGGCGGGTCGACCTCGCGGAGCTCTTGAGATGAGCCCGCCGTCTCAACACTAGGGCCTGGTGGGCGCGCACCACGGTGGAGTCCACCGACTCGCCCCCTCCAGCCGCCCCGCAGCGCCGGCCACGGTGAGGACCTGGGTCAGCACCCGGTCCCAGGTCCCGTCGGTGGTGAAGCGGTGATGACGCTTCCACACCGTCTGCCACGGCCCGAACGCAGGCGGCAGGTCCCGCCACGCGATACCCGTCCGGTACCGGTAGACGATCCCCTCCACCACCTGCCGATGATCCCGGAACGGGCTACCCCGCCGACCCTCCGACGACGGCAGCAACGCCTCGATCTGCTCCCACACCCGGTCACAGAGCACCGCAATCCGACTCACCCCACCAGCCTCACCCACCCAACCCCAACCGTTAAGGAGACACGCCCCAGTGGCGCTGCAGAGCCTCGATGAGAGGCACTAAGGCGTCAGCGGCAGCGACGAGTTCAGTAATTTCGTGATCGGGCATACCCACAATGCGTGCTCGCAGAAGCTGCACGATGTCGCGATGCAGCTGCTTCCTGGCACGACGCCCAGCCGGCGTAATCGCTACCTGCGCTACCCGCCCATCGTGTGGGTCAGCGCGACGGCACACCCAACCGCGCTGTTCGGCCTGGTTAACAAGCGCGGTCACCGTAGGTTGTGCTAGCCCCTCGAGCTTGGCAATCTCAGTTACGCGCATCGGATGCTCGGCGACCAACTTCAGGACACCCGCCATGGACTTCGGTATCTCCCCGCCAACCTGCCGTAGCACAAGCCGCACCAGCTGGTTTGCGCGTTGTTGCAACAGCAATAACTGCTCCATGACCTCCTCGGAGGGTGGCTCGTCCCGAACGGCACTCAACGACATCCACCGGACGTTACGCCAATGACTGATGTGTACCGCGCTGGTACCACCAACACCGCCGCCAATTACGGGCGAACGCAGACTGCTCCGCGACGCCGCTCCCGCGGCCCCGCTGCTCACCACCGAGACGCTCATCCTGGATGGGGCTCAGCAACCCCGCAGGCCCGGTTCGCCGTCTAACATCCGTGACGTGAGCGCTCCCCTCGTCGTGCCGCCGGGTCCTCCCGCGCTGTGACGTCGTTCGACCCCGCCACCGGCCGCGGTTATGTGGCCCGGTGGGGGGTGCTGGGGCTGCTGGGCCCGGCGTTCGTGGCTGCGGTGGCGTTCGTCGACCCGGGAAACATCGCCATCAACACCAGCGCGGGCAGCAGCTTCCGGTACCTGCTGCTGTGGACGGTGGTCTCGGCCAGCGCGATGGCCATGGTGGTGCAGTACCTCTCGGCCAAGCTGGGGATGGCCACCGGATCCAGCCTGGCGCAGCTGTGTCGGGAGCACACCCGCGCGCCCGTCACGCTTGGCCTTTGGGTCATCGCCGAGGCGGTGGTGATCATGACCGACCTGGCCGAGCTGCTGGGGCACCGCGGCTCGCCTCAATCCTTCTGCTCTGCTGGGGATCGGTCTCGTGCGCTAGGTGTCAAGCAGACCGTCCAGCGTCTCCGCCTGGCCGATCAGGTCCGCCAGATGTTCCAAGTGCACGCTCTCCCCGCCCTTCCACAGCTCGGACCGTTTAGAGGTCAACACGAGCCGGGTCAGCGGGTACGAGGTGTCCACCCCCAGGCCGCCGTGCAGGTGGACGGCGGCGCGGATCACCGACGGCGCCGAGGCTGCCGCCAGGTACTTCGCCAGGTGCGCTGCGACCGGAGCGTCCTTCCCCTGGCTGAGCAGGGTTGCGAGCCGCCACATCGACACCTCGAGGACCTGAAGGTCGATCGTGGCGTCGGCCAGACGCTGGGTGACCGCCTGGAAGTCGGCAAGCGCACGACCGAACTGGCGCCGGTCGCGGACGTGCTTGGTGGCGAGATCAACTGCAGCCGAGCAGATTCCGAGCTGCGTGGCGCATGACACCGCCAGCGCACGCTGTTCCACCCAGGACCATACGTCCGTGCCCGGCTCACCGATGAGGTCCGCTGCACTGATGCGGACATCGCGCAGGCTCAGGTGCGAGGAATGGGTCAGGTCGGTAGCGATCACGTCGTCCCGGCTCACCCCGTCTCGACCGAGCTCGACCAGTGCGAACATTGGTGACCCGTCGATCTCGACGGGGACGAGCAGCGAGTCCTCAGCGGCAGTCACGGTCGCGTGCCGGACCCGGCCCGACACGAGCCATCCACCGTCGTCCTGCGTCACCGTCAGTGATTTGACCGTTGCCCGGGCGTCGTCGGCCACGAGTCCGATCGCGGCACGTCCGGAGATGAATGCGCTCAGAACCGCCTGGACTGCGTCGCCCGTGCCGAACCTCGCCACGGCCGACGCAGCGACCGCCGACGCGTCGTACCGGGCCAGCAGGCCGGCGCGGCCTGCCTCCGCGGCGATGAGACAGTTCTCGATCACCGTTCCGCCGGCGCCGCCCAGCGACTCCGGGAGCCCAATGGCCAGCAGGTCCGCCGCGGCGATCTCCGCCCAGACCGGACCGTCGTCCGCGGTGTGATAGGAGCCGTCGGCTGCGACGAACGATGTGGCGATCCGTCCTAGGGCCTCACGGGCAAAAGCCTGGATCTCGAGCTGCTCTTCGGACAACGCGAAGTCCATGTTATCCATCCCCTGTGGTCGCCGCGATGCGCTGCCGCGCGATGATCTGGCGCTGCACCTCATTAGCGCCGCCGCCGAACGTGAAGGTCAGGTCACGTCGGTAGGCCTTCTCCAGGTCGGTCCTGATGACCGCCGCACCGCTGAGCGACTTGACGTAGCCGTCCTCACCCAACACGTCCATTAACAATTGGTAAGCGTCCAGGGATCTCTCGGTCCCGTAGACCTTGACGGTGGACGCGTTCTCGGCGGTGACCTGATCGGTCTGGATGGCCGCCGCCAGCTTCCAGTTAAGCAGCTTGAGAGCTTCGTGGATCGCGTACGCCTTGGCAATGCCGGTCCTGACCCGGGCTTCGTCGATGGGTCGCGATCCATCCGCCCGGACCGTCTCGCGGGCCCATCGGTGGACTTCTCGCAACTGGGCCTCGATGTAGCCGGGATTGCTCAGCGCTACGCGCTCGAAGTCGAGCTGGCTGCGGATAATGTTCCAGCCCTGCCCTTCCTCGCCCACACGGCTGCTGAGCGGGACACGCACGTCGTCGAAGTAGATGGCGTTCGTGCGGTAGTCGCCGATGGTCTCGATTGGCGTGATCAGGACACCGGCAGCGGTGGTCGGCACCAGGATCATGGAGATACCTTCGTGCTTGGTAGTGCGAGAGGTGCGCGCAGCGAGCCAGATGTAGTCAGCGAGGTGGGCCAGACTTGTCCAGGTCTTCTGCCCGTTGATCACGTAGTCCTCACCGTCCCGCTTCGCCGACGTCGAGAGCGCTGCGAGGTCGGTCCCGGCATCCGGTTCGCTGTAGCCGATACCGAACACGACGTCTCCACGAGCGATCCGGGGTAGGAGTTCGGCCTTCTGCTCGGCGCTGCCGTAGCGCATGATCGCCGGAGCGACAGAGTTGATGGTGAGGTAGGGCAACGGCAGCGACGCCTTACGCGCCTCGTTGTAGAAGATGTACTGCTCGATGGCTGACCCGTCCTGCCCACCGAACCCGCGCGGCCACCCGCGCACCAACCAACCGTCCCGGCCCACCTGCGCCAGCACCGACCGATATACGTCCCGACCGAAGGTCGATGTCGAGAAGTCCTTGACTAACTCCGGGGACATGATGCTGCGGAGGTAGCTCGCCGCCTCCTTCTGAAAGGCGCGCTCCGACTCGGTGTAGGAGATGTCCATCATGCCCCCGTAAACTCAGGACGACGCTTCTCAGCGAACGCTGCTGTTCCTTCGAAGGCATCGGAGGTCTGGAAGACCGGGCGCCCGATGCGCAGCCCGATCGGAATGGCCTCGACCTCGGGTATGCCCTCGGTCGCCCGGAGCACGTCCATCACGGCCTTGATCGCCAGCGGCCCGCTGTCGAGGACGCGACGGGCGACCGCGCGCGCGACGTCGAGAGCCTGCCCGTCAGGGACGACACGACCGATGAGGCCCCACGCCTCCGCCTGCTGCGCCGACATCAACTCTCCCGTCAACAGCATCTCGGCCGCCTTGGCGTAAGGGATCTGACGGCGAAGGCGCACCACCGAACCGGCGAGGGGAAACAAGCCCCACCGCACCTCAGGGAGGCCGAACCTAGCGCCCTCAGCGGCAATGCGGATGTCGGTTGCCTGCAGGATCTCCGTGCCCCCCCCGACCGCGAACCCCTCCACCGCGGCGATGAGTGGCTTGTCAAGGCGCATGAGGTGCAGCAGAGCCTTCTGCGTGAGGTCCGGATCTGCCGCCATCCGGGCAAGCGCGGTCTCCTCGCCGTGCTTGCCCCGACCCATCGTCTTCAGGTCGGCACCAGCCGAGAAGGTCCCGCCGGCCCCGGTCAGGATCACGACGCGGATGGTGTCGTCGCTGTTGGCGAGCTCCCAAGCATCGACCAGACCGCAGACCATCTCCGGCGACAACGCGTTGCGGGCCTCGGGCCGATTCATCGTGACGGTGAGGAGCGCTCCATCACGCTCAACGATGCAGTGCTCAGTGCTGCTCATGGGCTTCCTCTCGGGTGCGGTCGCCGACTGGCGCAAATCGGGGAATGGCAATGCCGGGCACAGTGCGGTCGGTGACAACGGACACGTCCTGACCGATCGCCACCTGTGTCTGGGGGTCCGCCAGGGCGCCGTGCACGAAGACCCCCTCGTCGAGGCGAACCACGACCCCGACGTAGGGCGTGTCGCCCCGATAATCCGGGTTGTTGGTCCGGTGGACGACGACGTAGGTGTGCACGACGCCGCGACCGGAGGACGGCACCCAGGCCATTGCCGCCGAGCCGTGCTCCACGCACGAGCTCGCCGGCCAGTAGTGGCGGCCGCACCGGCCGCATTGGTGCAGCGGGAAGCACCCTTCCGCGATGCCATCCCAAATGGGGTCATCCAGCTCGTCCAGACGTCGCTCGGCGATCATCTCGGCGAGACGTTGGTTGGTGGGCACGTCACTCCCCGCTTCGAAGGATCATGGTCATGTGGTGGTAGGTGTTGGGCACCCCGGACGAGCCGCCGTGGTTGGACACCAACGCCGTGGTGGCGCCCGGTACCTGGGTGTCCCCGGCACGCCCACGCAGCTGCCGGACCGCCTCGACGATCGGGGTGAACCCGATCGCGTACCACCCGGAGAGCTGCCCGCCCCCCGTGTTGACCGGTAGTTCGCCCCCCGGGCGGGTCGCGCCCGACTCGATGTAGGCGGCCGCCTCTCCGGGGCGGCAGAACCCGTACTCCTCCAGCTGCATCAGCACCGAGATTGTGAACGGGTCGTACAGTTGGGCGGTGTCCACGTCCTTGAGATCGATCGCCGCTTGGGCGAGCGCGCGGTCGCGGGCGGGGACGATGTCGTCGTGCCGGTCGAACGCCAGACCCGCGTGCCAATTCCGCAGGTTTTCCCCGGTGCCGAGGCCGGCGATGCGGACGACATCCTCCCCATGGCCACGGGCGACATCTGCCTGTGTGATGATCATCGCCGCCCCGACGTTCGCGTCGCGGCAGCAGTCCAGGCGCCGCAGCGGGTCGACGACGAAGGGCGATTGGAGGTACTCGTCCAGGCTGAGCGGCTTGCCCCGGTATGCTGCGTCGTCTCGGCGTTGGGCGAGGTCGCGTTGCGCCACCGCGACGGCGCCGAGCGCCTCGGCGGAGAGCCCGTAGGTATGCAGGTAGCGCTGCGCGAGCAGCGCGTGGGCCGTCACCGCGCCCGACATGCCCCACAGCGATGGATAACGATGGCTTACCTCGCCAATGGCCCCGCTTGTGGGCCCGACCGTGCTCGCGAAGGTGCACAGCACGGCTGTGGCAACACCGGCGCTGATCGCCCCGATAGCCGAGATGACCGCGGCCATCGGGCTCGCGCCCCCCGAATCGACCGAGGCCACGAACCCCGGCGCCAACCCCAGGAACCTGATGTCGTCGACCGGACCCATCGTGGTCAGGTAGCCGTCGATCTGTGCCCGTTCGAGACCGGAATCAGCGATAGCCTGCTCGACCGCGCGCCGGAGCAGGATCCGCCGGTGCAACGTCCGGTCGGGAAAGTCGACGAAGGCGGTACCAATCCCGGCGATGGCGAACCCGGTCACGTCGACGCTCCCGCCGAGGGCACCGGGGCGTGCCGACCACCGATCGCACCGGACTCCCGCAGCGCCTGTAGCTCGGCCTCGGACACACCAAGCCACGAGCTGAGCACACCGTCGGTGTCTTCGTCCATCAGGGGCGCACGCCCGCGGACGTCAGGATCGCCCCCCGTGATCTTCCAGGGCAGCCGGGAGAGGCGCTGGACGCCGAGCACGGGATGCTCCAGGTCCGCCCAATAGCCACGGGCCAGAAGGCCCGGATCTTCAAGCAGCTGGCGCAGCGAGTTCACCCGCGAAGCAGCGACACCAGCGGTCATGAGGTTCCTGGCGAGGTCGTCCGCATCCCGGTCTGCGGTCACCGCGGCGATGCGTTGGCGGACAACGTCCCGTCCGCCATCGTCCAGGGCCCCGGCATCGAGGCCCAGCTCGGCCCCGAGCGACGTCCGCTGGTCCGCACCCAGCACCGAGATGGCGATCCACTGATTGAGCCCGCGACAGGGAAAGACGTCGTTGATGTCGGTCAGCGGGTCGATGTTGCCCTGCCGCGCGGGCTCGGGGGCACCGGCCGCCACTGCGAGCAGAACGTCCCCGATCATCGAGGAGACCGCTTCGATCGCCGACAGGTCGATGTATCCACCGGTGCCCGTCACCCGCCTCCGGTTGAGGGCAGCGAGGATCCCGACCGCCGCGAAGGCGCCAGCGTGCATGTCGACTGGCGACCGAACGTAGTCCGGCGAAGCCTCCGGCCATCCCGTGAGCCAGGCGCCTCCGCCCTCTGCCCAGAAGACCGGCGCGTACCCCGGCAGGCCTGCGTCGACGCTCTTGCTGCGGCCGGTGGCCGACAGCGAGCAGTAGATGACCGACGGGTTGACCGCGCGGACCGACTCGTAGCCGAGCCCGAGCGCCTCGACGCGTCCGGGGCGCATGCTCTCGCAGACGACATCGGCCTGAGCGGCGAGCCGGAGCGCAGTGGCTCGTCCATCCTCCGTGCGGAGATCGATGACCACCGACTTCTTGCCTGCGTTCATCTCGTTGAACGCTGGGCTCCCGTCGAGGTCGTCGTCCTCCGCCCAGCCGTAGGTCCGGTTCGCCCGGCGGAGGAGGTCCGGGCGGGACGGGTGTTCCACCTTCGCGACCTCAGCGCCCGTTGAGGCCAAGAACCACGTGATGATCGGCCCGGCTCCCGCCCACGTCATGTCCAACACCCTCAGCGGAGTGGTGCGTTCGGCGGCAGCCACCGGCACCGTGGCCGGGTGCTGCTCGCTGGGGAGCTCCGTTAGCAATTCCGGGGTGAGGAACTGGGGCCCGAACGGCAGGCCGACCGTGTCGACCTCCCCGACGGCGCTCGTCCGTGTCTCGATGAATCGCCGCTCTCGGAGCCGGGGGTGTTCGAGTACGTCCCGAGGTGTAGAGACCAGGCCGATTGGCACCCCGTTGCGGCGGCCCGCAGCGATGACCTCGGTGGTGGTGCGCTCGGCGCACCACACCCGCACGACGCGGTCGACCTCTTCGCCCTTCCTGCGGCGGCTCACACCGTCCGCGTACAGGGGGTTCGACCGCCACTCGGGATGGCCGACCATCTCGCACAGTCCGTGCCACTGGTGCTCTTCGAGGACCAGCATGGCAATGTACCCGTCACGGCACGGGAGGTTCCCCCCGAACGGGTAGGTGTGGGTGAAGCGGTCCAGCGCGGTGCCGTAGTACGACGACTGCGACACGAACATCTTGTTCATGGTCACGTGGTAGGCCTGCTCAGCGAAATCCACGCGGTGCTGCTGCCCGCTGACGCGGTGACGCTGCAAGCCGTCGAGGGCAGCGAGGGCGAGTCCGGTGCCAGCCATGTAGTCGCCGATCCGCTGACCGGGAATGGTGGGTCGCAGCGATGGGTCCTTCGAAGTCGGCAGGAAGTAGCTGTCCCCTCCGGCGGCGTACCGGGTCAGTGGACTCGTTGGCTCAACCGCCCGTGACGCATCGGGCTCCAGCCCGTAGAGGCTGTCCACAACAACAACGGGGGCGGAGAGCAGGGCTGCCTCGCCCGCCCAGGTGCTGGCGCCGGTGAGGACGATTGTCGCGCGGTGGAGAAGCACGTCGAGCTCCTCAGTTTCTGGTGCGACGACCGACTTGTCGGCATTGAGGAAGGCGAAGGTGGCCGAGACCGGGCCGCCGGGACCGTCGATGATCGGCGGACACCTGCGGGTTGCGCTGCCACCTCGCGGCTCGGCTAAGACCACCTCGGCCCCGAGCTGGGCGAGCAGTCGACCGGCGAACTGCGCCTGAGCACCGGTGTCCCACTCGACGACGGTGACACCGCGCAGGGGGGGTACGTGGGCGGGGAAGGTCTGTGGCATCTCGTGATCTCCGTTCCGGTCCGGGGCCTGATGCACGACGTGAGCTACGGACGCTCGTGCGGGAAGTGACCGACGAGGTGGTCGAGGCCGATGTCGCGCAGCACCTCGTCGGTGTGTTCCCCGATCACCGGCGGTGGCCCGAGTTCCGCTGGCTCGCCTGTCGGGTGGAGAAACCGCACGGCCGAGCGCGTGTACCAGGCTTCGTGTCCACCAACCGTCGTCCGGCCGAGTACGCCGCTCGCCCCGGCGTGATCGCTCGCCAGCGCCTCGGCGGGGGTGAGGATCGGGGCGAACGGCACACCGGTCGGCACCAGCCGCTCTGTCCAGTACTCCAGGGGCTGTGCGCCGATGCGACGCTCAAGGAGGCCACGTTCGTCCTCGTACTGCGGTCCCACACCCCAGTCCATGCCGTTGATACTCCAATCGCCGCGCGCCCTGACCTCGGCAGGAAGTTCGACGAGATCGCTCAATGCCTCCCAGAACCGGCGCTCCAACGGGCACAGGAGCAGCGCACGGCGGTCGGCCGTGGCATACATCGCGTAGCGGGTCCCCGCTTCTGCGTACTCCGTCCACATGTGGCCGAGGTTCGCCGCGGTCGTCAGGTCACGCCACTGCCAAGACATGGCGGCATCCCAGGCCGAGACGTGCACGTTTTGAGCCGGTCGGCCGGGTGTTTGGCGTGAGCGGTACAGCGCGGCCCAAATACCCATTGCTGCGAACATCGCGGCGGCGGTCGTCCCGGCCGTCCGGAACCCGTCCCGGACCCGCGGCTGCCCCTCGACCCACTCGATGGGAACGTGACCTGCGTAGGCGTCCAGCTGCAGCCCATGGGCCGGGCGGTCGCGCCACGGCCCCGTCGTGCCATATCCACTCACTGCGCAGTAGACAACGCTCGGGTTGAGCGCCTTTACCGAGTCGAAGTCGAGTCCACGCGCCGCGGCGTCACGCGGGCGAGCTCCCACGATCACGACGTCCGCCCACCTGGCGCAGGCGCGCACGACCTCCGCCGAGTGCGGTGACCGCAGGTCCGCTGCGAGGCTCCGGACACCGGGTCCACAATTGACGTGAATCATGCCGACCTCGTTGATCAACGGGTCGACACCGCGGTTGCCATCACCGATCGCCCAATGCTCGATCTTGACCACGTCGGCGCCCATCTCGGCGAGGTAGTGACTGGTCAGCGGACCGGATAGATGAGTCGAGAAGTCCGCGACGCGGGGGCTAGATGATGCCGGCATCGCGCAGGCGCTCAAGGTCGGCCGCGTCATAACCGAGTTCAGCAAGCACCTCGGCGTTGGCGGCCCCGGCCGCCCTTCCCGCATGGCGGACCGCGCCGGGGGTGCGCAGAAGCTTTGGCACCACCCCGGGCATTCGCACGGTGCCGAGCTCGTCATCCGGCACTTCGATGACCATGTCCCGGGCAATGATCTGCGGATGCGCGACGATCTCGTCGACGCTCAGGACCGGAGCGCCAGCTGCGTCGGCCGCCGCGAACAGCTCGTCGATCTCTGCCGCAGTGCGCAGCCGCATCCACTCGCCGAGCCGCTCATGAAATTCCTCGACGTTCTGGTGGACTGCCTCACTGGTGGCGAGGTTAGGCCACTGGTCGAGGCCGGCGATACCAATGATCGCGTCGAGTGTGCGTGGCGTCGCGCTCCCGACGGTGTAGTAGCGACCGTCCGCAGTCAGAAAGAGATTAGCGATGGGTGCCGTAGCGTTGCGGTTGCCTTGCCGGGAGATGGCCACGCCATTCTGGTCGAGGGCGATGACCTGCGTCTCGATCTGGCGGAACAGCGGTTCGTGCAGTCCGATGTCGATCACCTGGCCGCGACCGTCGCGATCACGCGCGACGATGGCGAGCATGACGCCGTACGCCGCCCAGATTGAGGCAACGGTGTCACCGAGGGACATCGCCGAGTGTCGAGGCGGGCCATCGCTCTCACCGTTGAGGTTAGCGAAACCCGACGTTGCCTCCGCGATCCGTCCGTAGGCGCTGCGCGGCGCGAAGGGCCCGGTCATGCCCCACCCAGTTATGTGGCAAATGATCAGGCGCGGGTTGAGCTCAAGGAGCGCGTCGTCGCCGAGTCCTAGATCGCCTAGGGTGTTGGGCCGGTAGTTGTCGACGATGACGTCGGCACTAGCGGCGAGCCGCCGGAAGATCTCGGCGCCCTCGGCGCTTTTCAGATTGATTGTGATGGGCCGCTTGTTGCGGTCCTCTACTTTTGACCACAACCCCAGGCCGGTCTCCCGGTGCGGAATGAGCTTACGGAGCTGGTCGTGCAGCGCTGGGTTCTCAATCTTGATGACGTCTGCTCCAAAGTCACCGAGGATCGCGCCGACCATGGGGCCTGCGACGATGTGGCCGAGGTCGAGGACGCGTGTGCCCTGCAGGGGCGGTGCATCCCCTGCCGCCTGTTCTGCCGATGTCATCCGGCCGCCTTCCACAATAGATATATCATTATACTATACATCTTAGCCTGCCGGTTTGGGTAACGGCGTCACTGGCGGGACCCGACCCGGTCGTTGTAGGTCGGCACTCCGGCGGCGCTGCGACCACCACGGTCAAATCGCGGCGCGACCAGGCCCAAACAGCTGTGTCGTGCGAGGGGCCGACGCCGAGCGGCGCGACGCGGGCACGTCGGTTGGTTGTTTCCCGCGCGCCTGGCCGATTCGGGGTGGCCGCGGAGGTCCTGCGTGGGCCTTAAAACCCTGCGTCCCGCGCGTGGTCGTCGGCTGAGGTCATCTCCGACCGACGTACCAGGCATTGCTCACGGCGGCACCGCTGAACCAGTCGGCGAACTCCTCTTGATTCATCGCGTCCCAAGCGGGTGCGTGCACGACCTGCTCATCCCCGAGTTCCTGGCCCAGGTCCACCAGGGCGGTCCCGGCGGTGCGACGGATCGCGTCGAACCCGGCCAGCCCGCTGGCGAGATCCTCGGCGCCGGCCAGCGCATCGGCCAGTGCGTAGGCGTCCTCGAGCGCCTTGCGCGTTCCGCTACCGGTGTGTGGGCGCGCGACCGATGCAGCGTCGCCGACGACGCAGACCGACCCGGAGACGTAGGAGCTCAACCGCAGGTCGTAGAGGGGCTGCACATAAGGGTTCAGAGTGCTGAGCACGACGTCGCGGTGCCACGGGGGCAGGTATCGCTCCGCGAGGTCGACCAGCACCGCGCGCTGGCTGCCGGACAGTTCACCGGGAGCAACAGCGCGAATGCTGCGTTGGCCGTCGTCGTCGACGCGCTCCAACACTGCATCCGTCGCGCCGCTTCCCTCATACCAGAGCCAGTTCAAACGCCGCTGGCCCACCGCGATCTCGCCCCGCTTGCCCGGGACCAGGTAGAAGGGGGCGTGCCCGCGGGGCGTGCCGACCGTCTGCATCGACTGACCCACCGGTCTGGCGTCCTTGAGTGCGGACTCGTCAATCGTCCCCCGCCACGCCGGGTAGCCGCCGTAGTGGGCCTCGGCGTCGGGGAATAGCTGCCTACGTAGTCGTGATCGGTACCCGTCGGCAGCGATGACCAGGTCGAACGCCGCTGACTTGCCGCCAGCCAGCTGCATGGTTGCGGTCGCATCCGCGGTTGTCACACTGAGGACCTCTTGGCCGCGCTGGTAGGCCGACTCCGGTAGCCGCACGCGCAGCTGGTCGTAGAGCAAACCCCAGTGCAGAGCGACGGTGTTGAGTGGTTGCACCGCGAGCGTTCGTCCCAGTTCCGCCTCGCCGTCCTTCGTGCACCAATGCCGGAGCGGCGCTTCGACGCCACGGAAGGAGTCGTCGACCAGCTCGCGACTCAGGAGGTCGGTGATCACCTGCTGGGGCACCGCGATACCACCGCCACGTTCCTCGAGCCCGTGGGTGCGCTCCAGAACCGTGACGTCGAAGCCCGCTCGGTTGAGCAGCACGGCGGCCGTCGTGCCGGCGATCGATCCTCCGACGATGCCGACTCGTACGCCTCTCATGGGACGGCCGTCGCATCGGCGAGGACACTGACAGCACTGGACACGCCGCGCGTCTCTCGGCCCTTCAAGGTCATTGCTAGTTCCTCCTCAGTCGGTCACCTGGGGTGGTCACGTTCGGTGCTCCCCGGATGCCGTAGTGACCCTAATCACGCTAACTAACACGGGGCGGGCGGATCGAAGGTTAGGCTGGCCCCCTCGGAACTAGGACCACGGGGGCCAGGCAAAAGGGCTCAGCGATCCCTACTGTGCTGGTTGTGCCTCCGACCACAGCACCTTCGTTGGACCCGTCGACGCCGGCGCAGGCGATGAGTGACGCTGAAGAATTCGCACGCCGGCTCGGTGCCGCCAGGTCTGCGATGGAAGGGGCCGGACTCGACGGGCTCGTGTGTGGCGATTCCGGAGAATGGCTGCTACCCACCGGTAATGCGAGATACTTCAGCAATTTCAGCATCGGCAACATGCCCGGTGCTATGGGCGGCTCCGTCGTGGTGCTACCGGCCGACGGAGAGCCTGTCCTGGTCGTCCCCTACGGACCTCAGGACTGTTTCCGCGACTGGGCCGCGAACTCTGCATGGATCCCGACGGTGCTGAGCAGCTCGGCCGGCGATCCACAACGTCCCCTTGTGTCCGCTGTGTCCGAGGCCATCAGTCGGGCTGGGCTCAACCGTTCCCGACTCGGTGTGGCGGGCACCTTTCCGGGCATCGCACAGGTTCAGGAGGAGTTCCCGGACGCTGATTTTGTGTCGACCGCGGCAGCTGGTGACCGCACCCAGCGAGACGTCATCGAACGCATCCGGTCCGTCAAGACCGACTGGGAAGTGCACCACCTGCGCAACGCGCAAACCGCGGCCGAGGCGGGTATGGCGTCGTTTTTCGACGAGGTGGCCCCTGGGGTTCGACTGGCCGAATCGGCGGCAGCGGCGGACTTCGCCGCCATTCGGGCCGGTGCTGAGGCCTCGCGCGTCATCCTCAGCGCCGGTACACCGTGGCTGTGGTGGCACGTCCAGTCCGAGAGGCGATTCCAGGTGGGAGACCTGATCTCACTGGAAACGAACGCCCGCTGCCTGGGTTACACCGCCCAGTACGCACGCGCCACGACTCTCGGCGAGGCCAGCGAGCTGCAGACCCGTCTTCTCGGTACAGCAGAGGAGAGTCTCCGAAACATGTTAGCGACCGTCCGACCGGGGGTGAGCGGGGCTGAAGTGTGGCACCGGGGGATGGAGCCGGTCAATGACGCCGGTCTCCAAGCCTGGGGACGTCTCGGGCACGGTATGGGCCTGTCGATGGACGAGGGCATCGCGATCGTCCCGAACGAGGAATACCTGTTCGAGGTCGGGAACTGCGTCGCCATCCACGCGTCCGTGTGGGAGCCATCCACCAGGCAGTCCGTGATCCTTGGCGAGCAGTACCTCATCGGGGCCGAGGGACCGGTCCCCCTCTCCTCTCAGCCGCAGGCCCGTGCCGTACCTGCCCTTGCCGTTGCCACCGCGCCCCACCAGATCCGCTGACCCGGTCATGGCGGCGCCGCTAGTGTTCGTCGAGATCCGGCAACCCCGTCCCAGCACGCCGACCGGACGGGGCGCGCCTGATCGCTGCCGCGCGGAAAGTGGCACAATGGTGCACGCAGCTCCGACAAGCACCGCGGGGGCGGAGTCGCGCAATCTGCTGACCGACCCGACACATCCGTCTGTGGACCGACGCCCGTCGGGGGCGACTCGTCAGGCTCGCTGGAGCAGCTCAATCAGCGGGAGCAGAGCATCCGCCGCGGCGACCAGGTCGTCAATCTGCTCGCGAGGCATGACGGCGACAGTCGAGGACAGCACGTCGATGATCTGGCCGTGCAGCCGGCGGCGTGCCTCGTCACCGCTGGGACTGATGACGACGCGGACCACCCGTCCGTCGGCATCGTCACGAACGCGGCGGACCCACCCCCGCGCCTCGGCCTGGATGATCATCTCGGTGACCGTTGGCTGAGCGAGTCCTTCCATCTTTGCGAGCTCGGTGATCTTCATCGGTCGGCCGGCCACCAGCTTCAACAGGCCGGCCATCGACTTCGGAATCTCGCTATCGACCCGACGCAACACGAGACGGACCACCTGGTTGCACCGCTGCTGCAGCAACAGCAGGTGTGCCATCTGCTCTAAGGGCAGCCCGATATCCGCCGCATCATCGGTCACGGCTCACGAACGTACCGGTGTCGGTCCGAGAGGAGAGCAATCGTCTGCTGATCAACACCCCCGCTCAGCGCCGGGTGCGCGAGCCGCGCTCGGCGCACCGCCCAGAACCACTCCACAGGAGGCCCCCCTTGACCACTGATCAACCGCTGTTGCTGGTAAACAGCACGACCAACTGCACACTGGACTTCTTCGATTACGAGACCGGCGACAAAGTTGCCACGCTCAGCGACCTCGTCGCGCAACCACATGAGATGGCATGGGATCCGCATCGCCGGCTTGCCTACATCGCGCATACGTACCGGGACGGCGTGTACGGGCAACACTCGGCGAAATCCCACGAGGTTTCCGTCATCGACGTCGCGAGTCGTACCGTCGCTGACGTCATCGACATCGCGCCATATCACGCTCCGCACGACATCGAGTACGACCCGGAGCTTGACCTCATCATCACAGCCGTCGAGGACTTTGAGGGGACAAACGGTGTGGTACTCATCGACGGCGCCACCCGCAAGGTGGTGGCCAACATCCCGGTGGACGCGCCGAACAGTCACTGGCTCGCCCTCATCCCGGGCCGGAAGCTGTACGTCGCCCACAAGGAAGGCGAGTTCATGACCGTGGCGGATCTCGCCTCGCGAACCGTGATCGGGAAGATCGCTTTTCCGGGCGGCCTCGAGGAGATCGACGCGTCCCTAGACGGCAGGCACGTCTTCGCCGTCACACCGAAGTTTCGCGCCGACGTGGACCTGGTCGGCAGCGGGCATATCCTGCGACGCCCCCTTGTTGAGGGCGATCCTCGACCCCGCCTCGTCAAGATCGACACCCAGACAGACGAGGTCGTAGCGGAGGTGGAGTTCGACGATTACAACGCCGGAATTCGCGTGGGTGCGAACGACCAGGTCTTCATCACCTATATGAACTTCCTTGTCCGCCCGTCCGACCCAGCAATCGACCTCGCGTCCATCCCTAGGCCGAATGGTGCGCTGATTGTCGTCGACGGCAGGGACATGACGATCACGGGCCGCGTCGACGTGGGACCGTTGCCGCTGACGGTCCGGGTTACTCCCGACAACTCCCGAGCTTTCGTCGGCAACCAGGGCAACGGCTACGTGTCGGTCGTCGACGTCGCTCGTCTCGAGGTGGTCGACCACTTTGACAACAACGCGCACAACGGCTTCGGGGGAACCCACGGGATGGTAGTAATCCCGTGAGCAGCGAGTTGAACCCCGAGGGGTTCCCCGTGCCGGGCGACGAGGACACGGGCCCCTACGTCCTGATCGTGTCGATGCGGCCGCGGCCCGGCATGGAGGGCGCGTTGGAGCAGGCAGCTACGCAGCCAGATCGTCCCCACACGCGACGAGCCGGGCAACCGCTCCTACGCTCTGCACTACGATCGCGTCGACTCCGCCACCTTTGTGTTCGTCAAGGCGTACGACGACCTATCGGCCCTGCAGCGACATCTGCAGACCGACACGATCCGCACGGCTGGGAAGGCGCTAGTGGTGTGTCTCCAAAATAAATAGCCAGTTGTCGGTAGACTGTGGTGATGAACAAGCCTGCAGCGCCGTTGGTGATGTCCGCCGGTCAGCGCGAGTCGTTGGTGGTGTTGGCCCGGTCGTCGGT
>JAABUP010005816.1_pt1 | contig 18320 bp, 15 predicted proteins | sample 5559201 | NCBI WGS metagenome assembly JAABUP01 (sample SAMN10711887, study PRJNA513373) | rock metagenome | isolation source: Antarctica rocks | place: Antarctica
GTTTGAGAGGGAAATACTTATGAATCAGCAAGTATAGTATCAAATAATAACTTAATGAATTATTTCAAATGAATAAATACCACAAAATATTCAACCGCAGTACCCGTAGAACGGGGGGTCCTTCGCCGCGTACTGCGCCGCGCGTACTGCGGACTGCGGGTACTGCGGACTGCGGACCTGCGGCACAGCACTGGCTTTAGGCGCAGGTCCGCCTACCGGGTGCGCGCACCGGATGCGCGCACGTGCGCACCCAAAATCAAAATTTGCCGCACCGGTGCAACTATGGATTCGATATGTCTAATGTCCTGGGGGGCAACTGGGACCCAACAGACAAACATTCAGTTCAGTGAATCAAGAAAGGTACCTGTGATGTTTGATACAGCTCATAGCATGCATGTGTAAAATACATATGTGAAAATCCTGCCTAGACACGTTGAAAATTATTGTACATCCTTGCACAACCAAAAGCATCTGTAAAGTCAGCATAAAACGGTGATAAACCAACTTTAGTTGCCAAATGCACCAATGTATATGTGCCTGCTATAAAAAATCAGTACAAAGACTCAAGTTGCACTAAACTTGGGCATCTGGAGGTCTAGTTGCCCCATGCCTCCTGCATGTGCATGTCTTGTCAGCGTGGCGGAACTTCAATGAAGATCCTCTGTAAAAAGGCTTGTGGTCCTTTGACTTCAGGGTGTCAAAATCTGCAGACATGTCTTGCCTTTGCTTTTGTTGCAATCTTGTCAGATCATTGTCATATCTGAGGCTGACTTCTTCAAGGTGCTTTGCATGCTTGAGGAAAGCGTGCTTGTCGGTCATTGACTTGAATATCACACGTATCGGACGTGGCCTCTTCTGATCTGGGCAGTATATACCCATCCGTACTTGGTGGCAATCACCACCTTCACAATGGCGGCCATCTGGCATACACTTGTCCAGGAGTGAAAGAAATGCTCCATTCCTTGGTCATCTTCTTCTGCAGTCTCTTGCACGTTGTACACAATCAGATTGAGCTGCCTTCTTTTTCTGTCCAGAGCCTCAGACTTTCGGTCCAATTCTCGAGACCTTTGCTTGTGTTCCTTGAGCGAGAGCTCAAACCAGCAGTCTGAATTCTCGATTGTAGGCCTGCACTGCATACTTTGCACAGTCCTGGGCTCGTACTGCGTCTTGTTTCAAACTTGTTGCAGTCAGAAGACCTGGCAGGAGAAGCAACAGCTTCCTTGAAGCTCTTGGCAGGTGTTGGTGTATTCGTGGGTGATGCAACAGGCCATGTGCTGCTGGAGGGCTGTGATTGAGCACTGTCTAAGTCGCTGGCACCGCGAAGTAGGCGGCAAAGTAGTGCTGCTAAGAGATCAGCCTTGGCTACTGGTTCAAAATCGCTACAGTCCACCTCTTTCCATTCTTAATGAAGCTTCGGCTTGCTCTTGTCAAGCAGACGTCGAATCTGCAGCAAGAGATCGTCCTTGACGTCTGCTGGCGCCGCAGGCGCAGTCATCGCTCCTTCCAAATGGTTTCCAAATGGTTGGATCAGAGCTCGGAAGACGCACGTGTGAACGACGACCGCAGCGGGAAGAGCAACGTGGGCTCCATGTGCAACACAAGCCAGACTGCTCGTACACACACCTCACACACAGGTGCCCCGCTCTACATCAACGGTCACCTACTCGAAAGTCATTCCAAGAGGCGCTACCAGCTATGGCTGACTGTTGCTACCTGACTGGTGCACCGTGCTGCTTTGTGAAGCTACTGCCTGCAGACAAATGGCCAGCTGATGATACACGGCCACAAGCTCCCTGGGACATAGCCAGTTCAACCAGCAATGGTGAGCCCACTGTGCAGCTGAAGATTCACCTAACACACCAGCAGTGCACAACTATCAGCGTGCTACAACAGCCTGCACCAGAAGCCAAGGCACACATACATGCAAACAGGCAAGCTCAACAACAAAGTGGGGGAGTTCAGCACACACTTCTTGCCCACAACAAATCTGTGAACAGAGCCTTGCCACCCAACACCAGAGCACAAATCCTCATGAATATTGCATACAATGCGTGCTTTCTGCTAACGCAAGTCTTGTATTGTGTACTACGCATGTTCAGCATGGCTCTGTGCACGCTTCTACCACTCTTGACCACGTCCACATGGCTTTTCATATCCATGTATGCGACTGCTGTGAGCATACACACAGCAGTGTCTGAGAACAGGCAACCAAGCAAATGTGTGCAAAGCCCTCGGGTGTTGCAAACATGTGTCATTCTTGATTCATTGTTGAGCATAACAGCAAACCTAACCATATTCATCGTCACACAGGTGCACTGCATGCTCACTCTGGCTGCTGCATATAGCTTTCTTGCACAGCCACACTGGATTAGTGCTTGTCTCATAATGCTACATGCTCCGAAAGCAGTAGACAATCTGACAATGAGGCTTACACATGTCATAGAATATGCCATACAATCTCTTATCAAGGACCCCAAACAATTCAAGTTTGCTCACCCTAGGATACGGAACGGCACATACTGGAGACGCATCAGGAACAGGACACGACGGTTGCATAAACAACCTGTGTACAGATACGTAAAGGTTCTATGTTGGCTACACCATTTCATACAATATATCAAACCTCAGCAACGCAATTACTCAGACAAACATGCAAGCAAACCTGGTGATGAACATCACACACACATGCAAGGTGAAGCAAAGTGTGGTAAGACAGGAGACAGAAACGCTGCAGCACAGCACAACACTGACCAACATAGGGGCACTCACAGTCATAGGGACAGAGCAGCATCGGCAAGTGCTTTGATTAGACGCCAAAACAGAACAAAACAGAGGAATTTTGCAAGTACGGAAGCTCGTTTCACTACGCAACCCTGCCTCCATGAAACGCATGATGCACAAGTGACATGTGCTGTTCCTACCAAGGTCCTTTGCATTGATGCACCCAATTGCTGCAGCCATGCCTTAAGCTAAAAGGGAAATGAACTACTCAGGGATAACAGATCTCAACACAGAAAGAGAGGAAACAATTGTCCAAAGGCACACACACAGGGGTGGTGGTAAACAGCCGCACATCCCAGACGGGGAGCCGGACCTTGGCCCAAATAATGACCTGTACACTCCGTTTTCAGGCAGCGGCCATGAATGGCTGAGCAATAGAAAAAAAAGAAAATGAAAAAAAGAAAATTTTACGCCGCTAGGCGTGATAACGGAAACGCGCACACGGCTTGAACGTAACCCGAAGCAATTAAGCCCGTGATGATGTTTCTTCCAGGACGAACGTGTACCTATAGGGCCGGCTAGGTCGACCAGGGTTTGTACACAACAAGGAAACAGGACAACTATTAAATGATCCTGATGCAGTGCTTGAGTACGTACAGAGCAGCTTCCAAAAACAAGCAAAGCCAGCCTCAGGATCTGCAAAGACGGGGTCTTTCAGGCCAAATGACGAAAACAGAAAGTATCCATGGAAAGATGGTGCATACAGCAGTATCGACCCTTTTACACTAGAAACAGCTACTGGAAAACCAGGATTCAGAAACATATCTTTACTTGAACATGTACGCGATCCCTGTATCTTTCAGGAGAAGATGAGACACCTAAAGAATGGAAAAGCAGCTGGCCCTGATGCCATCGGATGGCATCCCAAATGGACTGCTCAAGCATCTACCAGAAGGGGTGCACCAGGCAATCCACAAGCTGTTCATCCTGATGTGGATGACAGGAACAACGCCCAAGGCATGGAAGGAGTCTCAGACGGTGCTTCTGCATAAAAAGGGCAATCAACATGACTTGGGAAACTTGGGAAACTGGAGGCCAATAGCACTAGCCAATACTCTGTACAAGCTCTGGACAGGTGTGATTGCAGAATGCCTTTACATATATGCAGAACACTTCAACATCCTAAGCAGCGCCCAGGAAGGCTCCATACGGCAGCTGCAGAATGTAATGAACATCATGTCAGATGCAAAAATAAGCCAGCAAGACTTGTACTTGCTGTACGTGGATTTCAGCTCAGCATTCAACAACATAGACCACCACAAACTGCTGTGTATCATGCATGACTTGAGATTTCCAGAGGATGCTATTGAATTGATAGCTGAACTATACACAGATGCCATAACCAAAATCAGGCTCTACTTTGCAGAAACAGGACCAATCAAGATAGAGAGAGGCACAATTCAAGGAGATACCTTGTCTCCACTCCTTTTTTGATCTTCATTGAGCCTCTATTGAGGTGGTTGCAATCAGGAGGCAGAGGCTATAAATATGGCTGCTTGAGCAAGAGCCTGCATGTTGACCACACCACAAGCGCATCTGCGTATGCAGATGACATGTTAGCAGCAGCCCTATCAGCAACTGACCTTGCAAGACAAGCAGAGAAGATTGAAGCGTTTGTGAACTGGTCAGGCATGGCTGTGAATGTCAAGAAATGTGCTGTGACAGGAATGCTGTGGGGCCAAGCCCGCAGAAATGGCTGTGACAAGGTGCTTTCAAGCAAAACGATGAAGATGCTCCAGCAGAGGCTGGAAACAGTCAAAATATACAACACATTTATCGCATTCCTGCACCCCCACACTGAGCCCTACAGGTATCTTGGAGTAGACATCACTTCAACATTCAATTGGGCACCACATCTTGACACAGTGCTGAAGGAAGCCAGGCAGAAAGGCGAGAGGCTGCTCATGTCTCCCCTGTCAATCAAACAGAAAGCTCAAGCACTTGACACTGTCATCGGCAGTTGCATGGCGTCTTCAATGCCTCTGGGTCTCATGACACTATCAGATGTCAGCAAGTGTGATGCCATCAAGCTTAACATCTGCAAAAGAATATCCAAGCTACCCAGGTCAACGCCAGCTGCAATGATCCAGTAAGATAGGGAGCGTGCACGTGCAGGTCTGGGCCTAACCTCAATGAATGTGATGTATGCCAAGCTGACATGCACATACCTGACAAAAGCTCTAAATGAGATACCAATTGGACCTATAGCAATGCAAGTGAAGTAATGTCAGAGATCAGCCAGCAGCGTCTTGTACAGCCCTCGACATGCCCTTCGCGAGCAGGTTCTATCTGCACAAGCTTGGCGTTCGGACGTGCAGACGGGTGCGTCACAAGCTAATACACACATGTTACAGGACCACTGCAGTCCTTACCAAGGTCTTCCGCGCTGAAGTGTTGCATGACTTTGATGCCGAACGAAGCCGCAGTGTCATGCATCTAATGGCAGGCAAACGGCTTAATCAACAGAGACCTACATGCTTTGTCCCTGAGCTCGTGGCCGGCGGCTTCTACCATTTGTCACATACGGTGTTATGTGTATTAACTATTTGCGTAACCTGACTAACGTTGAGCTCTGAGTTGAGTGTATCGACGACGGCCATCGGCGGTGACGAGAATACTAGCCCGAGAACTGGGGCCCGACGTGTGTCACTGGTTCGACTAGATGGTCGCCGACTCGGCAGGGTTCGGCAGGGTTTCCCGGGTTTCTAGGGCGCACGTGGAACCCCCGGGGTGCGGCCGACCAGAGTAGGGCGACCAAATAGGCAGAAGTCAATGCCTTGGGTTTGAGCCCGAGACCTTTCACTCAATAGCCAGCAGTCATTTAATGTCCGACCACCGGGACAGTTCACAGCGCTGGATCAGATCGAGGAGCGTTCGTAGCTTGCCAGCTTTTTTCGAAACGTAAACAATCCCGCACTGCCATTTGTTCATCGATGTTGGACAGTTCAAGCAAGGTTGTGGACAAGTGAAACCAATTGTCCACTTCATACAAGCCTTAAGTACTGCATTTGTCCACCCCCAGTAGATGCAGTTGCCTCCCTAGATTGTTATTGCGGCGGTACGAGTGTTTTTTGTGCGTTTAAATACGTCTGGCGGATGCGTTGGAGGCGGCACGGGTGAGGCCGTGCGAGTGCGGGAAGCCATGTGCAGGCGCGGCGGCCACGTAATGCGACTATGTGACAAATGTTGTCATACTGAATAGGTGGAACACCTTTTCTGTGGAATGCCGTTTAGCACTGATGCATAAAGAAGCCGACCGGCAGCATGACAAGCACTCATTTAGGGAAGTACCAACTTTGCAGCCCCGGACATAAAACAAGGGACTCCGAGTCACTGACACTGACTGACACAAGACCGAGATTGACACACCGGAACCGGCTGACCTTTGGTCGCAGATTTTCAAGCTATACTTGTCTGTATGCAGCTTCCATTCCCGCCTGTTTTGGTGCAGATCTTTGCAGCCGTATCTTGTTGCGACGTTCACAACTAGGGGTGTGCAAACTGTCTTTCATCAATCATTACTGAATAGTCTGCTCAGCTATGGCTCTTTTCGGGCAATTTGCAACTATTTTGCAATTTTTTCCGCACCGGTTTGGGTCCTTTAATGTCAGTTTCTCCCCGAAGAGAAATGTTTCTGCAATTACTGCTGATTTACTGTTGGGGTCGTGAAACAAGGTAATTTAAGCAAGTGTTCGTCTCATTCATTTTTAAGAAAATGGGGCAAAGTAAGCCCAAAAGAGCTAAAACTAAAGGGATTTGGGCTATAGGTTTTGTTGAGGTGTTTTGGCGTTTTTCAAACCTGTGGAACTGTTTGAAAATTGTTCTATAAGCTGACAAACAAGTGACTATGTATTCTCTCAGTCGCAACCAGCCTGAACTAGTTTGTTGCTGATCCAGACATCATTCTCATCGTCATGAAAGTATCTGTATCCACCTAGTTTTTCGAACATCTCAACCACCTTATCTCCTGACCCAGGCACGAATCGGTTGTGCAACTCCCTAAAACTCCCCTATGAACACTGAAACCTGTTTTCTAATGGCAATGGTGTCGTGGTGCCGAAACACCTGCAGTTCAGCGCCTTCCATGTCAGCTTTAATGATGTCAAACGAAGGTATGGAGTACATGTCCATTATTTTCGAGAGTGTGGTGACATGAACCTTGCCTACCGCAACTTTTGCACAAGGAGGATCTTCCGGCTCCCTGGCATACCAAGCCTGCTGTTGTGAATCTGCAAACGGCCACCCAGTTCCCCAGTTTTTATCAGTCCGATCACACATCTGTAGCACAGTGGTTTTATCCCAAAGACCAATATTTACTTGGCGAAATTTGCCGATACCCCAGCCGTTATATGCTCCAGCCGAGAAATTGTCTGGATGTGGGTCCAAGCGATATATGACAGCATCACGGTAGAGCAATGATAACCAAATGGCACTCATGCCTACGCCCCCAACGTCTAGAATGTGTTTAGGTTTCAGACCTTGCAAATCCAGCAGTATCCTGTATTCTCCTTTCACGAAGAGGTTTATCGCCGACAGAAGTTTATTCGAATTTCGTAAGGAAGCGCACAGCATCCCCATGTTTCAAGGTCACAGACCTGTTGCTGTTACCGGCGCCACATATGCGCTACAAGCGCTTGTTGCGCCAGTAAAGCCGTACACAGAAAGGTGTGCTGGTTGACTTGCTGTGTTCGGAAGGACCGCCGCTTGCATACAGAGTTGCGCTTCATAATAGTGTCGGAGCTCGCACGTATTGCTGGTCCGACCGATACTTATGGGCCCTACTGTAGGGGTCAACTTCAAGCAGGTCCAGCATCGTCAATAGGCAAGCACTTGCTACTCTGTTGCCTTTGTTCACTGCAGCGCTTCATGATGTACATCCCTGCCGGTTTGATCGACAGGAGAAGCTGTACTGCGTGAGCAAGAGCAGTAGCGGCAAATTGAGCAGGCTGCAGGGATCAGCTGTGAAAGTGATCTTGAAGGCAGCTGACTGTTCTGCCTCTTGCAGGCTATTGGCACATATGGTGAAGAAACAGCGCATCGGGCCCTCTCAAGAACGCCCTTGGGAAGCTGCCAATCTCTGGAAGCACCATCAGCACTGGTCATTCTCACTGATAGTCAAAAGTCAGAAGGCAACAAATTTGCCAGAATCAAACTCTGGCAAAACCTTCTGAACTAGCAAGTCCACTGCACAATTGTGCATATGCAATGGGTTGCACAGAAAAGAGAGGTTTGCTGACTGAACTAGCTGTCCTTCTGTCAGAGGGAAGCTTGTTCAGGCTTGTTCAGGCAGCAAGCTTTCTTCCTGTGGAGTCGCTCTGCTGCTTGGCTGCTGCTTGGCTGCTGCTTGACTTTGCTGAAGAAAGTGGGTACTACAGATGCCAGCTATCTTGTTTTGCCACGAATGTTGACCAAGAAAAGCCATTCTTCCCTATGCCTTTTGCGTGCCGCACGGCTGCCAAATTGGGGCTCTGGTTTTAATCTGCCGGCACTGTAACAGAGCCTTCACCGACAACACTTCACTCGCGCTACAGGATTCGACGGCGGTGAACCCGGACAGAGAAAGATGTGCCGGTTGACTTGCTGTGCTTAGTCCGACTAAGTTAGTCGCTCAGCAGAGATGACTGAGCGCCTTGACTGACACCACTGTCGGAACGTGCAGGTCACACCTCTGTGGGCAAGTATTAGCTACATTCTGTGGACAGATATTTAGTTTGCATGTTGCTGAATTGCAGGTGTAGTATACTGCTGAAGTGTCATTGTGCACTACAACTGCAATCTCACAAAGCAGCTGATATCTGCCAGTATAGCATAATTGCTAGGAAATCTTTAGCTTTGCCAATTGGACTGTGTGAAGTAGATGTTGCTGCTCTGCATTTACTGCAGAATATGCAGCAGCCCAATGAGTGCCTTCACTGGCTGCAAAGGCTAAGTATATTCTGCTAATTGCAGGGAGCAGGGGCTCCAAGGCTCCTTTATCATCACTTCTTCAGCCCAGGCTGCAGGCTGGCAAGGCTGGCAGGCCAAAGGATGGTACAGCCAAGCCGGCCAGGGAAGGGAAAAGCAGGCGGGGAAAAGGCTTTCAAGCAGCAGGCGGGGAAAAGGCTTTTAAGCAGCAGGCTGAGATGAATGACTCAGATGACCCTGATCAGTGAGACCATGGACAAAGAGGACCCTGAAAGATATTCAGCCAGGTACAGCCATTTACCTGTGTCTGTGCATGTAGCTGAGGTTCCTTGCTACTTCTGCAGCGCTTATGTCAGTCGCCAGGTAGTTGTGCTCTGCACAGGAGCTGACTGATATGTAGCTAGCTGTTGACATCCAGACGCATCACACCTTTTTTCCGCACATCTGTACACATTGTACCCACAAGGCAGAGGTTTTTGTATTCTGATGCTTGGCTTACAGTGCTGCCCACTGAGCACCACAGTGCTTCTTGGTTGTGCAGGCTGACAATTCAAATGGACAAAACCTTTGTGCATTGATGAGGTGTGCAGCGGGTAATGGCTGCCATCTGTGTGCAGGGGCACCATCTTTGAAGATCAGGAGCTTGCTGTAGCCTGGTCATGCTCGAGTGGTACCGGTCATGCATTGTACATCCTTGGCAGCCATGTCTTATATGCAGTTTTTGGCTATGCTTTCCGCTATGGTGTTTAATGTTATGCGCTAGGCATCCTGTAGGCTTGCTGCTGTCTGTTGCTTGCAATGTTTGTGTCAGTGTAAATGCATTCGTGTGACAGTACCTGCCTGTATACTTGTCCGTGTCGTGTGTCTCATTGAATGTAGGCACAGTGCGCATGTACAGTGTTTAGATCAGTATAGATTTGCAGACTAGGGGCAGATGCACTTGAGACACCTTAGGTATAGGGTAGCCAGTGCAGCAGCCAGCTTTCAGCCTGAATTTGCCTGTTTCAGACGATGTCTAGACAGATCTGTTCAGACTACAGCCTCAGTCAGATCCTACCTGATGTAAAAGATGAGACACGATAAGACCTGTCTGATATTGCACAATTAGACATGATCAGACCTATCTGAAGTGGTCCTGGTGGGACAGTTTCAGCATGGGCTGAACTGAGCTGAAGTCTCGGAAACAGTGAGACATTTTCAGCATAGATCAGACAGCGTTCAGCCGCGCTTCGTTCACATAGTGGTGGTGGTAAACAAGGAATGGTGCCAGGCTGATTTGCTTTCGGACCTGTTCAGAGGGGTTTTAAGGCGGTCGTGCACTGCAGTAGCTCTGCTGGGCATTCTGTTTCATAGCTACACGTAAACAGTGTTCTGCTGCCTGACGTTCATGAGATAGCTTCACAGCACATCAGATATTGCAGCACTTTCAGCCTTTGTTGTATAGGATCAGACACTGCAAGCTAGACATTGCTGATCGCACTCTAGCCACGTTTAGCAAGCATCAGATCCTCTAGACAAGGCTGAAAGCGTTCAGCCATGCATTTAACAATATCAAACATGTAAGCTGAATGTTGCTGATCATACTCTAGTCAGTTTCAGCTAGTATAAGACAAGGCTGAAAGCGTTCAGCCGTGCTTCGTTCCCATAATGACTGGGTGTGACAGCTGCGTTTTGTTCCTCTCTTAAATGTTTCTCCCCTAACGATGCAACACAAGCTTTGTGCGCAGTTTCGCAGATCCTGTGTCAGCATGAGCATGCATCAGGTGCAACAGCAGCACGAATGTGCAATTTGCAGTGTCAGTGCTTGTGCAGTCCATGTACATCTGCAACAATGTCAGAACACAGTGCAACGAACTTTTGAATTGCAAGCTAGAAGTGCGCACTATGAGTTACGTGGCGTCACTGGACCTTCGCCACTACGGCTAGCAAGCAAGCAATGCACAAGGCTTGCAGAAGCTGTTCACAATACATGTCAGCCGTAGACTGCTCACCTTCAAGGATGATAGCTGTTCAGCTGTGCGGGAGGAGTGGTGAAAGCACCCTGACTGCATGCCCTGTAAGCAATGAGCTCACCATGATTAGTGATGAAAGAGATGTGTCACATCATGACGCACAGCACAGTTGCAACCTGACTCAAATATGAATAAGCATAGTTCAATCTTCCAGCAACCCATCATCAACCTTCATCAATTGTAAAATGCCTGCAACCCCATTCAAAATAGCCATAAGTGTGGCGACAAATGTAATTTTGTGATTGTTTTGTTGAAGAAACCAAACGTGTTAAAGGCATTTTGAGAGGGACCACTTCATCTTCTATTCAGAAAGAGGCTACTGGGTACAGACCAGACTCACCCCAGAGGTGAAGTAGGCTCAACAGTTGCCAGGACACAACTTGCCAGCCCTTGCCCACCAGACCTTGCCTGCTGTGCTGCATTTGCAGCCAGTGGCAGATCATGCATGCAATCGCTTCCCAGCGGCTCTAAGAGAGTGGAAATTGCATAAGGTATATCTGCGGGCTGGTATGGTGCAGCAAGTTCAGGCTGGAACTTAACAGCAGCATCAAAGGGGTTAAAATTTGGGGCATGGGAGGAGCCACTAAGAGGAACAGGCTCTCTGAAAGTATCTCTGCCGCCCTCGCAAATGTGCTGAATGGGTCTGCTTGAAGGGAACAAGATCATGGGCAGCGATGGGGATGGGAAAAGTGTCTTTGCCTGAATGTGCCCCATAGGGTGCACGGGAGGCTGCACCCAACAATTGGGCGTGCACACTCTCTGGTTCAAAGACAGAGGGCTTGAAGACGTCATGAAAGGTGACAGAGCATCCCTCGGTAGCATTGTGACATCACACGATGCCCCTGCAGAAAGCACAAAGCCAAATTTGGGCAGCCATACAGCATACATGGACAAGAAGACCAGAACAGGACTCCAATGTGGAAACAGGGAGCACCTACAATCCAATCATGTACTTGCAAACTTGAAATTTAGATCAACAAATCACATGAGGCCTTCAGAGAAATGCCAACCTTCAGAATGTGAATCCTGCACAGGTGAGACCTGAGCTGCTGGGACCAAATCACTGGCAGGAGCAATCGCCCTTTGCAATCCCGAACCAGAAAATTCAGCTGCTCTTTCTGCATGGAAGGTTTCAAAAGCTTCTGAGCTTGGGAAATACATTGGACATGTACACAACTGCAGATTCAAGCACAGATCAGAGTGGCCAAAGTGTAGACAGCTTACAGCTTCATTAAGCTGCCAGTACCATTGCGACACACATGATCAAGTTTACAACATAGACTGCCAATTCCACTCTGTCCAGCACGCACTGTCAGTTCCACTCATTACAGGACAATGTGTCAGTTCCACTCAGTAAAGCGCAACACGTACTAGGAGTCCAAGTATCACCTCTGAGCTGCCTTTTCTCCTGTATGGCTGTATCATGCTGCTGCGGTGCTGAGTGAAGCAAGTTGGCTGCAGACGACAGTGTATGCTGGCTAAATTCCTCTCCAGGAAACCACGCGCAGGCAGCTTCAGCAGCGCCTGTCAACCAGTCCTGCAAGCACATGGTACACACTCTACATCATGCAAGCACCTCTGGTTGTGGCCACCACCGTTACCGCCACAGGCATGACCAGGGGCGTTTGCAGCTTGGGCTAGGAACTAATTTCTGGGAAATGCACTTTTTTTTGTTACCAAAAAGTATAAATCTATGATCTGGATATGTTCCTCAAGCTCAGAATATGGTTCCCCTTTTCTCACGCTGTGTAGTGCCTTTTTAGCTTATCTTGTGAAATATAGCCTTTTTAGGGAAACTTACTTTATAAAGACTAGTTGGATAGGTCGTAATTTTTGTTGTATGCTTAACAAGCATTGGCTTTTCGACATGGTATACAATGACTTTATAGGAAGAAAATTTTGAATGTTGGTTACCGTATTTCCTGTGGGTACCAGGCATCCATCACTGCTATGAATCAAGACAGGACTGGCATCAGGCTGCTCAGTGCAGCAGGCTGCAAAAGGACATGCCACAACTACATGCCTGCGTTGATGTAGTATAAGCAAAGGTGCCATCCAGAAGCCGTCATACCTGTAGATACATGCCCTCAGTTGTGCTGCAACGCTGATGAGATGGCTGAGGATAGCTCTGATCCTCCCAGCATTGTCTTGGCCGCTTACGACTATCTGAACCATCAGAGCTGCAGTCACCTTGCTTGCAAGACAATGCTGCTGCCACAGCTTGCTTGTCTGCTCTACTGCTCACCAAGGGACTGCTTGACAGCCACGCTGAATGTAAAAAGCTTTGGGAGTTGACCAGATGGTCAAGGACAGGCACAGTGTTCATGTTCTGCAACAGAGGATAGTCACTGCTGCTGAATAGACAGTTCCTTGAACTTCCAATGGCCCACAGATAGGTCTCAGCCCAAAGCCTATCATGAACACTTATGACAGTGTTCCAGAGCAGCCAGCAAGCAACTGTCCAGATTGCTTACACACTGCACCAGAAAACAAACTGCCTGACGCTTACAGCAGGCACACTATGATCTTTGCAGCCTGTGTGACAGCACGGCTCGCCGGGCAGCACGCACGTGAGTGCGAGGATCAGCAGGAGAATGTGAGGTCAAAGATAGAAAGCTCGGACGTGACCTGCACTACCTGATGAGGTGTTGTGACTGTCCTTGCAGGTTGAATCTCCTCACGAACAGTACCCGGAGCAAAGCCCCAGCCTGGATGTCCCGGCAGTTTCCACTGGGTCCTTGCCTGTTGCAACAGCCTTGCGAGGTCATCATGCTGCAGCGTCGCGGGCTCTGTGTCGGTGCTAGCGGCGAGCGCGACCATGCTGCCACTGTTAGTTGAAGGGATCCAACCTGCATTCGGGCCATGGCCTGCTAGCTCGCCCACCGTGTGTGATGCACTGACAGTTCCATCGTGATGGGTGACTCACAAAGCAGTGTGCTGTGGGGACTCAAGGAAGAAAAGAAAAGAAAAGACCATGCCTTTCGGCATTGGGGATTCTAGGAATTGGCTTTCGTTATCTAAAAAAGCGCGAGGGCGAGGTATGTTGGACTTCCTTGTGGGGTTGGGGATTTGATGGGTATTGCTCAGGATAGTATGCATGTGATCACAATTACGTCTGTACAAAATGACAGTATCAGCACTTCATCAAGCATCACATGTATGTGGCTTCTCAATGCAAGAGTCCATGCTGATAGGTTGCAGGGCTGCAGCAAGTTCAACCCGTACCTGTGGCCTTGTTCAGGGCAATCTTGCCATGTTTGCACGCAAACAACAGTGCTACATTCTTGTCAGCACTGAACATCCTTGTTCGGCTATCATCCGGAACAGCGCTTCTTGCATGTGATGCAGCTGTGTCCCAGCCGCGCATCAGCTTGAGTACCCGCTGTACTGTCTTGGTCCTTTCTTGGTCTTGCTCGCACCAGTCCAGCAGCATCTGGAAATCTTGCACTGCGCAGCAACCACATTAGTCATCTGAGCTGCATTGCAGTCTTGTGCATGCCAGGGATACTGGCTTTCTGGACACAACCTGCTCGCATCAACACTTCTGTCTTACGAAAAGCATCTTGAGCATCAAGCTCTCAGGTCACATAGGCATCACACTATGACAAACTATTGCAATGGCAATCTGACAGTCTTTGACACTACGACAACGCATATTTTGACAACAGACACTGCATGTAAGCGTGCACATAAGTCAAAAGGGCAACCTGTTAGGACGTTGTTTGTGTGACAAGTAAACTCCGCCAGAACTTCTGAATCATTGGCTTTCACAGACACTGCTGCTGCTGCCTGCAGATCTTTCAATTTAGACACCGTCTCCTTCCCTACAGCTTGTAGCTTATTGACAGGATCTATCATCAACGGAATATCAGGCTTCCTCACGTTTGACCTGATAGTGGTTACCTACAAGCACTAGATGTAAGAACAGCAGCAACAGCAGTAGTAGACAGAGCATGGTTGACTGAGTGTACGACTGGTATGCTTGCATGCACTGTCCTGAGCACATTTCATCCGGACACCAACATGCTGACAATAACCCAGTGTGCGGTCTGTCACATCCCAGAGTCTCCTACTAACATGACAGGACCATGCTGTGTACTGACTGTGAGCTCACCACAAAGTCATCAGACAGCAATGGAGGAATGGCAGAGATGCGCTGTCCTTGAGAATTCACAGCTCGCATTAAGAGTCTCAATTTGGGCTTCTGTCCAACCAATAGAGCTTCTGAGCTTTCTGTATGGCCACACAGGCATATGTAAATAGCAATATCAGGCTTGGAAGCTTTTGCCTTGTTGGCTGGGCAAGCAAGACAAATCAGACTCAGAGACCCACAAAAATGCATAAAAGGAACATACGTACTATGGCCAGCACAGCAGATGGTATGCCAATGAAGGGGTGCTGGTATCAAATGACTTCTGCATTTACACAGTTGCAAGGACATGCAGACAAAAGATACCTGTCACTGATAGCTTGGGCAGCGTGATCTTCTGCTCCCGCATTTGCACTATGAGCTGTTCTCCCATGGGCTCCACCTCACTGCTCACCAGCAATGGCTTGCCCTATAATATTTTGGTTGTACTGACATTACAGTCGAAATGAAAAGAGTACGGCCCACCAATCACCAGCTTTGGAGGAAGTGCTCAGCATCTGTTCTTGCTGTGTTTCCGTCTCAAAGTTGCACAGTATACATAGATTTATGTCCAATAATATGCGCAAAGTGTCTTTTGTCCAGAGCACAGGCCAAGATGGCTGTTGCAACCATGTCCACTTCGCATGCATACTGTCTGAGGGCAACCCCTCATCTGAAGCCTTGGTCAGGGCACAGTCATGCACAAGAGACTGATGTGCTCTGCCTTTAGGTGTGTGTTGCATGCCAGGTGCATTAGCGCAAGTAGTTGTTATGCCTAGTAACCATTAGCAATCAGCTTAGCATGATTTGAATACAGCACTAGCACATGCTCTGTGCAGAGGAAGCAAACCTCTTTGTTCGAAGGCACTACTAAGCTGTCCAGCCAGCTTTCATCTGACATATCAATGGTAGTCCTAGTTGCTGTTTGATAAGCCTTGGCATCAACAGCAGAGACCTGAAGCATCAGCAAGCCGCTTCTGAGCAAGGCAGTCAATGGGGGCTATACGTACTGAGCATGCTCGCTGGTCTGTTCCGTAACAGGCGTTGACATCACCTGGGACATGCGCGACATGCCTGTGTTTGCAAAGGGGCTTGTATACATGGAACAAACTGCTTGGGTGCTCAGACCACAGAAGCCACTAACAGCAAATGACATCTCACCTGTACAAAGAGACCCAGCTCATTCAAATTGTCTGAGTCTGCTGCACGTGCGCTGATCAAGCACAGTTGCAGCTCAGCTCCGCAAGCGGCTTTTAGGACTTCACCGGACAGGTATTTTGAATCCATCTGCCTAAGACATTGCTTCTTGGGGTTGAAGCTACACAGGTCACATGAGGTGCTGCGACAGCCAATGAACCTGTTGCAGCCAAGAAGTGAAGCATCATGCTGCAAAATGTGTGCTTGCCATATACATATGGCTGCACTATGCACATATACATGCACTAGAACATTGTGAGAAGCATGTTTTGCATTAAATGCAACACGTGATCGACAACAGGTCACAAGCAGATGCATGCTCTGACCAGAGTACTGTCTATACGTGCTAAGCTGACAAGCATGCCACAGGTCAACTTCTTGCAAGTGTGATATTGGCATTGCACAGAGCCTTACTTGCATTCATGGCACAAATCCAGAAGCATTCCATCACCCTGATCAGCATCTTCATCTCCTGCTGCAGTTAGAGCAGCTGCCAAGGCAAAATCCACTTGTGTGGTGGGGATGCCCAGTATTGCTGCAACTTCAGGCGCCAGGTGCATAACTTGCCGTCTAGTGAAGGCACCCTGCAGTATGTACACTTACTGCCTCCAAGCTGCTTGCGTTCTCGTGTAACAGTAGTTACACGAGTGTGTGCGTGCCCCTTTCGCACCAAGTAAGGCCTCGTCCGAGTGAATCAGTTAAAGCGATGAAGAGCCAAATTGTCATGCCACCAACAAGACGTCGCCAACCTGAGCCATATGTGACCGGCTTGCGCAGGCGGATCGTCTACTCGATGAATCCTCAAAATTATTCGACTGCGCTACACAAAGTCACTTGAACGCCATGCAGGATGGCACAAGCTGATCTTCAGGTTGAAAGCTGCAGCTCAGGGCAACCAGTGTCTTGTCCAGCAAACGGTGTACGCAGCCTTACCAAGCTTGGCTTTGCTGACGCAGACGTGTGGTATGCTAAGAACAACTCGCCGCATATCCACTTGGTGTCACCTGCAGTTAACGTTACAGCATCAGTACCCGAGGGTCCGCTGCGCAATTTCAAAGCTTGACTGCAACACTCGCCGCAAGACCCCAGTGCCACTTGCGTGAGACAATCATGCTGTGTGCCAGTGCCTGGACGGACTGCGTGAACTGATCCTCGCTCTGAAGTTACTGCTCGTGCTGAAGGCCACTCGTGTCCTTCCTTCCGTCCTTTCTTTTTCAGGTACAACGACTCATCACACTACAAAGATTTGCTTGTGTCTAGTGACTCGTGGCTAGCATGCTATGGCAGCGCTCAGCTCAGCGGCACAGACAGGCTGACGCTCTGCGCGTTAAGGCTTGCGACAAAAGGACAATCTTGCTGCCTATCCCAAGAAGAAATGAGTCACAGTCTACGCTACGTTAGAAACTGCATGCAGTACTTAGGGGGAAATTTCACGGGACATTTTAATTCGTCACGTTTTTGATCTGGCTAACGTTCAGACGCACACGTTGGTAGTCCATTAGCGTTCAGTGATGGCTTATTAACCCTTAACAACTTTTGCGGCACATTAATAAGTTAATAAGTTGTTAAGGGTACCCTGAACAACCCCTTAACAACTTCAGAGACATGCTATTTGACGTTTTCTGATGCTGCTGAATCGATAAAAAGTCTTAACAAGGTGCGAATCTTACGTCTTCATAAGTATTTTGAGCATCTCAAGTGTACAGGGACACAAGTAAATTCATGCCATACCCAAGCATATGTGAATGACATGGAAAGTTCGACAACACTAGATAACACAATGTCGAGAACTATGGTTCAAAAAATTGAACTTCAGGGATGCTGCAGCACTGATTCACAACATAAAATGTAGAAGCAGACATTGATGAGGCTAATGTGACGAAACAAAATCAGGCGCAATGCATTTCAAATCTGCTGCCTAGTAGGTGTCGATTGTGTCATCATCTAACAATGGCAGCAAAGCTGATCAAAGATGCTGCTAAGAGGGGCTTTGACTACTACTGGGCTGTCCATGTATGCTGCCAAGTTGAATCCTGCAGCCTGCGTCTCCTCTGCATCAATATCAGCAACCAACTCATTGACAGTCAAGCGAAACTGTAGCTGAGGTGAGTGTTTCTACATCCATCAACGAGTCCTCTGCTGGGGTAGACTTTTCAGCAGGGGCTGATTTGGCGCTGTCAACTGCTGTCACTACACGTGCACGCTTCCTTTTGGGCCTGTCACGGTGCAACTCTTGCCTGAGCTGAGCAATGTGTGTGGTCTTAGCCCAGCCTAGTCTGTTGCGGAGCTTGGTATGT
>JAABUP010005818.1_pt1 | contig 18314 bp, 18 predicted proteins | sample 5559201 | NCBI WGS metagenome assembly JAABUP01 (sample SAMN10711887, study PRJNA513373) | rock metagenome | isolation source: Antarctica rocks | place: Antarctica
ATCTCCGCAGCAATGCGAGCACCGTGGACCGGAGGGTTCGAATATAGCGGTCGCACTAGAATCTTGATTTGTGAATCGACTCTCTTCTTCTCTTCTGCCGATTCACAGCAAATGGAGAATGCTCCAACACGCTCGCCGTAGAGACCCTAATATAATTAGCAACAGGAGGCCGTCGCTAGCACTGGTGACATATACCATGTTTTTGGCAAAACTTTGTGCCAAGCAGAAGTTGTGGCCTTGTGATTGGAAGTATCTCACGGCAAATGCATCCTTGTTCGTATCACCGCTGGCAAAGCCTTGGTATGCCATGTCGAAAAAGGGATAGTGCTTCTTCTCCTTCACAACATCGCTTATTTGCTTCCATTGTTCTTCTGTCGGGTCGATGCCCGTAGGGTTGTGGGCACAGGCATGTAACAAGACAATGCTCCCTTCAGGCGCAGCCTTAAGGTCTGCCACCATACCATCGAAATCCAGTCCAATCGTGTCCTTGTTGTAGTACCTATACTTCACAACCTCCAGACCAGAATCTTTGAAGACTGCGTTATGATTTGCCCAGCTAGGCGTAGGTATGAAGATCTTCTTCCCCGATGGATAGAAACGTGCGAGGAACTCTCCCCCAATCCGAAGGGCGCCTGTTCCAGAGATGGATTGCGTGATTGCTACGCGGTCATTCTTCACGGCGTCTGAAGAGGAGCCATATGCCAAGACGGCGGCTGCTCTGGTGAAAGAGGGTACGCCAGTAATTCCGGCATATTCTTTGTCGAGATTGGAATCGACGACTTTCTTTTCCGCGGTCTTTACTGAGGGTAGGACGTATGGCTTCCCTTTGTCATCACCTTAGGAACATCATCAGCTGTGCTAAACAGAGGCGGGATGATTGAGAATATTCACGATATGCTCCCACCCCAAGATTAATCTTCTCGTGAACGCTGTCTGCTTTGAAGGCTTCCGTTATACCTAAGGAGCTGAGTCAGGAACAGGAATTAAAGCATTGGACGAAAACATTACCTAAGATGGCCTTGACGAGCGGAACACATCAGTGAACGGGATCAGTTCGCAAGAGATCCCTACTTACATCCTGAAGCATTATCAGTAATGATCATACCAGTAATCTGCCACGAGAAAACACACTGGAGGACCTTGGGGAACATTCGCCCAAGCAGAAGCGGACCTTGCCACTTGTGTCTTTGGTACTCGAAAGGCAGCCTGACGACTGGCAACGCGACAGGTAGATAGCATCATGGAGAGGAGATAATGTTACAGAAGAACCCGTAAGAAGAAGAGCGATAACGTGGGAAACTGCGCAATAGAGAACCAGGACTCGTAAACTGACGAATATCAATAAATGCGGGTTAGTGTACCCGCTAGCTCCCGCTGAAAACCCTTTGGACCCCTGTCCCTCCCATACGTAGCACCCTTTTCTCCAGTCACGATCCAGAGAACAGGCGTTTTCGAAGCATCAATTCGATAAGCCAGGACACTGACAGTACGGGGTGCGGCGGTATCTCTACAGCAACGCGAGCAATCCTCCGGCACGCGTTGTCTTCGTTCCGGTCGTCTCGAGTTCTGGCTGGAGATTCCTCACTCACGGGGGCACTGAAGGCCCCTAGCCTCTAGCCCAATACTCAGCATACATCCAAGTCCTTCGGTCGCAAGATGCATTTCGCACTTCCCCCTCGCAAGACCTCTCATCCTCCTCCATATGCTAGAGCTTCTCGATCATCTCCAATACGACGGCAACAGCTGCAGGTCTTTGGAGTTATAGCCTGTACTATTCTCACATTGATATACTTTGCTACGCGACTTTTTTCATCATCAGCGGAGAAGATTCCTGCTGATACACCGGAGGTAGTGATCGTGACCTTACTTGACGATGCGACAATGAGCGATGAGTACAGAGAACGAATCATGGAGAATAGAAGATATTATGCTAGCAAGCAGGGTATGATTAAGTCTCAATCTATTATGGCAGAGCTGATGAAGGTGTCTCATAGGCTACGGTACTTTCTTCCCACAAGTTGGTGAATACGATATTGGGAATTCGCCCAGAAGCTGGGCCATGGTACCTGGCATGCGACATGCCATGACCGCTTACCCTCAGTCGACCTATTTCTATTTTCTTTCGCCGCATGGTCTGATCATGAATCCATCTCTATCGCTCAAGTCTCACATCATGGAACCAAAGCGACTAGAAGCACTCATGCTCCGAGATAGGCCTGTAGTACCACCGGACAGTGTCATCAGGACTTTCTCTCATCTGAGAGGCGACAAGATAGATCTTGTCATTACACAAGATGGTGAGGGTCTGTGTCAGGGAAGTTTCATATTGAGACGAGGAGAGTGGGCGAAGTTCTTCCTGGACACCTGGTTCGACCCATTATATCGCAGCTATAACTTCCAAAAAGCCGAAGTTCATGCTTTGGTAGCGTTGACCCGACCTGACGCCATAGAAACATGCTAATTGCGATGATGTAGGAACATGTTGTCCAATGGCACCCTACAATCCTAACCAAACTCGCCCTCGTCCCCCAGAATCTCCTCAACTCATACGGTGTCGATATCGCAAGCCGTGGTGGCAAAGAAGCCATGTACAAGGAGGGTGAATTTGCCGTAAGACTTGTCGGCTGCGAATTGGATTCGAGCCGTTATTGTGAGAAAGAATTTGACCAATATTACCAGCAATGGAAGGCGTTGCAAAACAAAGGCAGCATATGAACCGCCCGGTTCTTTTTTCTTCTATCAGATACCTTGGGCCTTTATTTCTGGGTGTACCATACTTTGCTTTCGATACGACGTCTTTGTTCATAAGCCAGCGTTCATGGGAATATAGAAAGGGCCAAGACCCTTGAAGGGATTATGAGACCTCGTCAAATATCCAGAAAGTCATCATATCATTGGTTTACTTAACCCCTTGTTCTGAAATTTGCTGGTTCAATGAATTGCAGAAAAGCTATCAGTATTTTAGATACAATGATTGCAAACCTCAACAGTGCTGAAACGTAGCTGTCTGCAGATCGAAATTCTAAGAATCTGTCATGACTTGAACGCCAGGCACAGATGACACGAAAATGCGAAAAGTGACAGAGCTCTAAAGCGGGTGAATGTAGACAAGTCATGGTTTTGCTCGAACCTAGAGTAATCAGCTTTGCACGAATCTTCCAGACAGAGATTCCGAGACACATACCTCACAGCCCGACGGACCTTGGCGAAGCCTTGGAATATGACGTCCTCAGTAACCCTCTCCACCGAATTCGCTTGACGCAAACTCAAGGCTTGAAGGGCACCGATCATTATGAGATCTGTCGACCGGAAGATTGACACCACAAACTAATCTCATGAGAGAAAAGAGATGGCTCCTTGACGTCGAGTTGTCAACGATCAAGCGAATGACACCTTATCCGAAGAAAAGGGCGACGCGATCGAAGACACAGATCTGTTGTTTTTGAAAGAGAAAATTGTTCGCAGTGGAAAATTTCATATATTCTGCGCCAAGAGTTGAGCCGCGCTGACGCGCTTGTGTGCCGCCCATGCTGCTCTCGGCCCTAACCCTTCTTTAGCTTCCTCGGCTTCCAATGACACAGCAGGTTTTACAGCAGCTTCCATCCAGGAAAAATACTCATTACGAGTGGCCTCAAGGGAATTTCTGCATTGCGGCCCGTGATATTTCTACTATGGATTCTATCGAAGAGACAAACAGGATCAGGGCGTCCTTAGGGCTCCCCCTGCTGCCAGTTCCGGGCAGCGGTCCTCAGTTCAAAGCCTCCACAAATGCGGATAGCTCGTCGGAGGAAGAACAGGGGTCTACACTAGAATCAAGGCAAGCACAAGGGTACGACAACTGGAAAAGACTGCAAAGTGAAGCAGATGCTAAAGCGAAACGAGAAGCGAAAGCTGAGGCCATCAAGAAGGCTCGAGATGCCGCCAAAAAGTACAGCAAACTAGAAGGCAAGGGACTAGGAGAGACTGACGATACGGGTGAATTGGATACGAAGACATGGCTGCTCCAGCAGAAGAAACGAAGAAAGAAGCTCGAGAAAGAGAGACTAGCCAAGTTGGAAAAGGAGCTAGCAGAGCGCGAGAATGCACCCCAATACTCTGCCGAAGATCTTGCTGGTGTAAAAGTTGCACACGAGTTGGATGACTTTGAAGGTGGTGAAGAGCAAGTCTTAACCCTCAAGGACGCCACGATCGATCAATATGACGAAGAAGGGGACGAATTAGAAAACGTGGAGTTGAAAGAACGCGAAGCACTGAACGAGAGGCTGGCCGTCAAACGAAAGAAGCCAGTGTACGATCCGACTGCGGAAGTTGCTGCCGGAGGCTCTACGATTCTCAAGCATTATGATGAAACAATCGATGGGAAGCAGCGTAAGCGATTTACTCTGGACGGGCAAGGCGCCTCTATGGAAGAGCGTGAAGCCACGAAACAAACAGTGGGCGAGAAGCTCAAAGCGAAGCCGATAAGTCTGGATATTCTCAAAGAAGACACACCAGCATCAGACTATGTTGAGATATCAGAAAATAAGATTAAGAAGCCAAAAAAGAAAAAGGCTAAGACGACACGGCAACGAGCTGTGGATGAAGATGACATCTTCCCAATCGACCAGACGGTAGCAGAGCGAAATGGGGATGCTATGGACGTGGATTCCCCCAACGATGGGGTTCAAGCAACGGCACCAAAGTTTGCTGAAAGTGCCTCCTTCTTCGACGACGACGACTTGCAGACTTCATTGGCTATACAAAGACGAGCAGCCCTAAAAAAGCGTAAGAGGGCTAGGCCTGAAGACCTTGCCCGGCAGTTGCGGGAGGAAGCAGCCACGCCCGATGTTGAGGAGAAAGCAGAGGAGGGCGGCTTAGTTCTCGATGAGACTACAGAGTTCGTTGCCAACCTTGAACGGAATAAAGAGGAAGAGAAGACTCGAGCCCAATCCGCCAGGCCTCAGAACAACAACCCAATCAACAAAGAGGCCTCTCCCGAAGACGAGGACGGTGATGTAGACATGGGTCGATCGTACAACGATATCGAGGATGGTGAGGATCTTGAAGCACGGATGAAGCGTGAAGCATCAACCCCAGGCGTTGGCAACACTGGATTAGAGGATGAAGCTACCTTAAGTAATGGTATTGGAGCTACACTATCTTTGCTATCACAACGAGGACTCATCAAGCAGAATACTGACCAAGATATCAACGCCCTCCACCGCCAGCGCGATAGATTCCTGACCGAGAAACAAAAGCGTGAGGCGGCAGTGGAAGCTAAAGCACGCCTTCAGCGAGAGCGAGATCGTAACACCGGCAAACTCGATCGCATGTCCGCTCGTGAGAGAGAAGAGTATGCTAGACAAGAGAACAAGATGCGCGACCAACTCGAGTCTCGACAGATGACCGAGATATTCAATCGCGAGTACAAGCCTGATGTACAACTCAAATACGTCGACGAGTTCGGACGAAGCATGAATCAGAAAGAGGCTTTCAAGCACTTGAGTCATCAATTCCATGGAAAAGGCAGTGGGAAGCAGAAGACCGAGAAGCATTTGAAGAAGATTGACGACGACAAGAAGAGGGAGGCGCAGAGTACGCTGGATAGCAGTCAGGCTACTGGAATGAACAATGCTATGGGTGCTACGGCAAAGAAGAATAGACAGGCTGGCGTGCGGCTTGCTTAAAGACTTAGCTGACACTTTGATATCCGCCAAGTACTGATTATAATACCAAAATAAAGACTTGGTCACTTTGATGTCCGCCATGATCATTGTTCATACTGATACTGGGTATTAGAACTCCATGCAATGCACCTGACCTTCGCCTACAGCAACGCCTCTAACGGTTCACACCCGGTGAGACCCACCGAAAGTCTGGCGCCCGAAATCACAGCAACTTCAAATGCCCAGTAACGCCATCAACCACGCTGTTCGGCCCCGGTCCAACCCCCAGCACCGTCGCGCTCCCACTCGCAATCTGTGTCCTCCCAGCATCATGAATGACCTGCGCGCAAAGCCCCAAACTCACAGCCTGCGCCTGCAGCATCTGCATCTGCTCCTCCGACGGCACCTGCAGCGCTATCTTTGCCTGGCCGAGAGATTCCCACCGTCGGAGCAACGGAGACGAGGGGGCGTGCTGGAGGAAGTATTTGTAGCAGGCTAGGGTTGCGTGCGAGCATTGTGCTGCGATTTTGCCTGCAGATGAGGTCAATGCCGTGCTTTTGGGGGGAAACATACGTGATGGGGTAGAGGATCAGACGCACCTTTCCCCATTCCAAGATCCGTCCGTACAACCAGTACTAGTTTACACTCCTCCCTATTCCCCTCAAAAGCCTTCAATTCCCCCTGCTGCTGCTCCTCCTCCTCCTCCGCACTATCCTCCTCCTCCGTCTTAGGCGTCGCCTTCCCCTCCCCACCCTTTAAATGCGTCATGAGCTCCTCATCAGAACTATCCGGATGGACAGTGACATCGTAGCTATTCGGCCAGCTTTCCTTCGCAGCGCCCTTTTTGCTGCTGGAGAAGAGTCCGAGGCTGGAGGCTTGGCCGATGAGGTAGCCGCCTGCGAGGCAGAGGATTGCGGTGGCGAGGATGTAGGATGTTGTGGAGGGGGGCGGGCGGTCGGGGAGGGAGGTCATTGGGTTTGTAGTGGTGGTTGAGGGGGTGTGGAGGAGGGAGTGGAGGTCGGAGGGTATCATGGGTGACGAAGTGGGAAATTTGATAGGGCTGAACTCGATGATGCACTTTTGTCGAATACAAGCATCAACTCTTCACCAACAAGATAGTCGCTCGATTGGCACTGACTATGCCTCAATTCACTTTGCAGGCTTTGGGGTTTTAATAGCAGGCATTTACTGCACAATACATTCCAGCAACACGGGGAGGCAAACCTCAACACCAGCTCTATACATACATCCCCAAGACCTACACCCACCTTGGCAACCACAACCACAATGCCGTTCCCCTCCAAACCCCCCCCCAAAACCCTCCTCCGCACCCTCACTACCACCGCGTCATCCCCCAAACCACCCCCAAACCGCTACCACAACACCATCCCCCCCTACCCCCACGGCCCCTCCCTCACCTACAAGACCTCCAACAGCGGCCTCTACGGCGCCTCCCACATCCAATTCGGCAACCTGATCTCGCACCAAAACGAGCTCAAAAGCCGACGAACCTGGCACCCCAACATCCACCGCAAGCGGCTCTGGTCCGACTCGCTGCAGCGCTTCATCCGCGTGAAGGTGCAAGCCAGAGTGCTGAGGACGATCGATAAGGTGGGGGGATTGGATGAGTATCTGTTGGGGGATAAACCGGCGAGGATTCGGGAGTTGGGGGTGAAGGGGTGGAGGTTGAGGTGGTTGGTGATGCGGACGCCGAAGATTAGGGCGAGGATACGAGAGGAGAGGGTGAGGCTCGGGCTGCCGCCTGGGGGTTGGATGGAGAGCGCGGGGGTCGAGGAGGTGGTGGAGAAGGTTGGTGGGGAGATTGTGGGGGAGATGGACGGTAGAGATGCGGATGAGATGGAGGATGAGGAATCTCGACGAGGTGGTACGATGCAAGAACAGGTGGAGAATTATCTCGATGATATCGAGCGGAAATACACCATTCCTACCGTTGAGACTGGTAAGTTTGTGGAAGAAAGAGAATCCCCGGATCTAGTGCGGATTGCAGAATCGAAAGCAGAGGAGTCAGGGAAAGACAGCCCAGAGGTTGTACAGGCGAATGATTCGAGATCGATGGCAGGGAAGGCATTTGGTAGGCTACGAGGATTGTTTGGGAGGTGACGAGATGGCATATAATAGGCACATTGGATGTATAGCATACCTAGCCCTTAGTTTTTCAGATGGTTTATAGCTTCAAACCCATGAAAACTCTCTGCGTAAGTCCTGAATCAGATCGGACATAATTCTCAATTGGAGGACAGTCTGCTCTTTTGAAGGTAAAGGGGCCAGTAAACGTTACAGCGGTCCTTTGATGCCGTAGGAATCATAGAAGATTGCCTGTTCGGTCTAACATGTGCTGCGTACTTATGAAAGGGACCTTCTTCCGAAATAGACCACGAAATGACCTCCCATTAATGTGTAGTATCAATCGCTATATATCCGCATAGACGAGATATCGAAACCAGCAGAGCGCTGCTGAAACAGCCGGCCACCAGAGTAATGATGGAGCCTAGACCATGTTCCTCACACATTTCCTCCACATCCAGGCAAAGAGACCGTACTTCCAACGGCCGAAGTCAAGTACAGTACACAGCGTGCCATCCCAATGCACACCAAGCTCACATATGTACAAGAAGAGTGTGAAAGATTTTTTACTTCCTGAATGCACTTACAACATCCTCTCTCCTCCACTCCACCTCCAAACTCCCTTCATAAACCTCTCGAACGATCTTGATGGCCCTCTCGGTTACATCCAAATACCTAGCCTCGCACTCTTTGCAAACCTTATTGAGAAGCTCACGGCTCAATCCTGGGGTGTCGTCTCCTTCGCCGAAATGCTTGTCCACTCTCTTCTTCAACGTGTCGATGCCTCGTTTAATCTCTTTAGCATCGTAGCCCGAGAGGATTTTCTTGAAGGTGGATCGAGAATGGGAGGCCCGAGTTGCTACAGACGTGGAGGCACCTGGATTATTACGCAAGAGGGATTCAGTCGACTCCAGAAAATCCAGCAGCTTGCCGAGAGGCCGTCTTATGACCGATGCTAGGTAGAGCTCCATGTGCTCATTCATCTCGGCTCGAGCACGGAAGTTCCAGTCTTCTAGGACTGGGTTATTACGGATGGCTACCTCTTCAAGGTAGTGGTTCATGTTTTCGATGAGAAGTATGTGGTAATTGAGGGCTTCTTTGTCTTCAGGGTCGCCAGCTGCACCGGCTTGGGCCTGGGTAGCTGTTGGGTTCTCCTTGGCGATAAACTTCAAGCTTTCAAACATTGCCTTATTGATCCGTTGGTAGGCATCATTTACGATGGTCCGGACGGGTAGATGATCAAGGGAGCGTGTGGGCGGGAGCATATTCTCCACTGCGGTAGAGAAATTGGGGAATGTCTTCATGAATGCAATGACACCCTTGCGCTTTTTAATTTTGACTTTGGTATCTTCGATGCCACGTATCTGCTCGTCGAAGAAGCGACCAAGTTGACTCGTGACTCGGTCGTGGACCTTAGTGAAAGTCTGTGTCAGGAACTCTTGGTTGGTCTCTTCAACTTCGGACGTTTGAGACTCGAGAGCAAAAAGGACGCCGACGCCATTCAGAGAATCCTGTTTGGTAGCCCACTCGACTAGATTCTGTAGATCTGTGGGCCAAAAGGAATAGATCTCTTCCATCACCCCCAGGACTTTTCGAGCCATATTCCTGTCCGGATCAAATGGTTTTTTGACAATCGAATCTGCACCTCTCCTTTGATCAGGACTTGTTGCCACGGAGTCGATGAAATCTTGAGTATTCAGCGAAGAGGCGTGGAACAGATCCACGACAAAGTTTTGTTCGACAAAGATGAGTCTTGCCATCTCACTTAAAGCACCAGCAAAAGCCTCGTACGCTAAGACCTTTCCATCGTTCGATTTGTCACTGCTCGAGACTCGACTTGTTCCATCCGTGCGGACTGTCTTCGATCTCTTCACAGTCAATTTGCGACCAACCAGGCTTTCTACTTCCTTCTCTTGCGTCGTGAAAAGTACATCATGTTCGTCCACTGCCGATTTCCTAGTGATTCGTTTCCAGGCGAAGACATTGTCTCTAAATTCGTCCTGGTAAGGCCTTTTCGCAGAGCCTTCGTACATGCGCATGAGCTCCTCCCACTCGCATGGCTCGATTTCTCTGGCAAACAGCAATAATGGTGAATACAACCATAATTCTTGCTTTGGCTTATCACGTAAATGGTGATCAAGCTTCGTAGTACTCGATGAAGTTTTGTTATTGCGATTCGACTCCAGAGCGTCTAATGTCTCCGCCTCAGTCTCACGGAATTTGACCGACAAGTATTGTTTCAGGCGCAGAACAAAGTCGACACTTTCTCGGCGGTAACTTTCTCTCTTTTCGCGCACAGCATGCATGGAGCTCAACTCGCTTCCGCCATGTCCAGTGCTGCTACTCCGATGAAGGCTCGCCTGGTCAGCTGTTAGAGGTCTAGTATCGTGGTGGCGAAGCTTTGGATCTATCGTTAGCATCGCAGTGTAAAGCTGTACGAGAATGTTTTCGACCTCCTGAAGACCCCGGCTTTTGGTCAAAGAAGCGTCCTTCAAGACTTGGAGTTGTGATGTGGATATCGATATTGTGTCCATTAGATTCTTCAGCTCAGCTTGTAACAGCTTTTGATTTGCGGTTTGGACTTGAAGGCCTTGCGATTGAGCCTCAATGTACGCGACATCTTCGCTCAGTGTCTGTATATGTTAGAGGTTTTCAAATGTTCAACAGGATCGTGAACTTACCCCTAGCTCGACATTATACAAGGTGAGGAGGCAGTCCAACTCTTCGCACTCTGCTATGACCCTATCCATCATGTTACCCGCAGCTATGGCTCGATCATCGTTGTTTTCAACAGCACTGAGCCAGCTACCGGCCTCGACCCGTGCAAGTTCCTTGCGTATACCGCTTTCGAGCTCCTCAAAGGCTATCCTTTGGTTTCGTTCCTCTCCCCAGCCAAAATCATTCAAGACCGTTTCCATCTCGAAAGTCCGGCCTTCCAAAAGACTTGGATTTATTCCTAGGACTTTGGCGTACTTGGCAGAGTGATCAGACTGGCGTTTCTTCCGCCGCTCTTCGTGAGCTTTGTCAGGAATCGGCGGCGGCTGTTGAGGCTCTACGACGATCTGCGCCGGAATTTCTGGTGGTATTGACGCAACTGGCTTCAATGGTTCGGGAATAATTGTTGGGGCTGGCTTAAGGGGTGAAGCAGTAATATTCACTGATGGTATTTCTTTTTTGCTTTCTGGGGTCGCGGGACGCGAGGCAACGCTCTCCTTTGGTGTGGCAGGCCGGGTGTCTTCGTGGCTCATAGCCCTAAGAAGAGATGGTGCTTGGAATACACCGGTAATTCCATCACCACCTGTTGAGTTCTCATCCTTGAGCTTCTCTACGGCGCCACCAGCTCTAGGTTTGAAAGCGTTATACGCAGTAGCTGCTTTGCGGAACTTAGTGGCGACTTCATTCGTGGACTTTTTCGACCTTATCATCGGTCCTAGACCAGGTCTGTGAACTTCCTCCGTGGGCGTTTCTGGCGGAGGAGTCGGAGGAAACGTAGTTGCGGGAGGTTGTGGTACTGACGCTCCACCATCGATCGCTACCGGAGTGGGCGTCCTGGCCTCCTGAGGGGCTAGTCTGCGTGATTGGGTGCTGTGGCTCGAAGTTGCTCTCGATCTCGTTCCATCTGCGACACTGTCTACGTTGGTACCTGGATCATCTGAAGATGGTGGTCCCTGATAGCCTCGGTTCGACCCCCGACTAGAAGCTGAGTTATCTCGACGGTGCCCATTTCGCGTATCGCCAACCGCGCGAGGAGCAGCTTGATCAGGCGGTCGTTCTGCTGTCGGAGGATTGTAATTCAAAACTGGAGCTGGCTTGGAGAGTCCGTGCTCTTGAGACAGTGGAGAAGGTCCCCGGGTATCTCTCACAGCCGTCAAAGGTCGGTCCTCGACTGGATTTACAGCAAGACTGCTAGAAGAATACGACGCGTTCGGTCTTGGCCGATCATTGCTTGATCGACTGTCATAAGATTCTTGACCACTTCTAAAGGACTCCGTGCTCTGAGCCGGACCCGGTCTTTGGAATTTGGGCTGTAAAATAGCCGGTGACTCAGATCTCTTCGTCCTGAGTTGGCGCTGCTGATTGACATCGTTGACAGAGTCTGTAGAAGGGAAGGACCCTGGCATGTGGATACGCTCATTGCTCTTTGCGGTCTGTAGAGGATGCGTGATTGTACTATGGAGCTGTCGCTCTTGGGGGGGTCGTTCCTGAGGGACTTGTTGTGGAGGAGGTCGTTCGTGGAAAGATCTTTCCTGCGAAGGACGCGGACGCCTTTCGCGGCTCGTCTCGGGAGGTAAATTTGGAATGCGAGGCTCTCGTATGCTGGGACGTTCTTGGCTCGGCACTCTAATAGTTGGTCCATCGGTCACACTGGGCTGCGAGGTAGGGGTGGTCTCCTTTGCTGCCCCTGGCACACCTCCTAGTTGTTGCAGCTCCGCTGAGTCGAAGCCGATCAATGTTGGCAGTCGTCCCCCAGTATACTTCTTGAAGATCTTCAGGAGACTGAGGATGAAAAAATCCTTCTCCTTTGCCGTATGTGCACTCCAATAATATGGCTTCTGGACGGTGACAACAAACCCCGTTGCTCCTGCTCGTTGCTTGTCTTGCTGCTCCTCCGCGGTTTGAGGCACAGCATTCGTGAAGGACTGAATGACGGTCAAATCGTCCAACACCCAAGTCTTCCCGATCGAAAAGGTGCTATTGGCATTCTCCTTCGCCTTGTGCATCCGGACACGGCCGGACTTCCTCACGGCAACAATTATGACCCGTGCTTTCTTTTTGTCTGGGGTCGATTCTCGAGGAGGAGGCGTGGAAGGGAATGCAGAATCTTCTTCTATGCGAATGTGCGTGATGTACGATTCGGATACTGTGACATTGTTAGGTTCGCCTCTTCACTGAAAGGAATGTACTGATTTACTAGATCCATCTGCTTCCTTTTTCCCAAAGCAGGTTTGAATGATCCGCCTCTTCTCATCCTCGAATTTCTCGGCCCTACTCATCTGCGCTCCAGAATTGCTGCGGTCGGAATATGAAGGCTGGGAGAAGCCACTAGTGGTTGAAGACATGGTGCTGGGATTGCGCTGGTCTGGCATTGGCCGCGTAGCAGGTCCCACAGGAGCTCCATTGGAAGGACCGCGCGAACGCTGGGTTGTGTTGCTTACATTCATGACATGCAATGAGTCGTTTGTTCAAGCTCATGAGGATGTAGCAATCTTTCGCACATGTTGAGGCGTCCCAATTATTGTGACAGCATGGGTCAAGAAAGAGAAGTCGAGCCCAGTGAGGACTCGCTCCACAAAATGCAGTACCAACTAGAGTACCAACAACCAGCCCAAGTCCATATGGGCCACTAAAGTCTGATGTAGTGACGCTAGTGAGGGCGGGAGGGCGGCTCTTTCCGCGCCCACCTGAGTTTTGTGTATTAAATTTTGTGTATTTTTTTTTGGGTGTTCACGTAGAGCTCCCTACACCACATCTCAACCATGCCTAAGAAAATGGTGAAGAAGCCTCCTGTTCAGATCAAACCGGAGTTTGTCATCGGTAGAAACGTACCAGTGCCAGAGCCCAAGAAAAAGAAGAAGAAGAATGCGCCAGACAGACCGCAGCCGACATGGTTGTTCCCTCCTGACGAAGAAAACCCTGTGCTAAATCCAAAGCCCGTGTCGGAAGCGAAGAGGTTGAGAGATGAAAAGGCCAAGGAACAGGCGATCAAGTTCTTACGGTACAAATCGGTCACAGCCCCAATGAAAGACCCACCTCCAGATCTACTTCTCACTCTGGTGGGAGGATTTCTCACCTCATATGGCTTCAACAGCACGTCACGCATCTATACTTCTCAATTGCAGTCGCGTAAGAAATTGGACGAATGGAAAACGCAACTCGATGTCCCACTCCCAAAGGGATTTCCAGATTTGGTGAGGGTATTCAAGGAATGGGAAAAAGTACACCAAGAAAGGACCGTTATGGATGAGACCAGTAGTAGCAGTGGCAGCGATCGTGATGACAGCTCGGCCGCCAAAGCAAACAAGAAGTCCAAGAAGGCCAAAAAACACATTAAAGCAGAGGCCAATGCTCGTGAAGAAGCGGCTGCCGAAGTCCTTGCAAAGAACGAAACAAGCAGCGGTGGAGACAGTGGCAGCAGCAGCGGGAGCGATTCAGACGCAGAGATGAAGGATGCAGCTACGGTTCCAGAACCCACGGCAAAGGTAACGAAGGCGTCCAAACGAAAATCACCATCACCCTCAACGTCGAGCTCCAGCTCAGACAGCGACGCCGACGATGAGAAAGAGCCAACTGGTGCGAAGCTACCCGCAACTTCATCTTCAAAGAGCCCTACTAGTGGAGCCGCGAAGAGCTTGAAACGAAAGGGTAGCTCGAGCTCTTCTTCCAGCTCTGACTCCGACTCCGGATCTAACTCTCCAATAAATGAGAAGCCCGCTCCGGCCAAGAAGTTGAAATCAAAAGCAGAAAACAAGCCTTCCGAATCTTCTTCATCCTCGGACATCTCCTCTTCGGACAGCGACTCTGCCACTCAAGCCCCAAAGCCAGCCGCGACCCCAGAGAAAGCTACACCAATCAAGAAAGAAGCATCTTCCTCTTCAGACACCTCGTCATCAGACAGCGACTCCAACTCAGAACCCAAACAACCAACAGCCGCCCCAGCAGCCGCGAAGGCATCCTCTTCATCCTCAGACTCCTCCGCCACAAGCTCCTCAAGCAGCGACTCCGAAGAAATAGATTTCTCCAAGCCCCCCCAACCAACAAAGATATCGAAATCGACCTCAAAGACCACGCCGAAAATACCACAAATTTCCAGCGATTCCAGCGCAACCCTCCAAGCCACCTCCACCCAAAAGCCCTCCACAGCCAACACCAGCCTCACCACAACCACAATCTCAACCTCATCCTCCGACTCCGCCTCCGCCCCCGCCCCCGCACCCAACAAGCGCAAACGCTCTGCATCGCCCACAGCAATCGCGTCCGAAAAGCAATTGAAGAAACAAAACACGCCGTTCCAGCGAGTCCCGAAAGATACACCGGTCGATCCAAAGATGGCATCTAATGCGTACCGGAGCTATGATTATGCGGAGCGAGCGCACCAGGATTTGAGTGTGACGAAGGGGAAGGGATTTACGAAGGAGAAGAACAAGAAGAAGAGAGGGAGTTATAGGGGAGGGGCGATTGATGTCAGCGGAGGGAAAGGGATAAAATTTGAGGATTGAGAGGGAGACGCTGTGAATAAAGTTGGAGGAAAAGTCTTCGGATGTCTATCTGATGTATATTACCACTAGGTAGGATGCAATCGATCATAGCTTCTAATGGCTCTTCAGAATAGAGAACATTATCTCAAAAAGTCACGCTCGCCTTGTGGGTATACCAAAACTCCATGCCCGAATATCCACTCTCAATCCTCATATCACATTATCCCGTTTCCCGCTGGGTAGCAAAGCTCACGGGCTTTCTCCCCAACTTCCAGTGGCTCACAACCTAGGCAAGCCCTTGAAATACCCCCTAGACTCTATAGCGATCTCTCCGTACGAGCTAATTTCAGCGGCCACGTCCCAAAAGTACCTCAAAGGAAGGGCACTGTTTAGCAGGAAAACGTGATACCTCCCAACCCATTCGCTCTATCGACAAACCTAGAATGTTTTGGATGACCGTAAATGATGTGCTGGCTGTGTGCTTCCCGGAACAGACCCATCCATCGAATTATGATGATCATGGGGAAGAGCTTCTCCAGCAGCAGCAGCACCACCACCGGCGCCGCCGTCGCGCTCCCTCTTAAGCCCCCTCAATCTTTCCAACCGCTCAGCGATTTTCCTCGCCATCGGATGTTCCATCGTCAACTTGACCTCTGCCCGCTCGCTCGCCAGCGCACACGCTTCGATCGCATCATCAACACGACCTTGCAGCTCATGCAACTGCGTCAATTTGGACAAAGCATACACAGTATCCGGGTGCTCCGGGCCACGAGATTCTTCCATACGGATGATCAAATCTTTCAACAAGTGTTCTGATTCCTCATGTCGACCGTGACGGGAATATGCGAGGGCAAGCATGCCTACGCCCATCAATACTCCGAGGTGATCATCGCCTAGACTGCGTTTTGCAGCCGCTATTCCACCTATGAGCTTTTCTTCAGCTTCGTCGTAGAGCTTAAGTTCTATATCGACCTTGGAAAGGTTGCAGAGGGCCCAGAGAGTCCACGGGTGTTCTTTGCCGAGTTTGGTTTTTCGCTGGTTGTAAACGTCGTACATAAGCTCTTGCGCTTGTTTCAAGTCCCCCAGGTCCATCAAAGCCATGGCGAGGTTGTTCTTCGTCGTTAGGGTATCCACATGAGTAGGTCCAAGCGTCTTCATTCTGGCTGTCAATACGATGAGATGCAGATCTCTACTTTCGTGGTACCTTTGCCATGAGCCATAAGTGATGCCCAGATTATCCATAGCGTTTAATGTACTTTCATGAGACGTACCCAAAGTCGCTTTCATCCTTTTCACGGCAAGCATTTGAAGATCCAAAGCCTCTTTGTACTGTCCGTTCAGCCAGAATGACTTTCCTAGCTGATCCATGGCTGACAAAGTGTCCGCATGGTCTGGACCATACACGTGGGTACGAGCGTCGACCACGATCTTTTGCAAAGCCACAGCCTCCTCCAAGCGCCCAAGGCCCCAGAATGTTGCAGCTAAAGCCAGCATTGCTACCATCGTCTTATCGTTTCTACATCCTCTACTCTGTAATAGAGCGTCTTTGACCCTGGAGAAGATGATGACCGCTTCGTGAAAGCGGCCACGCTCAAGGTAAACATAGCCATACTTGGCAGCACTTATTAACTGTTCACGAAAAACGAACAACCACATGTTCTGAAATAGCAGGGCAAAAGGCAATTTGTACCCTCCGAATAAAGCCTCGTAGTCCATGATCTCCAAAGGTCTTGCTTGGAGACAAAGATCGAGATGAACTAAAATGTCTCTCCGAAACTCCTCATGTTTCTCACCCACATCGTTTGGTGGGAGCTGTATGGACTCAGCTAGTACATTAAGGGCGACTTGAGCCCAGAGGGCCTGGTCGCCTTTACTAAGTCGGTCTTTGGCCCAAGAGTGAACGACCGGATGGAGAGAAAAGCTGTCGTCTTTGCCATCGTAGCTAATCAGTGAGAATGAGCGTAATTCGTTCAGCGCACGTCTTACGCGGAACTGATCCTTTCTGAAGGGTTGCTGCTTCAGGAATCCTGGCAATATTGCAGGAGAGTGAAATCGAGCGATGAACCCATTGGATACTCTCCCTAGCAATGAAGGTCTTCCAGGGGCTGATGGGAGCCTATTTTCTAGAGCTCTGGTAAATATGTCCACCCTGATATGGTCAAAATGGAAAAATGCAACAGTACTGAGTAGCTGGGCGGCGTCTGAACAAGACTCTGTTTGCCGAAGCTCTAGGGATTTCAGCGAATGCTCCCAAGTCGCGTAGATTGCCAGCTGATCGTCATTTTTTGCATCTCCAAACGACCGGCGGGAGCCAATATTGCTCCTGAATGTATTGTAGTAGTCCAAGTAGTCCTGCAGCTCACATATGCGTTGCATGATTAAAGCGCCAGCTTGAACGAGAGCCAGTGCTAGATGTCCCAGAGTGTCGGCGATTTTGCTGCCCATAGTCTCTACCGCTGAAGTCCATGGTCTCGGGGTATCAGAAGCTCGCAAAAGGAGAAGCAATGCATCCGTATCCTCCAATCCTTTAAGTTCGGTAGCGCCAACGGTACCATGGATCTTAAAGTTAGGATTACGGGTGGTAACGAGAACACATCCTCTTTCACCCTCTGGAAAAAAATCCGCGAGGTCTAACAAAGGATCATCAGCATTATTGATAATCAAAAGCCAAGGCTCCTCGGAATTTGAAAGCCAGTGTTTCCCAGCACTCTGGGTGGCCTCTAGCCCACCCAATTTGCCGATCTTGGCGAAAGACTGTTTCCCCGTCTCAATGGAAGTTGCATCGATCCAAAAGATGCCCCAAAATCTGCATGTCATTAGCAAGAACAGTGGCGTTTACCTGAGACATGAGGCTTGATTTTTAGTACCTTTCGCGATGGTCTTGAGCAAACTTGGAGCAAAATTGTGTCTTCCCAGAACCACCTATACCATAAATGACGTATCTTCGTTGTTGGCGTGTGATGTTGACATCTTGAGGAACCAGCAAAGCTTCTTCGACATAACAAGAAATATCTTCACGGCCTGTAAAGATACTGCTGACCACTTGGGGAATGTAGAAATACCTATTCTTCGGTCTTTCTGACAATTTGCGTTCGTATTGGAAGGGGCGATTATTATGATGAACGTCGAAAGCAGTGCCAGCAAGCTCGAAAGCTTCATTAGACCAAGCCCGAGAAAGAGACTCCGCCGCTTGTTGCCAGCGACGAAAGATTACAGGTGGGGCGTAACGGCAGTAACGCCTAAGTGCTTCAATGACAGTTCTATAGCTTGACGCGCTTCTATCAGAGAACCTGACCATCTGTGCATGGCTTGCTGCAATACCTGCTCGCTCTGTGTTGTCAATAATGGGGGCTGCGGAAAATTCGTCGACGACGTAGCCTTTTCGGTT
>JAABUP010005819.1_pt1 | contig 18313 bp, 16 predicted proteins | sample 5559201 | NCBI WGS metagenome assembly JAABUP01 (sample SAMN10711887, study PRJNA513373) | rock metagenome | isolation source: Antarctica rocks | place: Antarctica
ATGGGAAGGGGATAGATACCTTTCTTCTGCTCGAGCGCACCGGCGTCGGAGAGAGCGGCGTGGGCGTCGCGGGGGAGGGAGGTTAGGACTACGGAGGCGGACATGGTGAGGGGGAGGTCGGGGGTGTGGTCGTCATCTGGGATCGGGGCCACGTTTGCTGCTTCAACGGTAGGGGTTGATGATGAGCTCGCCATTGTTGGGGTTTGGTTGATGGTATGTATTTTTGCGGGTTCTGAGAGTAGTTGGATATTGTGTTGTTACAAGTAACATGTGAGTGATGCTCAATAAAGTACTGCAATGGAATTTCCCGTCTGGAGATCATTGGCCAATTGATTCAGTACACCGTCTTACAGCATGCGTGAGTACGTATGGACGGCTGTTATGTCTTCGCATAGGCCCCGGTAGTAGGGAAGATAGATGGATAATTTCATTTCCCCCAGCATCCTCTACGCCACCCGTGCAGCAATACCAACGATGTAGAGCAGCGATGATGACAAGTCATCGTGAAAAGCCATAAGTTGCAAGCAGAGCAACGCCATACCAGTTTTGTGCCATGAGGATGCGCTCTTTTATAAATTAGCAAAGCAAAAAGCACTACAGTGTACATCGAAAAGGCAAGGCCAATGCAATGCGACCGTGCTCCAAGAAATGCAGGTCAAACCCCAGACACACACGCTTGCCAGTCGATGCGGGTATAGCCATGCAGAACCAGATGGGCAAGGATGAAAATTGAATTGAAGGAGCGAAAGGCACGCTGACAAAAGCTGAGTATGATCGCAGTCACCCCAAAATAGGACAGGAACCTTCGTCGGTGCGGGTCAAAGGTGGCAGTGGGTATATATATAGGTCACTCTTCTCTCAAGGGTCGAACGAGATGTTGTAACAAGTCGTCTAGTTCGGCCCAATTATCGTTGTTCAACGCAAACTTGCGGTGCTTGCGTGAATCAGTGTGCTATCTCGGATTAGCCTGCAATAGTATTAAAACGCTGTTCCTTCTTACATAGTCAAAGTCATCGAACTTTTCTTGGCAATTTTCACAGTACCCTGGCTTTGCATCGTTCTTCTCAAGCTTTTTGCGTCGAGCGGCAATGGGCCTTCTTGCATTCTCGAGCATCCTAGCGTTTTCTTCTTCCTCCGAGGGTGTGAAGTCTTCATGAATGTAGCCTAACTTCTCTTGCGCCTTCCTTTTCGCTGCACGTGCTATAGGTATGCTTCTCGCACCATTGGCTGCTCCTGCGAGATCCATCATTCGAGAGGAATGGGGGATGCCATTGATGGTAGGTCCACTGTTCTTCTCAAGAACTTTCCTTTTCAGCTCATGAACCTCTTTGCTGGTACCGGCCTTCGCTCCCGGCGCGGCAGCGGTTGAGGAAATCATCTGCGACCGTATTGCTGACGTGATATTCGACGGTTGAACACCTGAAGCCACCGGCTCACCGCCGAGATACAATCGTTGCCTCGTGAACGCAGTCGGCAGGTTTCTCACGGCTTTCTCTGGACTTCCTCTCTTGGTTGGGATCTGTTTTGGGATTTCGAATGGCTCGCCCGCTGCAGCTTCCTCAGGCCTCCCTACCCTCTTGGTGTTACCCTGACTTTCGCTCAAGGGCCGAGTTTGACTCGTTTGCTTGTGTGGTTGGATCTGTGTAGCTTCCATGGTTGCAGCGGCCCGCGTGCGTGGTGCGGCTTGAGACCTCTTTTCCATTTCTGCCAAAAATTGTCTCTCCCTAGCTCGTTCTCTATCCAAATCTCGTTTGGTGTAGAGGACATCCTCAACAAACGGGCATCTCCCATTACTTGAACTTCGGAACTGAGGCCAAGCGCCGTCCTCACGATGTGATACCTTCGGATATTCTCTTACCATTATGGGTCGAGTCTTCTCGTCCATATCATGAATGTAGATGTACGGACCTTTAAACGGAATGAGTTCCCTTGTCGCCACTGTTGTATCACGGTCGGAAGGTCCGTTGACTCGTTCGTTGTGGAGTAGCTGAGAAAGATCGGCTTTGTTAGCACCTGTGTTGATTACAGCATTGCTGCGTGTATGAAGGCCGTGCTGCTGTATGGTAGTGTCTGTGTCAAACATCGTAGTCATCATCCGCTGGAGCTTCTCCAAAGCCCATATCTTCATTCCCATTTCCCTGGCTCGGGACAAGATGTCGACATTACCCCCATACTGCTTGCGGGTTTCGCCATTTGGATGGCCATGTGCATGGGACTTCCTGGCCACAGGTGCTTCGAAGGTAAACTTCGATTTCAGTGGAAAGGACGATACTTCGGTCTGCACAGTCTCGGCTGATCTCTCCAACAGCGAGGGGTTGATTGTGCGAGGCTGATTTGTGGGCTGTGAGCCCTTAGACGCAGACGACGGAGATGTTGTCTCTGTGGACGTGGTAGCATCACTTTCTGATGGCAGGGGCCGTGTAGTGACGATGTGGGTTACAGCCTTCGAGAAGAACTTCTCCTCTCTCTGAGGTGCATTGATACATTAGCAGTATATCAGATTTTGTTCTCGAAAGTCATTGACTTACTGCACAAAGACCAGCAACTTGCTTTGCGAGTTTATTGCGAACTTCGTCTGGGACACTCTCGAAGTAAAAGACAAAGTGTGGGAAGACCTTGCGATAATGTTTCTGCCATTGTCTGATGTTTTCTAGATTTTCAATGACAACCTTCTCATGCCTCGCAGCTTTCTGTTGTTGTGCCTGTCTGTCCCTGGCTGCCACCAGTCTTCTTTCGAACGCAGTTGGCTGGGCACCTGTTGTCCTGCGAGTGAACACTTTACCCTCGGGGTCCTGCAAGGGTGGTCTGCGAGGAGGAGTCCGAAGACTCGACTCATCTCTCTCAATCATCTGCTTCTTTGCCGGGGGTGGTTGACCGTAAGGAAGTTCACGTTGAACGCTGCTATGGGACCGCGATCGTTTCGAAGCAGCCGCAGCCACGGCTCGGAATGGCGAATTCGCGGCATTGGGAACGTGGGCCAGAGGAATCCTTCGACTCGACATCATGGAAAATGTCTGAGGTGAAGGAGGTATGGATACTGCTGCCATTCGGAGCGATACTGGTAACAGAAGAGGCTCATGCCACGAAGGGAGGGGTACTGGCCGATGCCCGCACGCGACGTATTACACGTCCGATTCTGGGACGAAAGCCTAGATGAGTGACATACCCCAAAGCAGCTGCGGATTGCTATCAGGATTGAGCTCAAATAACCGCAAGAAAGAGTGTGGGGTGCTAATTGTTGGGACTGTGAAATCCGTAGCTGTGATTGAAGAAGAGCTGAGGCTCGCAGCGAGGTTGTTTTGTTGCTCATTGGCGAGACGACCATCCTAGCGCGTACGCAACTAGCCTCAGCAACAGCAACGACAGCAAGAGTCAAGCATAATATTATATCAATTCAAGCAGGTTCTGCTCCCATGGATATTTTATATTGAGAAAAAGTTCTGATGGTACAGCGCTTGATTTTGGTCTTGGAGATGATTCTACTAGTACATGCATATTGCAGGATGATAACTGCAAATATAGTGGCACAGCGTCCAATCTACCATCTGTGAAACTCCAATTCGATAAAAAGTACACCGAAGGTCCACAGAAAACTCGCTATTTACAATATACACAGGAAACATATAGCGGTCCAGAGCTCGGTTGTTAGTTTCATCGACCCGCCAATGCTTCGATATCAACAACCTACAATGAGATCAGACAAAGCCCGTTATGACAGGTCGAAGATATAGCTCTCACCTCCTTCACGGCTTCAGTAGTAAACACCAGTGGTCCATCTTCTTGTACACAAACGCTGTCCTCTATTCTGATTCCAATCCCTCTAAAATGTTCTGGCCAGCGGTCGTCGTTCGGGACATACAGACCACTGGTTGATATAAGCATTAAGAGGGTAATATAGGCACTATTACGAATCTCACGGTTCAATCGTAACGCACTGTCCCGCCTTTAGGCTATCTTTCCGTGGGTATCCCGGGGAGTCATGAACGTCAAGTCCTATATAGTGCCCTAGGTGATGCGGGAATAGCGCATCGATAGCCTATCGTAATCGTCAGTATTCACAGACTCTCACAAACAGAAGCAACGTATAAATTTGCACCTTCCCTGAAACGTCAAAGCCAAGCTGCTTTAGTTGCTCCCTCAACCCATTTTCGGCGATCTCGTGGAGCTTGTCCAGCGATACATTGGCATTTTCTCTACACATGGCAACGCAGCTTCTCTGGACCTTTAGTATTGCCTCATAAAGGTCTTTCTGAGGTCCTGAGAATGTGCCGCTGATAGGCCAGCATCTTGTGATGTCGGTGATGTAACCGCCATACTCCTGTCGCCAACTGATCAGTGACCTATGAGAGAAGCTGGCAATAGGCTTAGACTTACTCCGCCAGCATCAGCAAGAACAAGTTGTCCATCCCTGCTCTTCGTAAGCAAGATCTCTGACAATTGAGGTGGCAACATCACTTCAGAATGTCATCATTTCGGACATAGTGAATGCTAAGTGCATTCTTGATAGGTTAGTAAATTAAACGGTAGAGATATATACTGCACTCACCTCTCCACCAGCAACTACCGGCACATACGCCGAGCAATCGCAACCTTTGATCTTGAACTGATAGTCCAGAAACGCTGCCAGGTCCTTCTCTCTCGTCCATGTCTGCCGCATTGCCTCTGTGAATGCTCTCCCAGAGGCCTGCCCGGCTCTCCTCATATTGGCGATCTCCGCTTGACTCTTGAAAACGCGCAGGTCGTTGACAAGGGATTTGAGAGGCTTGACCTTACTGGTTTCGAGAATCTTCGCAAAGCCCTCGCCCTTTGACGAGCTGCTCGAAAAAAAGCGACTAAAAGCTGTCGTTGTTGGATCTTTGATTTGGATGTCGGTGTAGACTTCCGAAGCTTCTGCAACAATAGTAGGAAGTATCTTGTGTAGTTTGCTCACGTCTCCAGTCTGTAAAATTGAATATCAGCGTCGCAATTTGTTGCGTATCCGTCCTTACGAACCTCGTCAGCATTGAAGACATCCAACGCAGCCTGCGTCCCCGAGCGAGCCCCATCCCATTGTTCTGCCTTGGCGTCCATCGGCCGCACATAGAGATGAAAACGGTGATCCTCATCCTTTCCGGTCTTCTCTACGGCTGATAAGCTTGGACGTTGCACTGTCAATTGCGGGGTGAATACCTATGATGGCCAAAGCCTCTGGCTCATTGAAACCTGGTTCATCTTAGCTGTTAAAAAGCAGTCTCGTCGCAGCGGTCGTACCCGTGAGGTAGAAGAAATTGGAATTTTGGTGGAAGTCATAGAAGACAGCACCGGAGCGATACTTGGTGTCCGCGGCAGCAATCACCGCAATAGCATTGTCGGGAAGTTTCGAGGCAAGCTTCGAGCGACGATGCGCATACTCGAGTGCAGTGATGCCGGGCGTAACTGGGTCCTTGTCAGTTGAAGATATCTCGATCTCCAATTCAGCATAGTAGCTGACCTTCACCTGCTCCTAGCAGATGTGGATGTGTCTCATGGACTGGTTGGCCAAATCGCAACTCTGCAGCAGAGACGGAGGCGTAGGAGCGCCGGAAACACGCTGTGATCGCGCCAGAGCCGGAGAAGTTATGGAGATTACATTGCTTGATTGTAGAAGGTCGAGACCTAAAGCAGGGGCGCAGAGCGCGTAAACTTGTCCTCATAGTTGTAGAATTTCCACTTCTTCCATTTAGCATCTCATGCCGCCGAGGCTATATATGTACAGATGCCGCAGCGACCACATACGCAGGACCTCCGAGATGCCCTACGACTCCAAGCTGCGTTGGCTATCCACTTTGAGCAGCGAGTCTCGATGTGAGATCCGAACCTTTTTCCTACAGCTTCAGTACAGACATATATCTGTCACTCGTGCTGACTGTTCTTGGATAGATAGGTTTCTTCACATATGGAATCTGGGGTTTCTGACATACTCGACTCTCAAACGAACTGCTGATGCGGCGACCGTTCACAAATGCTTGGTACGGGCTATCAGAATGATATCTTGAGAATCAAGGGAAAGTGTCAGAAGTTAGATGCTACTATTGAGCATCTATCGCCATAGGATCGGTTCTCCTGAGATAGCTCGCATCAGTTGCGGTGGATATCGATGACCCTTTCTACCTTACGCAATTTTCACAGTCCTTGAAGCAAGACTGCAGTAAAGATTGGGGTCTCCTTCATATAGAATCTCCGATCTCGTGACTCTTCCAATAGGAAGGCCCTAAGTGAATATGAAATCAACTCCCGAGCCGAGCTCGCTTAGGGCAATTCACTATACGCAAGAAACGATTATTTAAGAAATCTCTAGCACCTAATAACACCATCCTCTGTTCTTTTGACGAGGTCCATGTCTTCCAAGATGGCCGATAACAAATCCCCTGGGGCCCCAGCAACACCATCCACTACTAGGTCACCACTCAACACCATATTTGCACGCACATCATCATTCGCAGAAGAGCATCTCTCCTTCGTCATCTACCATTTTGCCAGGGGAACATCTCCTCCCGACATTCTCACAGCACTCAACAGCACCTTCACGCTTGAGCAGAATAACTCCGCCTTGGAAGAAGCGATTGCGTATATCCGTCGTAATGTACAGCGTGAAAAACAGCTGCTGAAGCGCGCCAGCAATTATGCTTGGTGCATACCACAACCGTCTCCTGGCTGGGAGACTCGTGTTGGTAGTCGTGGTGATCGTGGGTATGACCACCTTTACACTGACGAAATGAGAGCGTTTATGATCTGGAAATTCCATCTTGGACACCATAGGTCGACCGTATTGGATTCCCTCAACGCACTTTTCAAGACCAATCACAACATAACTTCTTTCAAGACAACCCTGACGAATCTGCTAAAAAACGAGAGGGCCGTAGAGAGATTAGAGCAAGACGCCAAGCAGTTTGGCTGGTGGAAGCCACCACCTCCAGGGGACAGCGCTGGAGGTAAGCGTGTGGCGAGAGCGGGAAGGTTAAGGGAAGCGCAGAAGAGGATGGCGGGGAAGGCGGGGGAGCAGAAGCAGTGGTGGAAGGCCCAGGAGAGGGTTGATCCGCAAGTTTGGAAGTCGTGAGTCTGGACCCAGTGTCTGTCCAAAAGCCCTCCGCTTACCATGAGTAGACCAGAGACTAGCCCCGCAAAGAAGAAGATAATGCAATCACCTACCGCTGCGTCTGTTGGCTCTCTCTCACGGCCCATCAAGATCGAAGACTCGGATTCGGATGAAGACAAACTTAATGAAGGTGTACTAGCCCACTTTAACGACATTGCTGATACCATGGAAGGTTCACCCTCGGCTGGACGTTCCACCTACCGCTCTCATGGTATCTCAGATCGAAGGTCAAAGTCACCCGATGACGATCCTCTGAAGCAACTCTCCAATTCTTCCGACGAGGATGAAATTGATAACTCAAAGGACGAGAACCTGGAGATGAGTCCTAGGCAATGGTACAGAGATCATCGGAGCGGCACCGGAGTTTCGGATCTGAGAGCAAGATTGATGCGACCTCGGTCGTAAAGCATGACGAAAAAAAGTCTCAAGCAGTTCCAACCATGATAGCGTGAGGCGCGGCGGCGACTAGACGGTTTCCATCCGGTTATCTTGGCGCATCCTTACTCCAGCTATGTAATGTCCAGCACCCACTAATGCTAGGCATTGCCGTTCGTTGAGAACCTTTATAGCTTTTGAGTACCGATTAGGGGTTGGTGTAAGCACACTGTGCGCTGCTGCAGGTTTTGAACTCTTGTGCTAGAACAGGTTTGTGACGATCGGCATGACAAAATTAGGGCAATATCAGTTTTGGGTATCTAGCCAACAGTACTGATGGGGTATAAGGATGCTGGTATGGAACACTTAGAAGAAAGCATGCGAAACCAGACAAGCACGAGGAGCAAAAGAGATGCAGAAAAAAGAGCATCCTGCTTCAATTCCTCCCTTGCCTCAAAAATGTTCTCGTCCTAATCATCAAAAGACGCTTTGCACAGTGCCTGTGCCTAGGAAATCTGCCATTGAATATGCTCAATAAAGCGTGACTGGCAAGATCAGGATCGTAGTTGAAGTCTTATGCAGACTTTGTGATTCTCTCAGCCGTGACTGGATCCGTGAATTTTCCCAACCTTGCTGTCTCCGGTGTCTCCATAGGCGTAGCAAAAGGCGGATCCTCAGCAGTCTCACTCTCGCTGAAGGGAGGCTCGGCGGTTTTAGAAGCGCCCGCCATGTCTGTATATCCATGAGCTGGATGATCGTCCAATGGGCCAGATGTGGCAGATAAACCCGATATCGGCTTGCTTGTTATGCTTGTAGGATGAGGTTCCAATGCTGTGGCTTCTTGGGGCTTTACTGGCTCAGAAAAATGGGGCTCGGAGGTTGTGGGCTCAGCGGGCCCAGTTCCCGTGAAGCCCTGCGCTGCAGTAGTGAAGCCGGTGGGCTGAGGGGCTTCGGCAGCCTTTGGGGCTGCAGCGGTGGTAGATGAAGTTGCGACTGAGATGAGTTGATCAGCGTGTTGCTCCTGAACACAGCAATGAGATCAAGGCCACTGCCGTATCTCACCAGCATTGACGGGTGCAGCGACGCCCTCCCCCAATGGTTCTTGGGTAGTTGAAGAAGGTGTAGGCTTCAGTGCAGAGGTCTCCGGTGCCTTCTGCTTGTTCCGCTTGAAGAGGCCTTTCAAGCCTTTCTTGACCTGTGCCAAGGCGTCCGGGGCTGTTGGGTGAACACAGCAAGTCAGTAATATGCAGAAAATCACTGACAAATACCCTCGCGACTACTGGTAGAATACTGTCACGGGCAGCGCCAACGAGAACACAAATCACTTACGAACTCCAGGCATGTTGATATGGGTGCAACGATGTCTGATATCGAAGTAAGATGCTGCAGATCACAATACCCGAAGAAAGTTATCGGGAGATGTGGATGAATCGTTGCTGGCTTCCTCATGTGCTAAGGTTGTTGGTAAGAGAATGCCAGCTATTCCTGATCTAGAGGAAGCCTTGGCTGTTCATCTATTTTGGTTTGGTGACCCTTGTTTCGTGTATGGTTCACGTTCTGCTAGACGATGATTATTACTGCAGCAGAGTGGACATGACTGATAGGTTAAGAGCTGCAGTTTTGTTTGTGGATGTGAAGTACGCATATTGTGCAGCTCCCTCCAGATTACAGCTACCGTCACAGAGATCCAGTTGCGTTTGCATATCCAAGGAGTTTTACTCCTTGACATTTGTCCGATGGTATTGCGCAGTGGTGCAAGTGTACAAGATACAGTACTTGTGCGAGTACACTGTTGACTTGGGGCATAGTTGTACAAGAACAAATGAACCGATACTACTAATGGCCCCCAACTACACCTTGTCCAGCTAGCGACCCCTACACAATAACAATCTGGCACTGACAAATAGGTTAAGGTCTCGAACGGCAATAGATATCTTCATTAAGGTGCCTTAATTCCGTACCGTACGCCTCCAGTCCTCTAACAATCATAACATTCATCCATTCGTACAAACATATGATGCATCCTCCTTGGAGTGCACAAGCTTCAGGTCTGTTTTGATGCAGTTTCACCTCCTTCTGGCCTTGCCCATGGTGCTCTTGTCGGCAAATTAACTTCTTTTCGGTCACCTCCAACAGCACCGCTAGCCCACGGTGCTTGTGTTGCTGGCATGCCCCGGGCTGGCGGTGGCGGTGGGGTTTTTGAGCTCTGAGAAGCTCGTGGAGCTCTGAGACCACCGGTTGCTGCGTTGAGAACTGGCGGAGCCATCGATGTCGATGACCGAGTGGCCCAAGGAGCCGCTGCGCCCGTCGACTCGGCCGGCGGAAGTCCAGAGGCGCTCGCCCACGGGACCGCCGTTGCTTCTTTATACGGCGCTCTTGATGAAGCTGTGCCACTTTGGTCAACACCAAGAGTTGCTCTTGGAGGGTGATTAGAGGTATGCGTAGACTTAGGCGGAACTACAGCATTCGGATCTCGTTCCCAGCTGAGTAGTGAGCCGAAAGGGAAGTGCTGGACAACAGGAAATTTCGATAGGACTTCTGCATTGTACATCTTGATCATGCCCTGTTTGGACAGCCCATATCATCAGTGTGCAGCCTAGCCTGCTAGATGGAGTTGGAGTTTCCCTACCTTGTTTATCTTGGCCCATCCCGCCCTTATGCCAGAGATATCAAACAAGCTCGGACTATGTTCCCAAAATGGTCCCGTCTTGACATCGTAGATGAACCCTACAGCTGAAAAGTACATGTTTCGCCTCCGCTCGCGCTGCACAACATTGCTCTTCGCAACATCCGCAGGATCAGGAGCGTCTGCATTGGATCCCTGGGCTGGTATCTGGTCGGATTCAGAGATAGCAGGCGCGAACTGAGCTGACCCAAATATATAAGAAATAAAGGAGTGGTCATCTAAGCCCCATACGCCGTGAGAGCCGGCAGGTTCAAGAGTGTAAGTCATGATCAGGCGGCGGACAAGCTGCAGATACCTGCGCGGCAACACCAATAATCAGACACGGATATGAGCGGACTCCAAGAACGATTGGTAGAATGGCATTGCTATATACATACGGCTCGATGAGGCCTAGTACAATACCTCGCTCCTCAACCCCGTCATTCTCATGTCCGAAGCCACCAAGCTTCCAAACACAAGCAAGGAATGCGACAAAACTCAACTCGTGACCAGTGCCGTAGTCTAGACGTTGTGGACTTCCAAAGCTCCCGAGCAGATATGCCTCTAGCTCATCGTTTGCCCTTACTCCTTCAGATGACTTCCCACCGAAAGCCAGCACCCTTGCTGGGAGGTATGCTTTCAACAACTCCGGTATCCTCGTCTCCACGATGAAATACCACTTGCGGAAGCTGACATTGCCAAATCTCCTTGGTCCTGTATCCGGGGGTGCTTCTTCCACGATGGCTCCGAATCTACCGAGCAGTTCTCTCAGACTTTTCACGGTATCTGAGTAGGTGACAAGTGGAGAATCGAGCTCCCACACCTCTGCCTTTCTCTGCCGTGAGTCATCCCCTTGAACTATGCGGGGATACATCGAGCCGTTGAGCTGCATTATAAATGTTGTAATATCTTTGTAAGCTTTTGACATGAGGAACTGAGGGACATCCTGTCCTTCGTGTATCTTCTTCGTGGGTTTTAGAAAGGTGTGCGCTTGGGACGGATCCAAGGCTTCTAGTGATGATGCGCTCCTAGACATGGCGCTCTGATCTGACGTTAATGTGATTATCAGGTTTTGGGAACCCAGGCCTACAAGTTGCCATTGTTTTGGGGAGCATTGCGGGAAACGCTCCTGAGGTCCTCCGTATCTGACACGACGGACCGCTAAGCGGCTAATAACAAACGCCTACCTTAACCCTCATAACAAACGCATTCTCTGATCTTTGATATCAGATTGTTTTACTTGTTGGACGATTGGTCCAACGATTTGTATAGTTATCAAGTTGTAAAGATGGCACGTGCATCTTCCGTTACTCTAACTCCAAATTATCGTAAGAGGATGCATGAGCCTGCGTCATCAGGTCCTGCCGATAATGAAGCTGCATTGGACAGGGAGGGTAGGTGCGTCTCTTGTCGTTGCAGTGGGTGACATTGACACTTCACCAGTAGCTGCAGATGAGGAGACAAATGATCCAGTGTCAACACAGCTATTTCACGAGCGAGACATGGGCGCAGCAGTTTCAACAAAAACTGCAAAGAAAGGAACGCCGAAGAAGTCGAAGGCAGCTAGATCAGCACACCAACCACCGTTGGAACCTAGAACTACTCGATCAGGTGATCGGAATCTGAGGAACAGTGGGCGTGAAGTTGCCATTCCGGCGCCGGACTGGAGCAAGAAACCCGAAGATGCACTTAAGACGAAGAAAGGTAGCAAGAGGTCCGATGGTACCACAAAGCCTCCGGGCCGACCACGAGCATCAGGAAAGAGGGCGCAAGGTAACGTGCAAGCCGATCGTGGCGTAATACCAGTTCAGAGGTCACCAAACCCAGCTGCTAGAGTAACGCGGCTAGGAACAAGGAGTTCTGCAAGGAATGGCGGCGGAGGCGTTACAAAACCTAAACCGAATCCCGGAAAGCAGGACCATGATCGAGACAAAGAAGGACAAAAGGATGTGGATGAGCCGAACTTGGTGGATGAAGAGGAGGAAGAGGCCGAGCATGAGGAGGCTAGGGACAGGATTGAGGGGGTTGGAGAGGAGATCGTCACACCTCTGAGTGGCCCAGCAGAGAACGAGGCTGCTTTTGACATTGTTGAAGCTGAAGTTGAGGATTACGATGAGCCCGACGGCAACCAGAGCGATGACGTTGACGGAGACCAGTTGGAAATGTATGATTCCGTTCAAGGTGAAGACAACGAGGAAAACCAAGACAGCGAAACGGCCAACGGCAATCCCCGAGTTCAGATGCCGTTTGGACAACAGGCCAATTGGAATAAGGTCTTGGAGGGCGCCAAGAGCGTGGGTGTATCGCAACGCAATGGAGTTACCAGAAGTCGCAAGCCGAAGCTGGTCACGAGAACGATCAAGGCTCTCGTCAAACAAACTTCCGCGTTGACACAGCTCTACATGGAATACGGGCCCCTGTACGCGGACCGTGAAAATACCGACGGAGATTCAATCGGGCGCTTAGAGACGCTGCGAAAACACATAGCCGGTAAAATAGGGGATCTCAGTTCTAGGGTCGAACGCATTGATGAAGCTCATGCCGACACCAAGAAGAGCGAGATGATTCGAGACATATACACACACGGCATTCCGAAGCTGGTCTTTTTGCTTCAGGCTGTCTTGTTATGCTACGTTAACGCATCTTGCATCGGGAGCTTGGATCTTAAGCGCATTATACGGATCCAGAATATAGTGTTGCTCCTCTGCACAAAAGCTTCGAAGTGGGTCGCGAAACCTAACTCTGATAGGCCCATCATACGCGCCACTCGTCAATTGATCTTTCCTTACCTTCGAGATGTGAAGAAGGTTTTCTTAAGTGAACTACGACAAAGGGAGAGATCCATAGATATAAATCGACAAAGGGTAGTGTTGAGACGCCGGAAAGAGAGAGTACAGGAGAGAGAGCGGCTCAAGCGCGAGCAATACGAGCGTGAACGGGATGAGCATCTCGAGTGGGTAAAAGCTGAACTCGATCGGGAAGCAGAAGAGATCAACTATCTACGACAAAGGCGCGGTGCAAGCCGCATGCTACGAAGCAGCAGCTTATCCTCGCAGCCACAAGCAGATGCTGCTTGTGAGGATGATGCTCCTGACGATTCGGGACCACCAATCGAGCGAGTCCAAATGTTTGGACGGAGAGGCGAACATAGCTTTTCGAAAGGACAAGGAGTTCGCGAAGTCGTACGTGATCACGGTGCAGACAAAATGGTTGTGTCTTGGTCATTTGAGGAAAGGGAATGGCTGATGATCGGTTTGCAGATGTATCAAGGTGAGACACATGAATCCTACCATACTATCTGAAGCTAAGCCGTGAGTTGTCAAGAACCTGATCGGTACGAGCGAATCATTGATGACTATGGTCAACCTGAGCAGCCACTGCAGAATAAATCTTTCGACGACCTGGTTCAGAGGGCTCGGGAGGAAAAGAGCAATGTAGAGGGTTACCTCGCTATGCATGGCCAAGATCTACCAGACTGGCTGCGCAGCGTATGAGATTAAGACTTGTCGTCATGCTCCCGTAGGGCGTGGAATGTAGTGAGAGATCAATCACGGACTAGGAAGATGTCCCACTTGCCTACATTATCAGGGCTTCCAGATGGAGCTCTTCTCGCAATCTATGCTGGCATCCCAGCACGATGTTATCTTGCGGTGGAGTGATTACACTACATCTAAGCTGCTCATCAAAATACGAGGGAGAAACTTGTCGACGGGACACGATTATTATGCTGAATCAAATCATCGTGATCATTGACACAAGTAGACGACAGACTGCATTATCACTTGGGGTTTTTCATATTATCACCGAAACTTCTCTGAGGTTATCCCATTAGCAAGTCATTCCGTTGCTGTAGGGAGTAGCGCCGAGGCTCGATGACAGATATCGTGGCACACTAGCCATGGCCGCACATCAACACAAGTCTCCAAAGCATTGGATTGCAGCACTTTTATTGGATTTAGTACCGTGTCTGCAATCCTTTACGCTCGATACATTGATCTATACGCGCCGGCATCTAAGCAATGTAGTTCTGAATAGATCGCTGTGAGATCTTGTCCCACTGTTGTGGTGATCTCGCTAGAGTGTGCCATCATTTCTGTCATGGAGCCTCGCCCAGCCCTTTCCCGTCGTCGATCCGGCAGGTTTTGACGCGAGATTCCAACCTTCTTCTCCTCCACGCAACTCTGAGACCCGCTCTGACTGAGCTGTAGGGTAGGTTGCTAGCCCCTTAGCGCAACTAATACTGGGGATCAAGGGGAGAAAGAAGAGACAGACTCCCCGAATCCGTGCTGAGCAGAGTAAGTCATCGTCTGTTTGCGACTTGGAAGAGGTTTCCTAGAAGTTGCCAAGAACTCATGCACAGGAAGAAGCTCGTTCGGTCCCTACTGCATACAAGGAGAGAGACTGCCGCTGCCAGTCACTGTAACCAGATTATCAGCTCTCATCTCCCCATCAATGCCAGAGACCTTGCTAATCTATGAAGCAGCTTAGGTAGCTCTCGAGCAACATTGCGGTCGCCCTACGCAGACGCGTCTTGGCAGGCTCGGACCAGTACTCACCGCTCTGAGCTCTCTCATTGCCAGTCTGGCGCTGCTTGTCTCGAATCTTGGACACAATGGCGGACGTTGATGAGGAGCCTCCGCTGGAGACACCTCCTGCAGAGGAGAGGCTTAGTGAGGTGCTTCCCAGTAGTGGACAGCCCACATCGACGATCGACCCTCACCAGGCCAAAGAGGCTCGTCGAGAGAACCCCATCTCCCCGCGGAGGAGCGGTATACCTCCAAAACGTCCTGTCACAACAGCAAAGCGTCCTTTAAGTTCTGCACCAACGCCCGCAACGAACCCAGCCATATCGTCCACATCTCGAACAACCTCTGGCCACAGCCTGAGTAAACCTCCCACTCGCCCCGGACCAGGAACTGCGCCTCGGAGACCAGCGCATGCTGTCACTGCAGCCACAGCTGCAAGCACTGGGCATAGATCGAGACCATCAACGAGTTCGATTGAAGACAAACCAAAGCCTTCCTCAGACGCAACGGACGAGAATAAAAGGCCTGTCACAACTGGACCGGTGAAGAGGGTATCTATGGCTGGTAGTACATCCGCAAAGTCACCGGCACCGAAGTCAACCTCGTCATCAGTCGATAGACGCCCGAACTTGGGGTCGTCGACAACAAACGATAATAAATCCGTTCCAAACCGGAATATTGCCTCCGGTCCGGCCAGGTCGGCTATGAAGCCTACCACCAGCTCAGCAACAAGAACTCCCACAGCCAGCAACCCCTCTCGCACGGCACGCCCAGCTGTCTCATCGACAAGTACTGCCAACGGCGGTTCTATGGCAGATGCTGCGAAGAAAAGACTTAGTGCGATAGCTGCCTCCCCAGCTCCTTTGCCAATGCCACCACCGACCAGACCTGGGCTCCCACACCGCCAGTCAACTTTGTCGGTAACTATTCAGCAACGGCTGCGTGAAATGCTGATGGTTCACCAGATGCTATCAGCGGCCATGGCTGAGGATGGTGACGGCAATGACGAGGATAAGGAAGAAGCTGCCAGGAAGGCCGACGAAGGCATCGCAATGCTGAAAGCGAAGCTCGAGAAAGCGAAAGCAGACGAAGCAGGGAACGGAGAGACTCTTGCTGAGCCGGGACCAGATCCCGAGCCTAACCATACGGAGTCTACAATTAAGAAGGAGGATTCCCATATTGGCACTCACAGTGGTATGGAGCAGGAACATGAGGTGACTACTGCGCAGCTGAAAGCAAAACTTGAGGACAGCGAGGCCAATGTAAATCCCCCACAGCTCCCGCTAAAAGATGGTCTCTCCGTGGCTGAATCTGATGTTTTTTATCTAGGTTTCGGCGTTGCAAGCAGAACTTGAAGCCTCGCGAACCAAGCTGCTGGAATATAGCGAAGCAGCGCAGCAGTCACTGCCCAAGGAAGCTGAGGAAGCTACAAAGAGTATCCGCCAGGAGCACGCCTCAGAGCTCGACGAGCTTTGCAGAAAATACGAAACGGAGCTAGAATCGTTGCGCACTAGACTAGATGAAGCGCAAGCAGAGCAGAAAGAGCTCGCTGAACAGAGCGTCAAAGATTTGGAGCAGGCCAGAAGCATGGCTGCTCAGAAGGCATCTGAGAACGCAGCCGAAACACTGGAGCAGGAGAACTTGGCTCACGCGAAGGCGCTCCAAGACCTGGAAGAGAACCTAGCTTACGAGAAAGAGCAAAATTCTAGTGTGAATTCGAAGGTGCAGGAGCTGACTTCCGAGATTGCGACGCTCCACAACAAGCTTGCTAAGGCTGGTTTGGATGCCGACAGCAACCGGAGTGAGCTCGAAGGCAGTCATGTTGAGTCACTTGCGAGGAGGGATCAGGAGATTCATGGGAAGGATCAGGTTATTGATAATTTGAAGGATGAGCTGCAGAGATTGCAGGAAAGCAAAGACAGGGAGCTCGAGGCTGCTGAGGCCGGCTCTTCCAAAAAGTCTTCAGACCTTGACGCCGAGCTTTCGACACTTAAGGCGGAGCTTCGCGAAGCTAGAGCTGCTGCTGAGCAAGCGTCCGTTAGTCATGCTGGGGTATTGAAAGCGAAAGACAAGGAGATCAGCACCATGGGTGAGACCATACGTGGTCTGCAGGATGAAATGCCGACGATGTCTGATAATAAGCAACGCGAGATGAATGCCAAGGTCGCTGAGTTGGGCGAAGAACACGAAAAGACCTTGATAGGACTGCAAAATGACCACGAGGCTGCCGTGAAGTCTTTGACTGATGAGCACACTGCGGCTTTGGGGAAGGGTGGCGCCCAAACCGAAGAGCTTCGGCGGACACACAAGAAAGAGATCAAGAAGCTATTGGAGGAGCATGAAGCTGTCGAGAGCGAGGTGGATCAAAAACTGGCCGATGTAACAGCTGCGAAGAGTGAACTGGAGGCATCGCTTGAGCAGATTAAGACAGCCCATGCAAAGGAACACCAGTTCGAGCAGGAGAAGATAGAGAGCCTGGAGCAAGCACTGAAGGAGAAGGAAAGCTCCAACGTGGCGACAGTGAATGAGGCAAAAGAAGAAGCAGCGGCGACAGTCGCTTCTTTGGAGGAGAAGCTGAGGACTGCGGAGAATGAAGTCGAAGAGAACAAGAAGATCAGCGAGGACGCCAAGAAGGCGCTCAAGAATGCCACGGATGAAATTGAGGGCTTGAAAAAGGTTCTCGAGACATTCGGTGAGGAGGGTAAGAACAAGGATGAAAAGCACGCTGCAGCGTTGCGGAAGTTCAAGTCTGAGGTGGACGCTGCCTCCAAGACCATGGAGAAGAAGACAAATGAGTTGGACTCTGCCTCACAGACGCACGGCAAAGAACTGAAGAGTCTACGAGATGGACACGCAGCTGAGATGAAAGCACTGAAGGATTCCTCCGGCCGCACCCACCAGGCAGCTCTTGACGAGATACAAGCAAAGTACGATGATGTGTTGATGATCTTCGCAACAGCCAAGGACGATCATGGAGCAGAGATAGAGGCCCTTACAGCTAAGCACGCTGAGGCGGCGGATAGCCATATAAGACTTACAGATGAGATGGCAAAGACGAAGGATGCACATGTCAAGGAGCTCAAGGATATGACACAGAAACTTGAGCGGCGACATTCGCAAGACAAGAAAGACGTTGAGGCTGCTGGTGCCGAAAGGATGTCCAAAGCCGAGAAGAAGCATGCTCGAGAACTCGAGGATCTCATGAAGGAGCATGAGAAGAACTACTCTCGTCTCAGGCAGGAATTGCAAGACGATAATACCAAGGGAGCATCTGAGACTCAGAAAGAAAACGATATTGCTTTGTCGGAACTCCGAACAGAACTTCAGCAACAAAAGGATGCGCTAGCCAAAGCGGAGGATAACCTCTTGGAGGCACAGGCTGCCCACAGTGAAGCGGAGGTTGAGGCGCATGAGGCACAGGTCGAGGGGCTGAGAGAAGAATCCGCCCAAGCGAAGGCTGCAGCTGCGATGGCTGAAGAAGAGCTGGAGGCTCTGAAGAAGACAAAGCCAGATATCCAGGTCTTGGAAAAACAATACTCAGAACAAATGGAAGAATTACATACCGCACTAGCAAAAGACAAGGAGACGATCAATCAACTTACGGGACTTGTCGAGGAGGCGAGTAATTTGGGC
>JAABUP010005822.1_pt1 | contig 18295 bp, 19 predicted proteins | sample 5559201 | NCBI WGS metagenome assembly JAABUP01 (sample SAMN10711887, study PRJNA513373) | rock metagenome | isolation source: Antarctica rocks | place: Antarctica
CCACCGCCACCTCCATCCCCCCACCTCCCTCCTCATAAAAACCCACACCACCGCCCTCAACCCCATCGACTACAAACTCGCCGAACTCCCGCCATTCCTCCGCTACTTCATCTTCGGCTCCGCGACCGCAATACCAGGTCTCGATTTCTCTGGCACCGTCGTCGCAACCGGCAGTGACGCCAACGCACTCAAACCCGGACAACTCGTCTTCGGCCATCTGGACGATCCGTCGAAGTATGGGACGTTGGCTGAATACACCATCGCCTCGAAATCCGGTTGCGTGGCGGTTCCGGACGGAGTTTCTCCCACGGACGCCGCTTGTATAGGTACCGCGGGACTGACGGCATATCAGAGTCTCGCGCCCTACGTTAAAGCTGGCGATCAAGTTTTCATCAATGGCGGGAGTGGTGGGACGGGGGTTTTTGGCATCCAGGTTGCGAAAGCGCTGGGGTGCCGGGTTGTGACGAGTTGTTCGGGGGCGAATGGGGAGTTTTGTAGGGGGTTGGGCGCGGATGAGATTATTGATTATCGGACGCAGGATGTGGTGGCGGTTTTGAAGGGGAAGGGGAAGGTTTTCGATTTGGTGGTTGATAATGTCGGCGGGTCCAGTGGGTTGTATTGGGATGCGCACCACTTTTTGAAGGAAGGTGGGAGGGTGGTGCAGGTTGGGACTGGGGTCAGTCTTGGTTCGATTTATCAACTTGCGAGTCGGATGTTGTGGCCTGGGTGGCTGGGCGGGTGTCAGAGGGGAATTACGGTGCTGATGGCTAAGAATCACGAGGGGGAATTGAAGCAGTTGGCGGAGTGGATGAGGGAGGGGAAGGTGAAGGCTGTGGTTGATGAGGTTTTTGGGATGGATGAGAAGGGGGCGGTGAGGGCTTTTGTGAAGTTGAAGACGGGGAGGGCGAGGGGGAAGATTTTGGTGAGGGTGGGGGAGTGAGAGGAGGGTTTGCGTTTGAGTTTGCGTTGGCTGTTTGTTCAGGTGTGTTCGTATGTTTGGATACCATTTTGCGCTCGTAAGTCGTCTGCATCAACTTTCGACTGGGGTTGATGCAGTCTGGGACAAGATGAATATGTGGAATTCCATTCTGTTTTGGCCGGACTCGGTAAGCTTGAGCGCTGTGGTCATAAACTCAAGCATGCCTTCTGTACATTTCTCATGACCTCTTCGGCGTAACTCATTCCAACTCGTAGCCACGTGAAAGCCTCAGCAATGCAATCTCAAGCTCCCTGCTTTTCTTTCAACTCAAAAACCAACTCCAACCTCCCAGGCTCTGCCGTGAATGCATCCTTCATATCCCTCTCCACCCTCACCCCGTCCTCACCTGGAGCAAATCCGACATGATATTTTGACAGCACTAAAGCGACCACGTAGCTGATTTCTCTTAATGCTAGATTCTTACCTACGCAGCCGTAGCGGCCTGGTTTGGGTTAGTATAAGGGGTGGTGTATATTTATAGGGTAGGGAAGAAATTACCGAGTGAGAAGGGCGCGTAGGCGCGTTTGTCCAGGATTAGAGAGGGGGAGGTGGTCCAGCGTTCGGGGATGAAGTGCGTGGCGTGGGGGAAGGCTTGTTCAACTGGTGGGTCGGATTAACTTTTGGGCTCGAGGCGATGCATGAGATTACGAAATAGATACTTACGCCGGGCAATAGAATATCGCGGGGCCACGACAGTAGTTAACGGAGGGATGTAAGTGCCTTCGACGTATAAGCCATCGGGACCTGTTTCTCTGGGTCCACCGGTGGGGAGGGGGGGATGAAGGCGTAACGTTTCTGAAATGATGCTTTGGAGGATCGGTAATTTTTGCAGAGATGCGATATCCAGATTAGACGCTAGCTCTGCGGCTTCCTGACGGATCTGATATTGATAGTTGGTAGAGCGAGCCAAGTGGTAGAAGAGGTACGTTAATGTTGTTGCTACTGTGTCGCTGTGAAGGCACATAGAGTCAGTAGTCTCATCGGCTAGGAATCAAGGCGATTGTTCTTTGGATGGATGGAGTACCTTCCGGCCACGAGCATAGTCATTGCGTCGCCGTTCAGCCAGGGGCGGTCGGCGGAGAGGGTGTTTTGTGAGAGGGAGGCGTGGATTAGATGGGAAGATATCTAAGGGGGTTTAGCGGAGGACGGGGTTTGTTGTTGGCTGTCCTCACGTCAGGTTTTCGGGGTTCGATCTGGTGGTTTTGATGATTAGTATTCACGAGTTGCTATGGCGGTATATGATTGGCTAAACTCACCAAAATCCTATCCTCCATCCGATCTTTACACCACTTCACGAAATTATTCCACCCCCTCGCCATGCCAGGAAGACAGATGCCGATACGAGCGAGCCAAGGGACCGGACTGAACGGCCCGAGTAACCACATGAAATCGTTCATTAACAGGATAGCGTGGTGCCATTTTTTATCGACTAGCATGTTGAAGGATTTCGCGAGCGCGAGATCGCCGATTACGTCGAGGCTGAACCAGTGGAATTCTTCGTTTGCGTGCACGGGGTGACCGGAGGTTGCGGCGATGTTGTGGAGTAGGTCGGCGCCGTATTTTATGATGCGGTCGTCGTAGTCTAGGAGGGCTGGGATACTGTTTAGCCATTGTTGAAAAATGATTAGTATGAGGTGCTGTTGAGCGTACATTTGGTATTGAAACCTCTATCCCAGATACGTCTCCGGACATCATGTTCGTGCTTGTCGCGGATATTGACGACTGAGCGTTGTGGTTGGAGGAGATCGTACCAGGCTGGTTTCGTGCAGGTGGATTTTGGGCCGTCGAGGGCTGGGAGGGCTTCGGGTTCGAAGATTGTTATTTCCGATGGGCCTATGTAGGTTTGTCATTCTTGCTACCTTGAGCATGGGGGAGATGTCATCTACCAGTTCGTACGAAAGATCCGTATTTTTTGTGAAGGCTGTGTAACAGGAGATGATTCTGCGAATGGCGAACATGGTACACGTGCCAGAGTTTTGAGACACGGGCGAGGAAGGGGCCGGGGAAGGAGTGCAGGCGGTGGAAACAGGTACGGTAGATTGTTATGCTTGTGAATAATGAGAGGGCATAAGCACCAGTGATGGCGGTGGTGTTTTGTACGGCTTGAGCGTATGGGTATTCGCTGATATACAATTGACACAACAATATGCCTAGAGCGAGAGAAATGTATGCATAGAAGAGGGTTGGAGCATTCATATGATGCTCCCCACGTATGAAATATAGCAAATGGGATGCAAGGCCCGCAACCGCCGCAAACAACACAGCTATCTCGATGTTTGTAGGCACTGTAGAGCCAACAGATGCATCAGACAAGAGAAATCGCTGACCGCACCAATGCATCTTGAATTGAGGAAATGTACAATGGCCTCAAGGAGATTCAGTGCGATGATAATTCACGGTCTCGGTTCGAATGATATTTGCAATGGACGAATCCAAGGCGATGGCGCTCTGCCACGACGTTGTGCATATGGCGATGCTGGAAGTGGCAAGGTGTAGGGAGACTAATGCACCGGGATCAGTGTTCGTTGTAACCCCGGCCCTGCCAAGATGCTAAGTGCATTAGCGTATAAGGTACTCGAGTGTTATGTTGACCAGGGGCGATAAGTACTTATGATTGTAGAATGAGCTTCACTGTCCTGTGAACGCTAAAGTGCTTTAGTCAAAGCTGTCGTTGTCCGATGTTGCCAAAAAGGAGCCGCGAGCGGCGGCTCTCTCTCCTGCCAGATGTAGTCCAGCTCAATGGCAAAGTCAATTTCGTCCAAGTAAAGTGAAACGATGAACGAGGAATTAGAATGATTATCAGCGGAGTATGCACAGCACATCTCCACCTCCTATTCATACAAAATCCTGCCGGCTGCCCAGTCCATTACCTTTCACAAATGAAATTAGCCGGTACAGGCAATTTTTACAACTCGTTTCCATCGGCGTCGCAGTCATCGTGTTCGTCTCCGGCGGCGGGTGTTGAAGTTGGAGACGGAGGGGTCGTTGTAGCCGCAGCGCTCGTAGATGAAGATGGGCTGCCGCCTTGTCCTCCACCCTGTCCACTCCCTTGACCACTTCCTTGCCCACTGCCTTGACCACTGCCTTGTCCCCCGCCCTGTCCACTGCCCTGACCTCCACCTTGGCCACTACCCTCAGCTAAATAAAAACATTAGCATCTCACTTTAAGATAAAGTCCACAATAACGGTAACTTACTAGTATTGGAAGAAGCAGCAGAAATGGAACCAGCGGGCGGACCACTTCCGCCTGGAATGCCAAAGCCTTTACCGCCAGCAACAGGTTGCCAAGCTGGGGTTGGGTCACCAGGCGCCCAGTCGCCAATCGGAGGCGAGGTCGTGTCATCTCGTTGGGTATTATACGCGCCATTCGGATAAGTCGGCCAGCCTTTGGAGGCGTAGGTGTTTTGATTGTTCTGCCACTGCGTGTGATCGGTGTTGAGTGACCAGTCCTTGTTATTGGGGAGAGCCGGCGTGGTGAACCAATTATTGCCTTGATACGCTGGCTGAGGAAGACCCTGCACGTTTTGGTAAGCCAAATCATCATCTGGATTGAAGAAGCGTGGGCTCGGAGCTAAGGAATTCATACATCATCCCAGCACTTGGCGAAGAACCACCAGATTTTCTCAGGATACTGACTTCCATTGAGCTGGGGATATGAGGACAAAGGATTGGCCGTCAATCCTTGCATGATTGCCATCTTGGTCCGAACAATCTTGATGTCCGCGGGAGTTTCGCAGTAAGTTGGGTCGCTGGGATCGGTACTGCAGATGTCCGTGACTTTGAGCATCATATCTGATGATCCATCTTCCTTCCAGAACGAAATGCAGACATCTTGCATACAGTAGCCTATTCGGTATATTAGTAATCGGCTTCCGTTGATTGCGATTGGATTGCTCACGGCTCAAGTCGGCATATTTGAGAAAGTAGGGATGGATGGCAACTTCGTAACGGAATAGGCATTGTCCGGAATACCGCAAGCGCTCTGGGTGGCCGAATCGCTCCCATCAGGGTACCACTTGTCCGTGACCCCGTCTGGTGAATTCAGCTGACCGGGAGGAAAGAACTTGCCATTGCCGTGGTACAGACGAGCAAATGGAATGTCCGTGTCCCGAGCACCATAGACGGCAGGTGGAGTAATTCCGGTGTCGGGAGTCTCTGCAGCCAGCATAGGAGCCCCATTGTTGAAGGTATTGTCTGCCTTGGCTGTGGAGGGAATGGTCTGTCCTTGGTCCTGGCGACGCATGACAGAGCCATTGGCAAGGGCGGCCGCTGAGGCAGAGAGAAGCAATGACAACAACATGCTGACTGTATCCAATTTGCGCAGGACAAGACCAATGCAATTATATGTGACTTGGTAAAAGAATGTGGATAGCAAGCAGCTGAACAGACGCTGGCTCGCAGCGCGTTGAAAGAATGTAAGAGTTCGAAAGAACTTCGAGGGAGAAAGAGAGTGATCGAAACGAGGAGCGTATGAGGAGGAAGAGTATAACCTACATGGCCGATGCTGAGATTCTATATACCAGAGTGAGATGGCTTCATTTCACGTTTCACGAGGGAGCTATGGCCCGGCCGGACGAGTAAGATTGGCGATGTCAGGTCGCAAGACATAGAAGCGCCAATCACATGGTTCCAGAGGAGGCGGAAAGGACATGTTCTGGTTTGTATGAAACAGAGTGGTGGAAAGTGTCCGAGAGATGCAATTTTCAGGAGGGATCCCACTCCCTTGATGGCGGGGCAGAGTGCCGCTCCACTAAGTGATCCGTCCTGTCCCTAGAACAGCCATGATCAGTCTCGAGCTGTTGAAGAGATACAAAGATAGAGGAGTGTCGTTGTTGTCTCAATTCGTGATGGCGAAATTGATATTCTGGGAGTGATGTTGTGATAGATGGCCGCTGGTTGTGAATCTTGTTCCGGATTGAAGCAGCATCATCCAAATTTGGATTCGAACTGCACGGACAGTAGATCCAACGAGAGGCTGCTTGCCGTCGATGTAAATTTGGCATGCTAAGAAGCTAAGAAAAGCCTTCACAGATTGACGGCCGAAGATAGTATTGCCCTGCGGTCCATCACTGGTGAGCTGGAAGCAACGATCAGCGTGAGATGCATGGAATTCCTGGCGACAGCGAGTATTGCGGCCGAGAGGTTGGATCGCATGGGGCAGATGCACCGCATCAGGAGATGATGGCAATCAGACCAGATGCATGCCAGTATGACAGACCGTTGATAAAGGTACTTTACTCATGCATGAAGCAGGGTCCGCGCCACCACTCGTGCAAGCAAAGGTCTCATTTCAAATCAACATCATTTTTGGCTTACTGATGCTAGGACTCTCAACACTATTGATAGTCATTTCGCAAGTGGAATGCCTCGTCTCGTGGAGAGGGTAAAGATGGTGTGAGCAGATGTAGTCGGTGAAGAGTGGAGAGAGTACCCAGTCTGCCGGATCAACAAGAGCGTTATCGGACCATACAATTCATTCCCAGACGAAAGTTGATATCTTTAATCTCTATCGATCCAGACGCAGCTAGTCCGCAAGGGGCAAATCTTCACACGATTGCCCCAATCATCGCACGGTCTCCACCACCTTCTAGCCCTTTCGACGAATCAGCGCTCGCCTTGGCAACTTTCCACCCCGCACATGTTTGAATATCAATTTCGGAGGGAATTTCTCCGTCCTTCTCCCCCACCCCCCATCTTTTCTCTTTACCGACAATCAACTCGACAGTCACCCACCCTCCTCTGTCCTCCCTCCTACTTTAATACTCCAATCACCCATCACTACCTTTTCTAAAGTACACAGTTGAGGCTCAGAGAGTGGGCCGTATCAATTAACAAAACCCACACAACTGCGTCGCTTGGTATCTTGAAAGAACAAGCACCGTTGTGGATCGTGAGATTCATATTTCTTCTCCCGGAAATGCTATTGACACATGCATCAAGAACCCCTCCCTCTTCGGACGCCTTCCCCACTCTCCAGCTTCTCATCTTAGGTATGCTCCTGTCTTTCTCCACCTGCCGTCTCTCCCTGCTCGACTCGCCGCTGACTCACACTCACAGCAACATGTCGAGTGGCCGAACCCATCGCCCTGGCATCATGTTTCCCCTACGCATGGGTCATGGTGCGGGACTTTGGCATCGGCGATAGGTCCAGTGCATCCTTCTGGGCCGGCATCTTTATCTCCTCGTTCGCCCTCGCCGAATCCCTCACGGGCCTCGCATGGGGTGGCGTCTCCGATCGAATTGGCCGAAAGCCGGTCCTCTTGATAGGATGCACAGGCACCTTGATATCTCTGCTCATCGTGGGCGTCTCAACAAATTTCTGGGTGGCGTTGGCCGGTAGAGCCTTGGGTGGACTTTTGAGTGAGTACCTGTTTTCATGAAGTGGGGTTACATTCGCTAACCCTTGCTCTAGATGGCAATATTGGTGTCATTCAGACCATGGTGGGTGAATTGGTCAAGAAGCCGGAGCATGAACGTGAGCACACCCTATAATACGATCCATAAAGTCATTGGGCTAAGCTTTACAGCGCGGGCGTATGCTGTCATGCCGTTCGTTTGGTCTATCGGTACGATCATTGGCCCAGCAATTGGTGGCACTTTTGCCCATCCTTCCGTTTCTATGCCGTCTGCTTTTTCTCCTGATGGCATCTTCGCCAAGCTTCCTTACCTGCTCCCCAATCTCATCTGCGCTGCTCTTCTCCTGATTAGCATCTTCTTCGGCTATTTCTTCTTGGTGGAGACTCACCCAGATATGCAGGCATGGAGTACACAGGAAGACTTGGACCATACTGCAGCGGGGACACCACTCATGGCCACAGCTGGGGCCACGGCTGATTCAGGCGTGGATCTACGTGCTGATACCTATGGCACCTTCAATACCGTTGACATTCATGAAGAGAAAGAATGGTTACTCAATGCTGATGGCTCCTCCCGCCCAGCCTCCATCGCTTCTCGCGACCAGGCCAAAATTTTCACCCGTAAAGTGACCATGATCATCATTGCACTGGGCATTTTCACCTACCATAGCATGACGTACGACCACCTCTTGCCCATTTTTCTGCAAGACGAGGTCATGACCGATAACGCCGCCGCATCCCCTTTGCATATTCCTGGCGGTCTAGGCCTCGCAACTCAATCTGTTGGTATAATCATGTGTATCAATGGTGTCATCGCCCTCTTCATCCAAGCCATCGTATTTCCGCTTTTCGCGTCTTGGCTCGGTATCTGGAAGACTTTCGTTATGGTCACATTTCTCGCTCCTGTCGCCTACTTCATTGTCCCATTCCTGGCGTTCTTGTCCGAGAACGCTCTGTACCCCGGCATTTGGGTATGCCTTACGATTCGCAACTTCACCTCCATTCTGGCGTATCCTGTCCTTCTTATCCTTCTCAAGGAAGCCTCGCCATCACCGTCTGTGCTTGGGAAGATCAATGGGCTTGCGGCCTCAGCTGGTGCAGCTTGCCGCACTGTTGCACCCCCGATGGCCGGCTACCTCTATGGTGTTGGTACACAAATTGGGTTTACAGGCCTGGCTTGGGGGGGAAGCGGAGTCGTGGCAATTGCTGGAGCGGTGCAACTCTTTTCCATCCAAAGGACCAAGTATAAGACTGCTACGATTAGACCGATGGCAAGCTTCATGCGAAACGCTATGCCTGAGGACAGAGAAGGCGACATTGTGCACATAATGGTCAACGATAACCAAGAAGCTTAAAAGGGGAGAAAACATGTCACGAAAGCAATCGAAATTGGGCCAAGACGGAGACCGAAGATGGTCAAGTTTGAGCAAGTGAAAAGAAACCTGAGGGATGGCAAACAAGAGGTTTAGTCGAAAGCGCCATTGAGAGATTTATGGACGCTCTTCATATTACTACATTTTGATTACGAGTCATGGTTATATGGCGATGCTGCTGACGAGCTCACGGTCGATCATTGCGATGGCGTTCTAAGAGGGAGGTAATCTGCGTTTAGAGCGGCGTTCACTGAGGAATTTGTTATATGTAAGGCGATAGAACGGAGTTTGGGCTGTCTCATACTGCTTCTATCCGCGTGTCTTTATTTAAATCGTAATCCAAATAAAAGGGGCTTGCAGACATCTATTAATTCAAAGTCCAGAACGTTAGTCATGACAAAAACAAGGTTTTAGCGCATAATCTCTTGGTGAGATTTACAACAAACCATACAGTATGAGGATTGACGAATGTGCAAGGTGAGCGAACCGATGGTGATATGATGGGAAATAAGACATCAGAACATAGGGCCAGAGTGCGACTTCCTAAAAAGGTTAGCCGAGCTCTGTTGTAAACAATGCATCCCGCCCTATGCTTTTGCGCCAAACAAACCACATTCAATTCAATTGATGCTTGCCTTTGCTCGCTGTCAACACCGAAATGACTTCATCACCGTCACCTCTAACACCCCGAAGTGTGAACCGGAACGCTCCTGCGACGGTTGAGAGAAGATCACCGTACAAATCGCCAGAGAAGCAACGCTTTGCGCATCAGGACGTTGAGAACATTCCACTCTCCAGCCCCAATGGTCCCCCCAGCTCTCCTTTTGTGGAAAATGTAGCATCTCCGCCTGTCAAGCTTCCTAAAAGTCCGACCAAGCAGCGATCGCCGCAGGAAGCACCATCAGAGGTGTACCAACACGTTGAGCTCACAGAAGACGCGCTGAGGGAAAACGAGGGCTTGACACGTGCAGTACAAGTGATGGAGGATGAAGAACCGAAGACGAACGACTACGGGGTGGACCATGATACAGTCTCTAACATTGGTGGAGCACCAGGATACGCTGGAATGGACGACACCGCTTTCTCTGCCTTCTCAGCTGTACCCAATGCAGACATGACTCGTTTCGCTCGGCTAGGTCAATCTCCTACGAAAAATTTATTCGCCAGCCCAACAATGTCCCATCGTGAAGAGCCCACACCCAGACCTACAGGGCGGTATACACCTTCAAGAAACAGACATGAGGATAGCTACTCATCACCAACCCCACGGCGCCATAAGCGGGAGCAATCGTCCCACGATGATGATAGCACAAATCTGCTTGTCGACTTCACAGGGCAGTTCAATCGTATAGTACCAATATCAGAGCGATCTCCCACAAGGAACGGTCGCCTCTCGCCAAAAAAGTATCACAATGATCTGGCATCATATGCTGCAGGCCAGCGCGCTCCATCACCAACAAAATATACTCTTCCTCCAGGTACACCATCCGAGTCACGCCATCTCGCGAATCTCTTAGACTTTGATCTTCCACCGGCACCTACACCACGCTCGATGCCCAGCATCTCTGCGAGAGAATTGGAATCGATGAAGTCAGCTTTTCAGTCTCAAATCTCATCTCTGAAGGCAGAATTGAGCGGGAAGGAAGCAGAAGTCAACAGTCTCAAGAACGCCATGGGCGATGCAGAAAGGCGAGTTGGGGAAGCCCAAGAACAGGTCCGAGAAGAGAGGGGCCTCAAAGAAGGTCTTCAAGCAGAGAAAGCCGAGTGGGAGAAAAGAGAACAGGAAATGAAAGATGTACTTCGAAGCGTGAAGGAAGAAATCATCCACTCAGACCGTGAGAAAGACCGCCTGATGCAGAGAGCGACAGAAGCAGAATACAAGCGAGAAGAAGCGGAGACAAAGGCGATTGATGCTGAGAGTAAAATAGCTGGTTTACAAGCAGGTTCATCCTCTTCTGATGCTACGTCTCCGGAGAACGGCAATACAAACGTCAGCTCTGAGGTCGAGGCCGCGGTGACAAAGGTCGCGAAAGAATTGCATGGCTTATACAAGAGCAAGCACGAAGCCAAGGTCACGGCCCTCAAGAAAAGCTACTCGGACAGATGGGAGAAGAAGATCAAAGACCTGCAGTCCAAAATCGACGAGCTGAGCAAAGAAAACGAAGACCTGCGCATCGGCAGAGACGCCACCATGACGGGCGTCGACCCAGCCAAGCTCATCACAACCAATACACAAGACATGGAAGAGCACAAAAAAGAGCAAGAAACCCTCCAACAACTCCTCTCCACCCAAACCTCCAAACTCTCCTCCTACGAACACGACCTCTCCACCCTCCGCTCCGACCTCGCCCTCTCAAAAGAAGCAAACACAACCCTCCAATCCCACCTCTCCCTCTCCCGTCTCGAAACCGCCGAGCTCATCGCCGCCACCGAAGAACTAATGGCCCTCTCCCAATCCGCCATCTCCTCCCAACCCGACTCCCAGCCTACCGCGCCAGAACCGCGCTCGAACCCGCTCTCGCGCTCTACATCAGGCAGTGGACTTAAAGCACCCGGGTTCGGAGGCGGATATGGGCAGGAGAGCAGGATCGGGGGGATCAGACCGCCGCGTGGGTATGGGTATAGTAGGGAGAGGAGTGGGAGTGGGGTGAAGAGCGGGTTGTTGGGGAATATTGAACGGATGGGACGGGGGGGTGGTGGTGGTGGGGGGTATTGATTGTGTTTGTATCTTATTGTCTTGAGTGCGAGTGATTTGATTGAAAGGGAGGATCATTGCGAAAAGGACGCATTGCTGGGTCATACAAGGGAAGTATTCTGTACCGCCGACTTTGTGCGATACCAATACTTTTGTGCGTGTATTTATTGTATGAGGCTTACATAGATTACGCTGTTACATATGTTGGCCATCTGGCACAACGTCCCTTCAAGATGTTCCTTCTCTTTCGAGCATATTTATCTATTGCTAATGTAGCGCCTGTGCGCACTGTTCCTTAGGTGTAGATACAGAAACTGCGCCGAGTATTTCGTATCTGGGGTATGTGGCGTCCTACCATTACTGTAATTGATGGCGGTGGAAGTTAGGTTTCCATCCCGGGAAGCCGACTTTCGTTGCAGAATAATAATATAGGGAACGGATAGGTGTACACCCCCTTTTGATGCATGTACACCCCCCATTTTTATATATATACACCCCCCTAAATACGGTTAGTTCCAGCGGTTACGCGACTATCTGTGCGTATAACCGCCGTAAGTCTACTCCACTAAGTCAACCCCACTATATTAATAGTTCGGTCTTATTAATCAAATAATCGAGTCTTACGGAGGTCTTAAATTACTCTAATAACTATATTTTAAAGTCGTATAGTAGCTACGTAAGTAAGAATTATTAATTATTTTAATTATATCGTATACTAAGGCGCTAACACTTTTTTTTATATAATTTACCTAGTTACTTAGGTGGCGACGACGAGGTTAGCACGATAGCTATAAGGCTATATCTTTAAAGCCTATATAATCTTAAAGAGAAGAAGTGGTGTAGTTATAGAGTACTAAAGCCCTAAGTAATAATCGAAAATATCTACCTCTTAAAACCGGAAAAACCTTAGAAGTCTACGACCGGAGTAAAAGGAGTCGTTTAACGAGGTTTTCGAGTTTAAACCTTTCTTTCAGCGCTATCCCCGATCCGGGTTAGTCGTCGCAATATTACTAAGTATTAGAGTCGTAGCCTATATTTATATTACCTACTTACTATACCCCTATACGCTGTAGTAGTCTAGAGCGACGTTCCTATTAGCCTTTAGGGTAGTCGTCGGTTAGTTCGTTAGTTATTAATAGGATTGCGCCCGGGGCGACTTTTTTTAGTAGATGGATTTGCGCGTTAGTAAGGCTGACTATTAGTCGCGCAGCCCTAGAGGCTAACCGTATTTGGGGGGGTGTACATGCATCAAAAGGGGGTGTACACCTATCCGTTCCCTTTATCAGCCATAGGCGCGTAGTTCGTTTTGAGGATGGATCGTCATGGCGCGTCTCCCAATGCACCAATGCGCCGCGTGTTGAGCCGTCAACGGGGGTGGAGCCTCTTGCAGCTCAGCCCCGAAAGGCAAAATACAGATACAAGTATTTATAGAAGGTCCCCCGTTGAGATTTCTTCACGTCGATGCTGTAGCCATGCGCACCGATGCGAAATCATCAGGGGACCGTGGCCGGCCAGCAAAAGGACTCCACGCCGGTCCGCAGTCAAGTTACAAATGATAAACTTCATATCAATTCGTGCATCAATTGTCTCTCTGAACGGTCGCTACCTAGGCAATCGACCAAGATGCCAGTACTTTCGAGAATTGCGGCTGTCTGGTTGCTCATGCTACCACTTGTTGCCGTCGATGCATCTCCTTTTGAGAACGGAAGCAGTGTGATAGGTTCTGATTCTAACTGGGGCAGTAAAGATCTCTCGCCGAATCTCCTGGTCGATTGTCATGCTTGTTGGATTTACCTGTCTTGATCTTCAGCCGTATGGTAACTAATATGCGACAGATTTCGCATCGCTAAGCGCCAATTCAACAGTCAAGACAACCAGTACGCTAGCGTCAAACACATCAATACCCCAGAGCTTAGTGCCTTTCGAGGAGTATTGGTGTGATAATTGGGCCTGGTGGTTGGAGACAGATCCTGAGGAGGATGGAATCCAGCACTTATTTCACGGTCTGCCTGCTGGATCAAAGAGCGCTTGTTTATCGCTCGAGAAGGCGACTTACAGTAGCTGGGCTGCAACTCGAACCGTCGCGCCAGTCAACCCTACCAGTGAAGCCCCGAAGTGGTCACCTATCATGAGTTCACCATGTTGCGACACATATTGCGATATACAAGCTTCGGCTGCCCAGCTTTACTATTGGCCTACCACCTCACCTACGCCGAACATCACCACTTTAGTTGGTGACGGGGGGTTCACCTAGTGAGCCTTGAAAGCCGCGTTCCAAAGAGCACATTTAGCTAACAAACTTTGGTCTAGTACTTTCCCATCAGTCTACCTCGTGTACAGGGAAATCTCTGCCGTAGGCGACTGTGGCGTAGTAGGGTCCACATACGCCAGACTAACACAATCTTTTGCTCCTTCCGAGCTACTGACAGTAGCGAGTGTGTTTGGTATCGGTGTGGCCTTAAACCCCGCCGATCTCATCAGCAATTGCACAACTAGAGATCCAAGCCAGACTTACCAGCTGCCTGCTTGTGAAACTCAGATTGGTGGTTCCGCCAACCAAGTAGGTGGCCTTGAGGGATCGCCTTCTTGTCAGTCTCAACTTGCGAGCCACGCCTTCAAGATATCATATGAGCAGAAGCATTGCTATCCCTCCATCTACTATCCAACGGCCGGACTCCATGAAGCCGACCCTGCTTGGGCTACTTGTATTGCCCCCAAATGGAGACCAATGTTTGATCCTCCGCGTACATTGAACCCCGCTGCTGCTATGGTCCCTGAAACAACCAGCGCCATACGCCATTCAGACACCGCTGCTCCAGCTTCTACCCCTGATCCCCCAGCTGTATCCAGGACTGCCCCTCCAAGCCTGCCCGCGATAGCCACCGGATCAGTCAATGATCCACTGCAACAAGACCCTCCATCACATGATCCTCCAGCGAGCGACCCTCCAGTAAGCGACCCTCCAGCGAAGGATCCTCCGGCGAACGACCCTCCCATAAACAATTCTCCAATAAGCGACCCTCTAGCGAAGGATCCTCCGCAAAACAGCTCTCCAGCAAAGGATTCTCCGCAAATCAACTCTCCAGCAAGCGATCCTCCAGCGAAGGATCCTCCGCAAATCAACTCTCCAGTAGATGGGTCTCCAGCAAAGGAGTCCTCTGTGAACAATCCTGCCAAGAATAGCCCTTCAGCAGATGATCCTTCAGCAGAGGGACCTTCAATGAATGGCCCCTCAGGAACAAATCCTCCTACGACCGACCCCCAGAATATGTCCCAATCCGCACAAGACAATTCGAAGGACCCCACAAAGCATCCAAGCCCATCGTTTGCGATTCCTGTGTCCGGAGAACAACCCCTCTCAGGCTCTGTCATTAACCCAAGCTCAGTCGTCATAGCAGGTTCAACAATCGCGGCTGGTGCGTCAGCAGTTCAGCTTCAGGGCCACCAGGTATCCTTGAATCCTGCGGCTTCGAACGTTGTAGTGGACGGCCAAGGACATGCTCTACCCGTTCCCAATTCATCACCATTGACTCAGGTCGGCAACGTTCCGTCCCCGAAACTCATCGCCACAACCGTGGACGGACACAACATCCAGGCAGCGTCCGTTTCAGGCGTTATTTTGATTGACGGGCAATCTGTTACACGTGGGGCAGATCGCATACTCGTAGCCAGCACACCAATAACTCTACAGACGAATGGGGACCTAGTGGTTGCCGCCTCCACAATCCACAGCCTTGTGCCTCCGTCACCTAATTCGCCATCGGTCTTTACTGCTGCTGGTCAACCAGCTACCGTCCTCTCGAACGGCATTGCAATCGCCGGAACAACTTTGACACCTAATGCGCCAGCAATATCCATATCAGGAACGCCAATTTCTTTAGGGACCGATGGCTTGGTGATAGGCACATCGATAATACCTGTCCCGACGCCAGCTCCAGGAACCCTCATTACCGCCGCGGGCCAAGCAGTGACGGCTCTGGCAAACGGCAACATCGTGATCGCCGGCACAACATTAGCCCCAAATGCGGCGGTCGTTACGATATCAGGAACTCCGATCTCTCTTGGGACCAACGGACTGATTGTGGGGACCTCAACCATAGCCTTGCCGACCACACAGGCCATGCAATCCATCACCATTGGCAGACAACTATTATTCATGTCTCTCGATACGAGTGACGTCGTTGTCGCAGGTACAACTCTCCAATTAGGCCAGCCCGCAGTGACCATTGCAGGGACTCCAGTCTCTCTTGGGACATTTGGACTCGTAATCGGCACATCAACCATATCCTTGCCGAGTAGCGATTCGAGTCAAGGCATTGGCGGCTTTATCTTCTCGGGATTCAACGGCGGTCCTGCTGCACCTTCCACTACTGGAGTAGCAGGCTCAACTCAACAGCAGATTAATAGCACACAAAACGGCAATATGGTAGCGTTTTTGGGAGGCGCAGCGAAGGCGATGAGCCGCTGGAGCACTTTCATAATACCAACGATCGTAGTTTGCATTCTTCTCCTTACATAGTTCCATAATTTAATATGAGGAGGTAGTTCGAGCCGGGTAGCTAGCGAAACGAATGACATCATGAAGGGTAGGATCTCTAAGGAAATGAGTGGCGTAGCTCTATATAGAAAGCAGAATCGTGACATCTCGTAATAGAGTATCGACGTTATGAAGCTGTGCAGGGGTCGCCATACATATCCCAGAATTATGTTTGTTATATTGATATGTACTTTACTGAAAGCAGAAAGCTCCTCATAACAAAATCGACCAGTTACTCACCCAATCCGCACGCTTCGCTTGCCAATTTTTCTTTTCTTCCAGAAGATGGGTTGTACGACAATCGAATCATTTTCATTACCAAATGTTTGTGCGCCTGTAGCGCTATACCTTGATGTGGAACTGTGTAAGGAGTAATAATGATTGTTCAGTCAGTGGGTTCAAGACGCAATCAGCATGCTCCTACGGCTCATTGTCCAGAAGTTGATTGAGCTTCTACTCCAACGAAATTCCAGCATACATATGAAAGTATGTAAGGGCTTAAGGTGAGCTACTCGTGAAGCATCTATGTCGTGACTAATAGATAGCCCTTCCAGAGCATCTCCAGAATCGCTCGATGATAGATCCTGACCATCACAGGCAGATGGCCAGTTCTGCGTTAAATAATTCTTGTGCTCATTATAAGTATTTTCGTTGGATCAATTTGCTGTTTTCCTTCTTGCGAATGTTTATACACTTCCGGTCGAAGTCGAAGCTGTCCGGTTAGGAGCCACCATGGAACTCGGAATGCTTCATTTGATATTATGGCAATGTCTGGTATGCCTCCTAGGCTTTTATCAGGACGCTGTCCTCGCTTTTGTCCTAAACGCTGCCTTTTCTCCTGTACCCAATTTTATGAGAAGTCCTAATCGACCTCGATATATGGAATTAGAGTGGTAGACGAAGATCGCTTACTAAACCTGTTTCGGAGCGCACTCCGGGTAGCTAAGACCAGGAGTTAGATAATAAAGGATGTCTCGCATATGTAGAAAGCGAAGTTCGAGCGCTCACGTACCAGTTAGTTTATCTGCATGGTGTGAGTATCTTGTCATAGAACGGAGTCTGAGGTTTTAGGCGACGTGAGGAGATTCCAGGCGTTAGAGCAGTCGTTCGACGACGAACAAGCGATACGTTGAGAAAATTGATTAATCTTGTGTGGTCCTTTTCCGAAGGTGATGGGCGTCGCCAAACCAGTAGATGACCACGAGCGTGTCGGTAATGGCAGCTGTCACATTTAGGATCCTGTATTTGTTGCACGCTGCCATGAGACAAAGCAGCAGCGTGTGTAAACAATTGGTAGCGAGCCTGGCGTGCTATCTAGCTGCTCGATCATGTTTATGCAGCTGGATCCGGCTGCTGTCAAAGGATCGCCAGTAGTCGTGAGTTATCCCTTTCCTTGTGCACGGGTGGTACACGCTAACGGGAGATGCACGCATGGGTAATGATAAGTCAGCTCAGGTTTGCTAAGACTTGCTAAGCTGTTCCAAGTTTAGCCTGATAGACTTAACTAATTATCACCCCTACGTCGATCTCCCTTAGCGTGTACCACCCGTGCACAAGGAAAGGGATATAGTTGTTTTTAAAAACATTGGCGCGGGTCGGGAGCGGCAACGTTTTTCATACCCACCCCACTAAAATCAGGTAGGAGGGGTATAGCAAAATATATAGAGTAATTAAGGCCTATATACCTCGTAGGATAGCCTAATTAGGTTATAATTAAAGCTATATTATCGTCGTAATATTATATCCTTAGTGTTTTAGTATTTACCTACCTACGTCGCCGTCGCTATACCTACTCCTATCTACTTATCCGTTAGGACGGCTATTTATAACGAGTTAGAGCTTAGTTTTAATAATAATACTATCCTCGCTAGTTATAATATTAGCCTTAGATCTCTCTAGCGTATAAGAGGTTTATAAATAGCGTACGGAGTAGTCTACGTACTATACTGCGCAATAGGTCGGGTCGGGTAGGTTTTAGCTATTTTATTACCTAACCTAATTTAGGGTAGGTAACCTATGTCTTAGCCCTAGGTGGGTCGGGTTATACTACGGGTTACCTATAGGTAAACCTATAATAACCCGGGTCTTCGTTAGCTAATTAAGTATAATTATCTAAAGCCGAGATAATTAGGGTAGATCTTATAATAATTATTATAATAATTATTAGTAGTATAGTATTATAGTCTTATAAGTAGAAAACCGTTATTATATTAACCTACGAGAGTAGTAAGCTATCTATATACTAGTAACGCGATATATCTTTCCTTCCGAAATTCGTACCTAAGCTACGCACTCCTAGTATAAGTAGGGTAATTATTTACGCGTCCTTCTATATAATAGTAACTCGCTTCGCGT
>JAABUP010005823.1_pt1 | contig 18279 bp, 22 predicted proteins | sample 5559201 | NCBI WGS metagenome assembly JAABUP01 (sample SAMN10711887, study PRJNA513373) | rock metagenome | isolation source: Antarctica rocks | place: Antarctica
ATCGGCATCGAGAACCGAACGATCTCGAGTTTCTCGCGCGTCAATGGGAATGACAATGATTACGATGATTAAATTTTAGTCAAATTCACCGATGGGGGGTCGATAGTGGTCAACGCGATCAAGGCGAATTTCCCGGCGGAGTTGGCGTCAAGCTTGCCGCGGACGATGGGCTTGAAGATGAATGATGAGGACGATAAGAAGGTTCTGGTGGATACGCATATGGAGACGAGTCTGCCGGGGCTATTCGTTGTTGGGGATGCGAATTTGTAGGTCTACCATCCCGACTCTAACAAGCGGATGGAAAATATTCCGGTGGTTGAATCGATCACTCCATATTAGGGACAGCTCCTCGAACGTTCCGCATGCTATGTGGAGTGCAAAACGAGCGGTGGTCTATATGCACGGTGCGTCAAGCTTTCCCTCCACCTAAATATTTCTTCTCTTTTGTTGATGATGGCGTCAAACAGGTGTGATCGCAAAGGAGTATGCGACAGCGCTCGTAGGATCTTTGAAGCATGAGAAGCGCCTTGTCGATGTAGAGGAGAGGTTCGAAGACGTCAGAGCACATTTCGCACAGCCATTGGTGGAGTATCATTCTGCTCAGGGGCTGTTGGAGTATATGAAGGATTGATTAAACCAAAAGCCAATAATTAATATCGAGACTCAATGCCACTACCAGTAACATTGCAACATCTCAAAATATGCATGATCCTTTCCTGTGCATAGGATTCGTCTAGGGGGTTTATTCGAAGTCCGCCTGCTCTCCGCGGACTACAAAGGCAGCATAATAGCGGACTCTAGGAGTGACTGCTCTGTATAGTAGGGCTCATTGAAACCCCAGTGAGGGCCTTGAGCGTCGTGGTGACCCTGATCTTGAGCGGTATCAAGAAAATGAAACACCACCGCATATTGAGAAGCGTCAGGCCCTTTCTATTCATACAATCTTTCTCGTTTACCTTTGCATTAGAAGACATCAGCGGAGCGCGGCAAGTTGGCATGCATTACAAGTTCACTCTCCTACATATATACAAAGCCCTCAGCCACCTCTCCTCCCACCATCAAGCAACAAAACTTACGGCTTCTTCCCCTCCAACAAATACCTCGCCGCATGCCTCACATGATCATCCGCAAAGGTTGCCATAGTAAAATAACTATGATCATACCCCTCCTGAAACCTCACATTTACTTTTCCCTTACCCTCTGCCGCCTTTACGAAATTCTCAGGCAGCAGTTGACCTTGGGTGTAGAAGTTGTCTGCTGTGCCCTATTTGAAGGTTAAGCAAAATGGCTATGTGCTTTTTGTAGGACAACAGGGAATTGGGTGTGAAGCATGCGTACCACATCAATCAAAATATCCAACGGCGGTCCCGACCATTTCTTCACCAACTCAGTCGAATCATGTTCCGCCCATTTCGCCTTATCTTCCTCGCCGAAATAGCCCTTGAACGCCTTCTCACCCCACGGACACTTGCTTGGATTGGCAATCGGAGCATACGCAGACACAGATTTGTATTTCCCCGGATTCTTCAGGAACTGGTTCACCCCCTATGGCTCAGCAAACAAATTCTACCTTTCTCAACTGATATGTGGAAGTACTTACCAAGCTCAAAGCCCCATGCCCGCCCATGCTATGTCCAAAGATACTGACTCTTTCGCTATCCACCTCTTTGAAGTTCTCGAATACTGTTTTAGGTAGCTCCTCGGTGATATAGCTATACATCTTGTATCCTTTCGACCAAGGCTCTTTCGTAGCATCGACGTAGAATCCCGCACCAGAACCGAAATCGTATGACTCGTCTTCACCTTGAATCTTGAGACCGCCTGTACTTTCTGCATTAGCGCAACTCCTGTCTTCGCTTTCCAATGACATGGGACTCCATATGGGTCGAGCGTACGAGGACTGGTATCTGGATAAAGCACTGCTATTCCCTTCTCGCTGGCAGCATGTTGAAAAAAGCCTTTTTCTGCACCATTGTCACCCGTACATGTCAGACCGGCGAGGTAGATGAGAAGGGGCACTTTGTGTAACGAATTCGTGGTAGTCCGGGGTGGAAGGTAAAGGTTGAATGCCATCTCGCAATTGGTTGTAGAGGCATTGTGAGCGAGCTTGAGGAGCTTCCCTCCGAAGGACGCAATGGTCGCCTTTGTTGTCACAGACATTGTTATGAAGATTATTCTTGCGAATTAAGAAAGCCATGGCTGGTGCTCGAAACATTTGGTCTAGTCCCGGTATGACGTTATTGGTGGAGAAAGAGGAGCGGAGTTATTTCCGCGTCATATATTATCACAAAGGACCACTAGAACGAAAGCTTCTAGTTTGATTGGAATATTAGTAGTGAGACTCATTCAACAATATATCATCGATCTACAGGACTTGCCAACAGAGCCTGAAAGGTGGTGCAGAGGCAAGAACATTTTCAAACAAGCAGTGAAAGCTGTCCATGATCGCTATCTCGTCACCTTACCCAACCAACGCGCATGATCTTGTCAGCTCCAGAGGGGTTCTCGATAAACAAAACGCGATTATTACTTAGGAAGGCCGAGGGACTCCTCAGTACGCCAGGATTAGCCTTCTGGAAAGTCAAGAGGCAGCCAACTGCACCAGGTCACTCAGTCTGCGAAGGAATTTCGGGTTGAGATTTAATACACATCCATAGTGTCCACTTACGGATCATGCTACATGGGACAAACGAAACACGAAAGATCTAATCTCTTGTTAATATAATTATTGCTCATAGTCAGAGTTGTTTCTATGAATTTCCTTTCCATTGTCTCTTCATTGATCGATTGCTCTTGCTTGTATTCCTTGGCTTTTGTAATCCCACCACATGCCAAAAGGAGCCAGTATGATTGAAACAATAGCAACTCATCCGAAGATCAGAGCCCTGACCTCAATGCTCTCCCGTTGTCTTCCACCTGCTGGGCTCCTAGGGTCAACAAACGCTGTATGCGGCGCTCGACCTCCTTTCTCGCTGTCGAAGATCTTCAGTAGTATTCTCTCGTCATTCTTTATGCCCGACCAGTAATGCCACTGCTCATCAGCATGTGCTACAGATATGGTTTCTCCAGTACGATCTGGATAGCGGTGTTCGACGTCAACGAGTGATTCTTCGCTGACTGTTTTCGAATCGGCAAATGCGAGAGGAGAGCATTGCACTGGTCCGTTCAAAGGACGCCAGACATTGATGATACGAACGCGGCCCTTGAGTAGATCTTCCGCTTCATTGGGCAGAAAATGGTGCACCCGCCCGAAAGCAGCCTTCTGATTTTGATCAATATGGACACGTAGGACCGGAGGCCGATTTCCGCCTATCCGACGGAGTGTGTAGTCGAAGAGGAAGATCCGCTTCGCACCAGGAATATTTTCAAAAAGGAGCCGTTCAACCTCTGGGAAATATTTTTCTCTTATCGACCCCTCGGAAACGAATTCCTTCTCCGCGGAAGAACTAGTCTTCAGCGTTGTGAAAGCGTTCTCATCAAGACTGTACAAGGACTCCTGGCCCCGAATATCTTTGATTGTGACTGGGATATCTGAGTCGCCAAAGTTCCGTTTAGGCGAGCCATCTCGTGGCTCCTCCACGTAGTTCCACGGTTTCGAGCCATCCACTGGTGGGGCGTAGAATTTAAGCTCGGCGGTGACTGAACCTCGAGGAATGTAAGAAGAATCGCGCTTAACCTCACCATTGGGCTGCGCTTTGGTGCTCTGTGTGACCGTTACCATTTTCGCTTTATCAGTGAGGATGGTAAGTAGAATAGCGATCAAAAGTCAAACAAGAGCCTTTGCGGTAGACTCTCTGCAAAGAAAGTACAACAGGTAGCTTGGTGGAAACCTTTCTGACTCTAGCTTGCGGGAGAGGGAAGCTTGACGGAGGTGATGTGGTTTGACAACTGGTAGGCAACAAGGAGGCTTTGTCATCAGCTGACGCCCCTCAGGACGTCATTTGCCTGCAATCAGCCGAGACCGTCGCGGGGAAGACTCATGTTGGCTGCCTCTGATTTGTTACGCCCGTACTCTCCGGCTTTACTCATGAAATTACTAGGCGCAAGACTGTGTGGATTCTGGACTACGACCATCTGCGAATAGTTCGATTGTCTAGTCTCGCGCCTTCTCCTCCTTGATACTTATTTAGCTGTCTGGGAAACTGGGTACAACTCTTGAATCATTCCAGCATTGAGCTCCTCCAGTTCGACATATGTCGCGCTCTTAGATCCTGGCTGGGCTTCCGGACTCGTTGACTGGCTCCCTTGGCTCTTCCTTCGACTTCCGCGTATCAGGCTTACCATTGACTGGTATTGGCCTCTGAAGTAGTCTTTGCCAGGGAGTCTTCTACCGAGAGGCGACAGCAGCGGCAGGCATGTACAAATGATACCAACATTCAATTCGACAGATCTAGATATTGTTAGTTTTCTTGATAGGATGTAGAGACTAGTACTTACAGCCACAGTGTTCTCGTGGCATCTGTCCAAGTTGCATCATAGAGGCTTGGAGCCCTTACCACCTCTACCTCGCGCACAATAGCTACCGCAACAACGCTGGAAATCATCAGATAGGTCAGTCTATAAAAGATGGCATTCTTACAATATTCCAGTGGCCAGGATTGCAAGCAGACCTGCCATCTTCGCGGGCCGTAGCTGTAGTTTCAAAACCAATGGAATCGGTGCTATCACGATAGCAACATCACTCACTATGTTGAAGGCGCCGGTGGTTACAGTAATGTCCTGTAGAGAAGCGCAATGGCCTGGAGCGAAGAAATTCCATCCGGCGTGGACTGGTCTGCACTGAAACACATTGGCAAGGATCATGGCCGTGCAGTATCCTATTACGAATGCCATCAAAGTAAGACATGCGAGTCGTAATCGCCTATTCACCCCAAAAAGCCGCATGTAAAGGAGGAGAATTGAGACTTTGGCAAAGCCTATGGCTCCAAGATATATTATTGTCGCTCCTTTGGCCCACTGGGTCTGAAGTCATTTACCCTTCCAATATTGGGTGGTCGAGCGAGGCTCACTGTGTAGACATAGCCAAAATTTGCTCGCTCAATGTCCCATATGTGTTGTCCGAATTGATGATACTTTGTCACTTTCACGAAATTAATGGCCGAAACGCAAATTTCCTCCTCGATACTTACTCCGAATGAGCATAGCTGTCCGTCCAGTTGCTAGTACAAAAGCCGTAATGGCAAAGTAATCTTCCAAGCTAGTAGAGTGTACGATAAACCATTTGACGACCATTCGAAGTACCAAAGCTACAAAGGCAAGACCGAGGGTGAGCCCACTCGCAATCAGCATTCGTGGGCCATTGGATTCTCCATGTATGCCTTCATATGTGTACCCCGGTGGCGGCTGAAATTTGTGAGGCATAATTGATGTTGGAACCAAAGGTGTAAATCTTATGCTAGAGGATGACGGACAGGATTCCACCGAGCGTAGAGATATATATACCTAGGAGGCTCCTTCGATGCATCATGGGTTTCAGTTTTACGCCGCAGAGGGACGGTCCAATGAAGGACTTTATCCACGGCGGGATCACTAGGGTATTGCTTGCAGAGCAAACCTCGTTCCTTTTGTTGCCAAATTCCTAATATGGCTGCTAGCGCGATCGAATCACCGCTTTTTCACCCACCCTCAGGAGTTTCAGGCGTGGGTTCAAGCCTCAGCCTCCCCACCATTGGCATTCTACATCATAGGAGGAAGCCTCAAAGATGGTGGGCTGCAAGGGAAGATCATTCACACTCTATTCCACGGAATGAAGTATCCTTGCTTGTGCATTCATATCATCAGATGGATACCGGTGATCGCGATCATTGGCAGAGTCTAGGCTGGTCTGAGAAACATCTATCTCTATCAATAAGCCCATCAATGTCGCTCAGGTGACTGATCTAGGAGGTGCGGAGTCACCTCGGCCTGTGGATGTTCCTGCTCAAATCCAGTCTCTTTGGATCAGATGGAAACAATAGATTGGACAGTGCATCACAGTGTGATTGGGGCGCAGTCCGCAGGAATTCCCCCATTGAGGGTCGAGCCAGGCAGAACGGCAAGGTAAGAGACAATGCTGTTGGGTAGCCTTGCCAGTCAGCAGTACCGCTGGAGGTCAAAGTTCCATCAGGCCGAAAGAACTCCACCTACAGGACGTGACCCTAATGTACGTTGATGGGATCTGCCGCAGTCATGCATCAGCTCATGCAATATTACAGATGTCCAATAATGCCAAGCACAATCAGGTTCTACAAAGAGAAAAAGGGGGGCGGGTTTATCTACCGGTGTGGAGGATCGAGCCGCCCCGCTATTCGTACGTGTCGGGTGCTAGGCGGCGTAGCTCGGAGGAAATTTCTCCTTCCATCCTACACCCTGCATGCACACGTAGAAAGTCACAGTCCTGCTCTCAACTGCCGACCCCAAGATCAGCTCGTGCTGCCCTCTGAACGTTTCTACCCGCATACGGGCTGTAATACGCGCTTCGGTCTCCCACCTGTGGGAGGATTCCAGGCAGCATCCCCTTTAACGGCGTGAGCGAATCATCCTTTGGCACATGACAGAGACATCAGGGTGCGTGGCAATTGATCACATTCCTGCTGCACCTCGTTTCAAAAGTATGCAAGCGAGCTGCCTGCGCATTCTCGAGCTGACAGGTTGATGAGCCAACGGCAAGCCCACCAAACGTGGCCAGTCAATCAGATCCATCTAAGAATCTAGAAGCTTAGATCAGCGCGAACGATCCTAGAGGACCTATTTGATCACAGTATTTTATCCAAAATAAATAATAAATTACAAGCTTCGAACTGCTACAACCGCATTTACATAGACTCGTTAGTCTGGCCTATAGTGGTTTGCTAATCTTAAGGAAATCCAGTATCTGGTATCCACTACCCCTACTTCTTCAGACCCGAGTCTATCTGATCAACCACTGCTTTAGAGCTATACGCGTTCCAGTCATCACAGGTCTGTTGTAGAACATCTGGGATAGACATTGAGGTTACGTCGTCGGGACGCTCAAGAATGTTCATGTAAAGCCCCTGTAGACATTCATCAGCCCTTACTTCCAATGTTTTACGTCCCGTGACAGAAATTCGTTTCTAGAAAACACGGTGGAGTTCCACGTACCAGCGATAGATGCCATGCTATATGGCAGTGAAACGGCCATACTCCTGGATTGTCCGCATCGTACTGAGCAAGGATATGTCCGCCTGGTCGCAGCATCTGGACGTCACGACGCTGTGGATTTTGTGGGTTTGTGATCGAGTGACCATCCCAAAATCCGTCTCCCTCGTGTAAGATGTACATGTTGTGGCCATGAAGATGCATCGGCTAAGTTCCAGATTATCATCAACGTTACTTTGCAGGGGAAGAAGATCGTCACAAGATAGAAGGGCAAAAAATGACACTTACATGCGAAATGCTAGAGTTGTTATTGATTATTAAACGAACAGTCTTGCTGTCTCCTGGCTGAACGACGTTCCACTCTGGCTCATAAGTCTGATTTTTCTCTTGAGCGAAAAGCAGCAAGGGTTTGTTATAATTACCCCGGAAAGCTTGCTGATTGAGTCTCCACTCGAGGTGGCCTGTTGCATTGACCTGTTCGTCAATAATGATTTCGAGTGTCTGGGCGGGATTGGGGTCGGGAGTGATAGCATAGTACGGAGTCGTGAGTGACAGATCATCGTTACTGCATTTACCGTTATCAACGTAGGGCCAAGACTGAGTAGTCGGCTGCTCCGTAGTATAAACTTCTTTATAGTGAATCTCTGCTAAAGCCTGTGGCTGGAGAGGTAGATTGCATATTGTCGAAATGTTGGAACGCATCCAACAAGCAGACTTTGCACCTGCATTGCCTTGAACGATCACATCGGTTCGCTGGCCAACCTGCACCATTTCAGCCAAGCATCATCATTGAGCAAGAAAGCAACACTCACCCCCAGGAAGACAGTCTTAGTCGTATATGGCTCGATAGGCACGTAGTCGTTGGCTATGACAGTCATCTCATGTTCATCAATGGAGAATACTTGCTGTCCAGCAGCTCCAGCATTGATCAGCCTTAGTCTATGCAGTTTTCCTTTCTGGAACGTGAACTTTGCGAGAGGTGCATCGTCCGTACACGGACGTCCGTCATTGACAGTAGAGCAATTAAAACTCATCTTGCCATTGATGAGATTGTTATCCGAGTATTGACGCCATTTACTCTGGTCGGTGCTCTCAACTATTCATAATTAATCGTTTATCAAGACGTTCTTGCGGTTCCTGGGACCCACCATCTTCCACGATGTGAAAATAATCTTTATGATAATCTAAGTGAGTTTTAGCGCACTACTGTTGACTCCAATCACGATGCCTACGGTCAGAAATCAAGATTGGTCCGAGGTCGATATCATAGTCGTAATTGTTCGGCCCGTGGATAATCATGGGTCCGAAGAGCCCTCCTGCATACTGCGCCGAATAGTGGGAATGGTACCAAGAAGTACCATACAAGTCGGCTTTGAAACGGTATCTTCTACTTCTCAGGATATGTTATACGCACAAAACATCAAGACTTACGTAAAGGCTGCCCCAGGTGCTATTGGGCATTGTTGGACGCTTGGGACACCATCGTACCATGGTGTGGCAGTCTGCAGAAGACCGTGCCAATGGAGCGTTGTCCCCTCCTCAGGATCAGATATATTGTTCGTTACTTGCACTGTTGTAGGAATTAGCCGTCATGGCTGCATATTGCTTTCGCATATAGCATCGTTGATGACTGACCCTCAATGTAATCTCCCCAATTGGCCTCTATTACTGGGCCTGGGAATTGGCTGTTGATGAGTATCACGTCTTTCAAGTAACCATCCGGGGCTTTCTGAGCCCGGGATAATGTGAATTGGTAGTGGCGAGTCACGCCTGTATTGGGCGCTTCCTTATACGGATTGGAATTCTTAGAAGTCTTAGTCGCCCATGGATAGCCATCAGGAAGTGGATTGTCTGTGAGATATTGTGGGAACGTAGGGGCCTTCAAAGTACCCCATAATGAGGCACCGTTGGTCTGGTATTGTGTCAACGCTTGAGCGAGGCTCAACAGGCAAGCGAAGAGTAGCGAGATATTCGGGAACATCCTCGAACGGAAGATTTGGAATTAGGAGAAGGGACGAGGGATCACTTCAAGAGATCAAGACGGACAATGAAAGCATTCTTTTGACTGTCACCAACCGGTTGAGTGCAAACCCGCCACTTTCACACAGTGTACGAAGTCTCCGCCAACTTAGTCATCCTCAGCGATCCCTCAGCGTCTTCCTACAATTAAGCCCAGGCGGATGTGGGACTCAGCTAGATTAACGAATTAGTGTTTGAGGTATGGGCGAGCTTTGCCTCAATTCGATTCAGCCTACCGATCCTTTACCCACTGCTTCCCCCATTCCACCGTTGATCTCCCTCCTCTTCGCCTGGCAGTGCTGGCAATCTAACAGGACGAAAGACAATTTACGGCTCAGCCTCTTAGCTTTCGGAAACACTTACTCCATACGATCAGACTGGTTTTATAGATCCAAATTGGAAAATTACAGCGATTCATCATTTGTTCTTCGCCTACCAATACGATTGAAGCTCGCTCTCGTATTATCGAATCCGCAAGAGGAGCATTTATTGATTTGAGCAACATTACTATTCACTCTGAGACGCAATAGAACAAAGATACGCATGGTGATGAAAGAAATGATCTGCCCGAGTTCCTCGGATCTCGACACAGTGGATAATCATCCTTCCAGACGAATTATCATTGGTCTAGTTGAGGACCTGAGCTAACGCAGTAGATGGGCTGGAGAAGATGAGCCCAGATGTAATAGGTCTTGGCGTAGGCTACAGGGCAGTACATTAGCGCCACACTGGGAACGCTCAGGCATTGGAAACATAGACTGACTGTGGGTGGGTCGATAACAACAGTGGAGGAGAGCGGAGATGTATCCGAATGTAGAGCCGTGCATACAGTGCATCCAAATGTAGACAAGGATGAAGGAGGGTAGGTGTGGTCGGGTTCCGCTCTGGAAATCAGCTTGCAGCCTATGTAGCCTGTTGGAATTCAGCCCTACGCTACCGACACTCCTAATTTTTTTGGTTAATGGCCTAAAGCGGTTTAGCGTCTTGGTACCCCCCTGACACCCATTATTCTTCTCCATGTAACCAACTCAATCAATCAATTCCACACCTATGAGACCTCAACTCCTCCTCGTATTTCAACGTAGCCCCGCGGGCGAGCCGTCCCACACTTTCTTCCTTACCTTAGTGCTGACGACATTTTCTTTTCTTGCATTCACTAATGCACGTCTTCTTGAGCTTGGCAGCCGACACATATGGCGTTGCAAATCATCGATCATCGTTTCAAAATGCTCAGCCTTGTTGCCAACGTGGAGATTGGCTGCTGAACATGGTCCTGGCGGTGCCGAATAAGAAACTCGATGGCAGTGATTAGAGGAAGGACCGTGAAGGTAATGAGAACGCTGATGGTAGTAGTGTCGACCGCGAAACTAGACTAATGATGACCGCGACGGCGATGGCGACTGTGACGGCAAATTGCTTTCGTCCCTCATGTTTGGTCAGGATTCCGCCGTCCTGGGTCCAATGAGGGGAAGTCTCCCTGAATATTCAAGCCTTTCTTCTCATCTTTCCGCTTACCTTCACACTTTAGTAGGCCATAGCTCTCGCTATCCATCTACCACTCCAAAAAGGTTCCAAAGTGCAGTTCTAGTTAAAGCTCAAAATGGCTGAGCAAGCTTTCGATGTGAATATGTTCTCCTCGCCCTTTCAGCTTACCAAAAGCATGCACCGTGATCTCTACCCGGCCATCTCACCTACTAATCCAGCTCTGTCCGCCAATGGAAAGGTGATAATCATCACTGGTGCCGGTGGAGGTCTAGGAGTAGTAAGAGTTTGGACTCCATAGATAAGCAGGTCGTCTAGACTTATTTATTTCTCTAGGCAGTTGCAAAGGCATGGGCTCAAGCTGGTGCTGCCGGTATTGTCCTCGCTGGACGTAAGCCCGAGACTCTCAAACTCACCGTCGAGAACATTTCCGAAGTCTCCACATCTGTTGCTGTCATTGCGGAGCCTACAGATGTCTCAGATGAGTAGAGCGTAAAGGCGCTCTTTGCCAAAGTCAAGTCCAAATTTGGTAGAGCTGATGCTTTAGTCAATTCCGCTGGAAGTATGGGCGGGGGAATGATTGGTGACGTTTCATTAGAGTCCTGGTGGGCCGACTTTGTGAGCATTCTTCACACAGATTCCAGGAAATCTACACGCATCTGACCAATCAATTTGTCATAGGAGACCAATGTCAAAGGCACTTTTCTCCCGATCCAGTCTTTCGTACAGAACTTTGGCGGCAAAGGGACCATAATCAACCTTGTCAGCACTGGGGTTGCTTTAACTGTTCCTGGCATCAGCTCATACGCTTCTAGTAAGCTGGCTGTGATTAAATTGGGCCAGGATTTGAGTCTAAGTAGGTGGAGCCCTTTGCCCCCACTCTACTGCCCTCCTATCATGTACTTACGGATTCCAGAATATCCTGATATCCGCGTCTTCTCCCTCCATCCTGGCATTGTGGATGCGGCTGATCGAGGGATGATCGTCGATGCCTTCACTCCCTTTGCGAAAGATACACAGACGCTTACAGGCGGTTTGGCTCTTTGGCTGGATACCCCCAAGGCTGACTTCTTCAAAGGTGGATTCTTGAGCGCCAATTGGGATGTCAACGAGATGGAAGAACACGCCTCGGAGATCACCAAGGGAAAATTGACCGAGTTGGGTTTCCTCAATGCGAAGTTAGGTCCTGAGGGACATCCTTGGGGCTCCGTGTAGATTGCTTACATCACATGGGCTTTGAAAGTTACCATTCTAGGGGCATACAGGCGTGTAGAACACTGCCCTCAAAAAATTGTACACCGGTGCAAAAAAAATCAATTTTGTTTGGTATCCCCTTAAATGAAGATTCTATCGATCGTGTTTACGAGCTGACATACAAGCGTCGTCATCTTTGTATGTCAATCTAATTGGACAATCGTGTAGATTCGCAGTCCCGCGCCTCATCTATACTGAGGGTACATCCGCTCTACCGGTCAAAATCTTCTGACCTTCTGTGCCCTCAGTCCAAGTCTTTAATCTTAGCATTCCAAACTTTTTCTCCAACCACTCCCGACTAGTATGCACTTCACTTCCGGTCCTTGTTCCATTTGCAATTCCGGGCAAAGCTTCCATCTTCACATTATCCTCGGCGCGTTGCAGATACGCAAGACTATACCTTTCTTCCATCGCTCGACCTGGACACGGGCTCACGCGGTGGAGGCAGGGATGTAGTATACCTCCTGTCAACATAGTAAGTCCTGAACAAATCTCTAGTGTCAGCTTTCATTACATAGGCATGGATAGTGAGGAGAGAAAATGAAAATGTCGATGGTTCGGGGCAAGAAACCAGGGCCTTGGCGGGACATACCATCTCCTATGTTGACAATGGCACAGCCTGTTGTAGGGACCACAAACTTCCACTTCGTGCCATTTGGAGGCATTACCTGAAATCCGGGCGATTTTGCAAAGAGCAGCGTTAGAGACCCGAGGTCCGTATGAGGGGCCTGAGGGGCGCCAGTTTCGGACGGAGGCTGAGCAATGTAGTGAAGGAGGCGTAGTATGTCCAGGGATGGTGCATCACTGCGATGGAGATTGGTGAGGGAGGTAGTCGGCGGTAGTTGGAGCGAGGAGGAGAGCGATAAAAGGAGAAGATTGAGGATCTGGTGGGCCTGAGCAAAGAAGGTGGTGAGAGACGAAAGACGCCTTGCCAATAGAGGTGGACGGGGGAATGAGAAGCCAACGTGCACTTTTCCTGGAACCTTGTGGAGATGAGTAAATGATACCGAAAAGGAGATAAACAGGGAATAAGGTTAAGATGATGGAAGGGTATGATACGGTATAACTCTCAAAGCCATCACGTTGACAATTTACACCTGGCAATGTCACCTCTCTGAACATGAGTGGTAATGTGCTGAGATTCTTACCCCCGAAGTTGCGGCCGACCGGCTTGTATCTGAGTAGAATTTGTTAGTGGCATCAACATAGCAATCTCGTATGAAAATTGATCACCCATTGAGCTTTAGTGCTCCAAGTTCATCGATACCGTACTCCATTTTCTCTTCCTTACTCAAGCTGAACAACTCCTTTGATAGTGCAAATATGTCGTCCACTGTGTCGATCATCCCCATAAAAGGCTGGTCACGAAGATCCACATAGAAGACGCCGTCTTCTTTGGCTGCTTTGAAAAGCTTGGCGGCTTCCCCCCCATCACCCTGGTGGAGGCGTCCAAGGTCAATTAACTGGAGCTGTGCTGTAGAGTCAACATCCAGATTATTGTCAGGCTGACAAGGTGCAGTCTTGCGGGCCGAGTCGTTGCTCAAAGGCATGATGTGAGCTTTGTAAAATTAGAGATTGCAAACCTTCTCGACAACCACGTCGGCTAGTTTAGTGTTGGCGGTACATGGACGGAGGCAATCCCGCTCGAGCATCCTCTGGCGGAAACCTCCTAAAGCTAGGCGACAGGCTCTTGCTGATCTCCAGCCTCGTCGTATTCGTACATCTGCAAATATGCTATCACAAAGTATAGGCCTATACTCTCCTCTGGCCTGACTGCTATACCATTCTACACCATTTGGATTCCAATCCTATCGTCAAAAACACTGGTGAATTCAGAAACTCCGCTTATGTTGATCGCTTCACTAGTATGAATTCAAGTAGAAATCGGCCCACCTGCCACGTCCTTGTTATTGGGGCAGGACTTTGCGGTCTCGGGGCCGCTATCTCACTCGCATTGGAAGGCCACCAGGTCTCAGTCTTCGAGAAGGCACCTCAGCTTCACACAGTAGGAGCTGGAATTCAGATCACGCCAAATGGTGTCAGAATTCTTCGAAGATGGGGCGTTGCTGAAAAGCTAACATTAAATGCTGCAACTCCAGAGACACTTTCTATCCTTCGATACGATGGACAGAGAGTCTTGGCTCACAGGGGCAGATACAGAGAAGAAATCGAAACTAGGTATGGAGAGCCAATCTGGTGTCTTCACCGTATGGATCTACAACAAGCGCTGGCAGCAACAGCAGAGAACCTAGGTGTCCGCTTGATTTTCGATTCCCCCGTCCATGATGTTGACTTTGAGGGATCAGCAATCGTGTTTAAAGATGGTCATATCAAGAAGGGTGATTTGATCGTAGCAGCCGATGGTCTTTGGTCCTCTACACGAAGTTCTTTTTACGGAAGACCTCTTCTTCCTCAGCCGACTGGCGATCTCGCTTATCGGATTGTGCTAACAGCGGATCAAGTAAAGGAGGATGCGGAGCTGCGCAAAATCATTACCCGTCCTGGAATTCGTATTTGGATGGGACCTAGAGCTCATGCTGTAGCTTATAGTCTTCTCAATGGTCAGATGTTGAACATTGTACTTCTGGTTCCTGATGACTTACCACACGACGTACCTAAGGCGGAGGGGGATATTGGGGAGATGGCGAAGCTGTTTGAAGGATGGGATCCGCTTCTTAAAAGATGTCTCTCTCATGTCAAAAAGGTCGACAAGTGGCGACTGATGTATCTCCAAGTTGACGAACCGTGGAGTTCTAAGCAAGGCTCATTTGTTATGGCTGGAGATTCTTGCCACCCAATACTTCCTTATATGGCTCAAGGGGCTAATTCGTAAGTTCCTCCGGTTTTCATTCATGGCTTTCAATCTACCCAATGATACATTTTGCGGCAAGCACATGCAATCGAATGCATTTACTCATTTCAGGACCGATTTGTTTAGAGCGCTTGAGGACGCTGCGATGTTAGGGACCCTGCTTGGTAAAGTTGAGTCCAAAGCACAGATTGCGACGATGATAAAGCTATATGAACGATTGAGAAAAGAAAGGACTCTAAAGATTCGAGAGGAGACATTCAGACAACAGGAAGAATTTCATTTGGTCGACGGAGAAGCACAGGAACTTCGGGACAGGGAGCTAGCGGTGTCGTTAGAAACTCATGAAAGATCAAACTTCTGGTGAGCAGTCCTTAGAATATGAGATGACGGACTTGAGACTGATGGAATCGAGTTGAAAGGACGCACCCAAAGATCCAACCTTGGCTGTTTAGTTATGATGCTTACGAGGAGGCCGAGAAAGCCTTGAGAGGCAAGACCCAGTCCGCTGGCTTGGCTGATTGCGATGATGAATTCGCTTAATCTTGGTACTGGACTTCTCCTATACGTAATAGCATTTTGTAATGAATGTCAGGCCCCGAGCTCCAAATGGACTGCAAAGCTTAGGGATAGGCAAATCGGCAGACTCGTTGGAAAAGTCTCTATTCTATAAATTGAGCTGCGATTCCTACCTCACCGGCTAGTATGTAACTTGAGTGTTCACTTTGCCTCCTCTGGACGATCGCGTTGATTGCCTCGGCAAGAGGGTATATAAGAAAGTGACCTGCGTTTTAAATTCGCTAGTAAAAAGCAGTATTACAGTAACCACATGTCCTTATGGATTGGTGCACCATTCCAATAAGGGTCTCGTGCGTAAACGGAAATTCGATTATGAATAGGACGGAACGACACAGCCACTGAACTATTACAGGAAGCGACAAACCTGTGGACTAGCATTAAGCTTCAGCCTTGGCCCTATGTGAGAATGCGGAGAAACGTAGACGCTACCTATGCGTGCCGAGAACCTCTAGCCCTTAGTTCCGCAGAGTCACAGCAATTGGGCGTGGCCTGGGCTTAGAAGCTCAAACATGATCCCTCACAGCTCCTTAGAAAGGAAATGCGAACTTCCACATCCCTCAACATGCCCGTCCACAATGCGAGTATATTCGAACTCGTGCAAGCAATTAGCAGCGTTTTGCCGAATTTGACATCCGATGGCTCTCCGTTAAGCAACAATGCTCGTGAAGACCTGATCTTGAATGCCGAAAGACTCGCGATTGCAGCTCGTGAGCCACATGAGAACCTTTATTATCAAGCCACTCAAGTACGATTATCGTGCGAGCAGCAGCAGTAAGAAACATCTGTTTGAATATTACGCTCATTGCTGCCATTATCTAGACAGCCCAGAATTCTGCTATCAGGGCCGCTATCAACATGGGCGTCTTTGAAAACATCCCTCGATCTAGCAGTGGCGTCAGTACGACGGAGCTGTCCACAATACTCAAGGTTGACGAGTTTCTTCTTAGTGAGTCTGATTTGCACCCTAATTTGGGACAGGGCAGAATAGTACTGTTAGGGAAGATAACTAATTGTTTAGTTCGAATTATGCGGGCCTGCACGAGCACTCACCTCTTCCAAGAAGTCTCTCGTTCACGTTACGCGCATAATACTTTTTCGGCTATCTTTCTCATTCCGGCAAACCGCGACATGTTCAAGCAGATGTACGACTTTCTAGGCCAAGCAGTGTATTCCATGCCCAGGTTCCTAGAGTCTATTGGGTATCAGAATCCAACGGACTACAATGATAGCGCCTTCCAATATGGCCATCATACGAGCCTTGGTTTTTGGGAGTACTTAAAGGAGGATCCTGAAAGGGCCAGAATATTCAACAGTGGTATGCAATCCTTGGCAACGGTCGGCGGTATGCCAAGAAGTGCGGGACCATATCCTTTTATAGAAGAGCTCGAGAAGGAAGAGGTGAGGGAGTCTGATGTGGCGATTGTGGATGTGGGTGGTGGAAGAGGCCAAGCGCTACAAGCGATCAAGGCGGCCTCTCCGAGTTTGAAAGGCCGTATGGTGCTGCAAGATTTACGCGATGTGATCGAAGATACCAAAATTAGTGGGCTACCCAGCTTCATTGAGCCCATGGCAGCCTCGTTCCTGGAGCGTCAACCGGTAGAAGGTAAATTGATAAAGCTATTTGTCATGGTTGTCAAAATTCGACGTTTCCCGCTTTTCTCTTTCTCTCTCCCTCTTGAGGGCGACACAGCCTTGACTGATAATAACAATGATCGCGAGTTCTAGGAGCCCTTATCTACCACTTTCGTCGCATTTTCCACGACTGGTCCAATGGTGTTTCGCTCACAATTCTTCAAAGTACGATCCAAGCTATGACCTCCCGCTCGCGCATCTTGATCGTAGACACTGTGGTACCAGACATCGGGGCACCACGACACATGGCATTGCAGGATATCAACATGATGAGCTTTGGAGGCATGGAGCGGACGCGGCTCCAATGGGAAGATTTGCTCGCGGCAGCTGGCTTGAGCATTAAAAAGATCTGGGCTGGGGAGGGAAACCTGCAGAAGGTGATCGAGGCAATACCGCAAGCCTGAGAATGTAGCTCACCTGGTCTACTACATCTCTAGGCGTGTAAATTTGGGCGGGAGATAGGCTAGTAGCAGGCTGGTTCCGCGACGGACACATGCTGATGGTCAAGAGACGAGTATTGTGTACATTTGTCAAACACAGCATCTGAATGAAGCGCCTTCACGTTGCTGTATAGCATCCTGGATTCAACATTCAAGGAAACTATGACTTAAATGTAAGGCCAGCGCCAAGCTCAGTGAAGCCAACGCAGCCCGGCATCTTCAGACATGACTCTGCTGCAAAAACCTCGCTGAACGATTGATTGCGGTCGCTGATGATTCTGTGGTGTTCACGGAATAAGACAATATAGATGGGAATGAGGGGACTCCCATAGGACCTATTCTGCACGATCCGAGTCGCCGCGTATCATAGACGTTCAAGGACCCAATGGACACCACGTGATAATTCAGCAGTTTTGTATTCCAGTGGCTGCAAGGCGTCATCTCCAACTCTGTACATAAGCCACGACAACGCCACTCGATGCCGCTTTCTCAAGACAAGAAAACAGGTACACCGTAAACAACTGGCGCTGCCCCATTCAGGTACTTCAATATGCACGAGTCTCGTCCTCGGGCCACAGCCTCGTCCAAAGAAACCGCAAGTTTCCCTTCATTTCTTGCCTCCTGGATATTGTTGACTTTGCTCTTTGCTTTTTGTTTCACACTCTGTTTGACCGGACTACTAGCAACGGGTGGCTGAGACTTTTCAAACAGCCCCCACTCTTCCAAAACGGTCTGCGAGAACCTGTCAATATCCTTGTCCGTGACGTCCCAAAGGGTTGCCAGCACAGCGGACGAGCCACCATGCATGTAATTCATTGGCGTTCCATAAGATTCGAAGTCTCCCGCCTCTGTCAATGCTCCGCTGCTACAGCCCATCAATAGAGCGACAGCACACCGCTCAAGTCTTTTGATAGTTCTCGATCGAATGTATTGACTGCCACTGCCGTGACCAAAGTAGAGTAAAAC
>JAABUP010005824.1_pt1 | contig 18272 bp, 15 predicted proteins | sample 5559201 | NCBI WGS metagenome assembly JAABUP01 (sample SAMN10711887, study PRJNA513373) | rock metagenome | isolation source: Antarctica rocks | place: Antarctica
GAGTGACAAGCATGCGAGTGTGCAGGTGGCAGGGGTGGGGGTGGGGGTGGGGGTGCAGGCCAAGCCAGAGCCCACATAGCAGCAGGGGGCCGGGGGCAGGGTGCCAACAGCAACAGTGGTCTCAAGACTGAGAGAACCCAATGGCTAGCTCTCATTGACCAGCTCAACCAGAAGTGAGTAGGTGCCTCTGTGTCAATGAGCAGGTGCTACGTCATCAGTAGCAAGCATTTGCGCAAGCAGCTCTTGATGATAGCCAGTATCTTCACTGTGCAGTGTTGTGACACTGTTGTGCTCAGGAGCTCCTGTCAAAAGCAGCTGTCAGTCACAAACAATGTTTGGTTGTGAAGTCAGCTTGCAGTATCAGGACACCAACTTCCGATGCAAAGATTGTCAGGATTCACCTTGTTCACATTGTTCACATTCGGCATTATGCATGGTTGACAACAATATTCCATCTGGGCGAAGCTGCACCAACACAGATCATAAGGCTTTGCATGCAACTGTCTCATTGCTTGGGATCACAATTCATGTTGATTCAGTCATAATTGGCCTATTGTACATGGCATACCCGGGTGGTTGCCAGCATAACTCCACATCCCTGCCAAAGCTAAGGCTCTACCCCATGAGGGGCCCATGAGGGGCCATTGGCTTTTGTGCATTGTCTGTTGACTCCCCTGGTAAGTCCTCAAGACAAGAAATGTAAATTGACTGATTGAGTGATTGATTGCCTGGGATCACAATCCACATGTCCTTGCAGGAAACTTTTGCCAGTGGTGGTCTTCGTCTTCAGCCGCAAGCGCATTGACCAGACAGCTGACAACCTCAACAGCCTGGACTTGACCAGCGCATCAGAGAAGGCTGAAATCCACATCTTTGTGGAGCAGTCATTGTCTAGATTGAAGGGAGGAGACAGGCGGCTGCCACAGATCATCAGGCTGAAGCAGATGCTGAAGAGAGGCCTTGGTGTGCACCACGCAGGTCTGTCTTTGCTTCAATCCATTTTCAAATCAATTCAATTCAGTTCACTTCACGCTGGTGAGATCTTGGGCTGCATGCACACACCAAAGACAAAGATCTTGTTTGTGCCAGGCAGAACCATGTTATGAAACTTATGATCTTGGCAGGACCACTTTGTGAGACTTATAACCTGTTGTCCACTCATGTACATAGGACAGCTTATTTCACAGTTGAACAGGGTGCTCCAACCTGTCGCATACGTTTCCCTTGCATCACAAAGGGCCTTCTGTCTTCCATGCGTACTCAAAACCTATGGTTGCCACAAATGAACTCGTTTGGCCACATTCAGGCTGCCTATGCAGCTGTCTCAAGGTGACAACTCCACACAAATGCAGCCATCTCATGCAAAAATGCTGCGTCCATCACACGGACGCAACTTGCCATGGCTTCCCCACTGCTTCATGCTCACATTGCCTTGTCCAGACCACCAGCTGTGATTCCATGCATCCCTGGGCAGCCGGGTATGATACTTGGCTTCTCATTAAATTGACGCCGAAAGACGTAGTCTTTTCCTTTCATTTCTTGCCTTGCCAGTCCACCAGGTGTGAACCCATGCACATGCGTGCAGGGTTGCTGCCCATCATGAAGGAGGTGGTGGAGATGCTGTTCTGCCGAGGCCTCATTAAGGTGCTCTTCTCAACTGAGACCTTTGCCATGGGTGTGAATGCCCCTGCCCGGACTGTGGTCTTTCAGAGCTTGCGTAAGCATGATGGCAAGTCTTTCAGGTGCACCTCCACTGCCACTCTTGCCTTTGACACTGTATAGGACTGTTCAGCGTATCGGGATGATTATGTTATTGGCTGAGTGTGTCTGCAAGTAGGGTTTGATCCTAGGGTTCAACCCTAAATTCTACTCAGTGGAGTACACTCAGATGGTTCTGTTAAGCATAAACCCTAAACGCTACAAACCCTGGCTGAATGTATTTGCAACATACAGGAATCTACTGACTGGGGAGTGCACAGATGGTTTTGTTAAGGCTAAACCCCACAAACCCTGGCTGAATGTATTTGTAGCATGCAGGAATCTACTGAATGGGGAGTACACTCAGATGGCAGTGCGAGCTGGCAGGCGGGTGGTAGACTTTTGAAGTTGTAGGGTTTACGGATGATTTGGTCAAGGCTATACCCCAAACCCTACATTTCCTGGCTGAGTATGTCTGCAATATACAGGAACCTACTGAGTGGGGAGTACACACAGATGGCAGGGCGAGCTGGCAGGCGGGGCCTGGACCCTGTTGGAACAGTCATCATTGCCTGCTGGGATGATGTAAGCCTTCTTCATCTTGCCGCCCAGCATGAGGCACACCTACATGACATGCACATGCCACATGACGTGCACATGGCACATGACATGCACATGACACATGATGTGCACATGACACATGATGTGCACATGACACATGACGTGCAAGTGACATGCACATGACATGCACATGACACATGACGTGCACATGACACATGGCATGCACATGACATGCACATGACGCATGACTACTTTACGACCCCGGCTTGAGCGCTGTGCAATCATCACTAAAGTTAGCAACATACAATATGCCATCTGTGCTTGTACTAGTAGCTACTTGTTTTTTTGAGAAGCCACTGTTGCAGAGTATCACTGCAATGATACTGTGCAGTGATACTCTGCAGTGATACTCTGCAGCACTGAGTTGAATGCTGTATGATGATGGCAAACAGTTTTGTTGGGGAGTAAGAAGAAGGTAGTGACAGCGTGTGGTGGGTGACAGGTTCCAGACGAGGGGGATGTGCGCAAGATGATGACAGGCAAAGCCACCAAGCTTGAGAGCCAGTTCCGCCTCACATACTCCATGATCTTGAACCTGCTCAGGGTGGAGGACCTCAAGGTCTGTGCTGTGCTGTGCTGTGCTGTGCTGTGCTGTGCTGTGCTGTGCTGTGCTGTGCTGTGCTGTGTCGCGCTTTTCTGTGCTGTGCTGCGCTGCGCTGTGCTGCGCTGTGCTGTGCTGTGCTGTGCTGCGCTGCGCTGTGCTGCGCGGTGCTGCGCGGTGCTGCGCAGCGCTTGACCTGCAATGATATGCTTTGCTGACCTATATGAGTGTGTGTGTTGGCATGTGTGACCAGGTGGAGGACATGCTGAAGCGCAGCTTTGCAGAGTTCCATGCACAGCGCAGCCACCCGGAAGCTCTGCAGAAGCTGGCGGAGGGCAAGGCCCGCCTGGATGCCCTGAGGGCAAAGCCCTGGCCCCACAGCCCCCATGCAACCTCTCAACAGCATGTCCAGGAGTACTACCACCTGTCTGAGCACATCCGTGCCCTCACCACTCACATACAAGTAGGGCACCCATCTTTCATGACTGGGCGTTAGGCTGTTGGATGTCAGCCTTGCATGAGACTGCAGTCAGCATGAGCAATGGTGCCGAGATTGTCTATGCATGACACCTTGCACACTGTTGTCACTACTATTGACATGATCATCTTTGTTACTACCACTATTACTGTTACGCCTGAAACGCCTGGGGACAGCAAAAACACGTTTCTACATCAATGAGATGTCTTATAGCTAGCAAGAAGCAGCTCAGGGGCCAGCAAACACACAACACCCTTCTAGTCACCGCGCCGAATGTAACCCTGTGCCTGAGTCACAAACCAGGCAACATGGCTTTCTGAGTGTAGGAGGCTGTAATGCGTTGCAAGCTAGAGGCAATAGGAGGAACAATGGGGTGGGCTAAAACAACCTCAATACCTCTTCATCCCTGGGCAGCCTGGTATAATACCTGGCTTCTCATGAAATCGACGCCAAAAGACGTAGTCTTTTCTTTTCCTTTTTTTCCCAGGAGACTGTCATGAGTAGCAGGGGGGATCAGCAGGTCTCAGTCCCGGGCCGAATGGTCATCACCCTCAATCAACGTACCGCTGTGGCTGAGTCATAAACCAGGCAACATGACTTTCTGATTGTAGGAGGCTGTGATGAGTAGCAGGGGCGCTCAGCAAACACCAACATGCTTTCGGTCATCATGCTGAACGTATCGCTGTGCCTGAGTCACAAACCAGGCAACATGGCTTTCTGAGTGCAGGAGGCTGTGATGAGCAGCAGGGGGGCTCAGCAGGCCTTAGTCCCAGGCCGAATGGTCATCACCCTCAATCACCATGCTGAACGTAACCCTGTGGCTGAGTCACAAACCAGGCAACATGGCTTTCTGATTGTAGGAGGCTGTGATGAGCAGCAGGGGGGCTCAGCAGGCCTTGGTTCCAGGCCGAATGGTCATCACCCTCAATCAGCGCAGTGGCTTGCCAGAGCTGGGGGTAGTCTGTGGCAGTCCTGCTGCAGCAGCCAACATCGGCACATCATCTGGACTTGGCAGCAAGAGCAGTGGCTTTGGTGGCTTGCAGCCGAGCAACTCCTCTTCTTCTTCAGCTGCAGCTCCTTCAGGTGACTCTTCTTCTTCAGCTGCAGTCCTTCAGGTGACTCTTCTTCCTCAGCTGCAGCTCCTTCAGGTGACACTTCTTCCTCAGCTGCAGCTCCTTCAGGTGACTCTTCTTCCTCAGCTGCAGCTCCTCCAGGTGACATTTTCGCGACCTGATTGCTGAGATGCATAATGCTGCTTTGTGGTATTTTGGACAAGCACAGACCAACAGGCTTTAGTATGTGGTTCTCGTGGTTGTTACGGTGTGTTTGCGGTGTTGTTGTGCCATACATTGACTGCACGCTACTGCAAAAGTTCCTTCACTCAGCGCACATGTTGTTGTCGTTGTTGTTACGGTGTTGTTACGATGTTGTTGTGCCACACGCTGACTGCACGCTACTGCAAAAGTACCTTTACTCAGCGCACATGGGGTCACTACCTGTGCTTTGGTATGTCCTATTGATTTTATAAGGCTGCAAGACACAAACAACATGACCCTCCTTTTTCACTTTGCAAAGGAACATATGATTTCACCTATTTGGCCTGACTTGGCATTGACCATGCAGGTGGGCGGCAGTATTATGTGCTGTCACTGCACAGAGACACCCCCCTGGATCAGCAGGCGGCCCCCTCAGGGGAGCCCCCAGAGGCACCAGCTGGAGGAGGCCAAAGGGCCAGCAATGCCTTCGACGATGGCTTCGCTGGTTTCACGCTCAAAGGTGCGCTTCACTGTGAGACTTCCCATCAAGGTGGTCCTTGACAATGGACGATGAGTTACTCTTAGCCTGACAGAGCCCATTTTCCCATTGTCTCAGTGCAACATTGAAATATTGGTATTGGTGCTGTTTGCTCGGTTTGCAGATTGATGATGCATGCTAGGGCTGCCAATGTGACATGCTTGCTTCACAGGTGGTAAAGGGGCTGGTGCCAGAAAAGGCCCCGTAGTGCCGCAGCAGGGGCAGATAGCCGGCACCGCATACATGCTACACCAGGTACTCCATCTATCCATTCATTGCACTCACACACTTGCTCACTCATTTGCTCGCTTGCTCGCTCACCCACCCACCCACCCACCCACTCACTCGCTCGCTCACTCGCTCACTCGCTCACTCACTCACTCACTTGCTCACTCACCTCTGTTTTGGCAGTCAGCAGGCACTCACCCTCATCTGCTCCCTTTCTGTATGGCATCACAGATCCACCAGCTGAAATAGCCTTCTTGCACAGAGAGTATAGACCTGCGAGTGCCCAGTGTGAATCTCACTTACCATTTAATGTTTTGATGAGGCAACTGCGGAGTGCAGCTGTGTCTCGTCATGGCTTCACCATCTGTAAGCTGAGACATCTATTGGCCAGCCTAACTTGGCTTGCCTCATTCACAGAAGCATGAAAGAAATGATTATCATTTAACCCAGGCTTAGCCAACAGGCATCAGGTGCGTGCAACGCAAGTCAGCTCCCTCACAAGAGCGTGTTGGCAGCTTGCTGCTTGACTGAACATAGCCATGATTGTACAGAAGCTGAAAAAGCCCAGACACCTAGAATGAACCCATATGCCTCTGCATTAAAGTCTCTTGCTTTTGCCTTAGGTTGACGTGAACAACGTAGAAGGCATCTGTAAGCAGAAGCTACGCTTGGATTCTGAAGCAGTGCTGGGTGGTGACAACCAGCAAGCCCTAGCTGTGGCGGTGACTCAGCTGCAGAGGAGCTATGAAGAGGCTGCTGCGCAAGGGGGGGACCCCCCTGTCCTGGACCCCGTGGCAGATCTGAAGCTGAACCAACTTGAGGTTGTAGATAGCGTCAGAGAGCGACAAAGGTTGATGCAGGTTTGTGCACACCTGCATTCCTGGGCAGTCCAGTATAATACTTGGCTTCTCATTAAATTGATGCCAAAAGGTGTATTTTTATCCTTTTCTTTCCTGCACACCCTCATTGCGTGTACACTCCCTTGCTGCATGTATACCCACTTTTACACGTACTAAATCTGTGTTACATGTACTAGGCCAGCTCCCATAGTAGTCTGGTCAACATGTCTGTTTGCGCAAATGTGTAAAGCTCATTCTATGCAGTCACGAGCAGCATGGTTCAACAGCAGATGCCAAAGGACTCTCTGTTGCAGGACATTACCAACAGTTTTGCATTGCCCGACCATTATGGTACAAACTGTTCTTCTCTTGCGTCTCCTCAGCAGTTCCCATGCATGCTGATCGTGCAATGTGTCAAGGCGAACTAGCCACTGAGGACCTTTCAGAGCTAAGCAGTCATATGTGAGCAGCAAACAATATTTTGGTGCAGATGCGAGCCAGCATGGCGTGCCATAGAGACCCAGCATTAGGGGAGATGTATGCCTTGGTGCGCAGTCAGGGGCTGTTGGAGAGCCGCCTAAGGGCCCTGGCCCACCAAGTCAGCGACGCAAACCTGCAACAGATGCCGGACTTCCAACAAAGAATCGAAGTCCTGCGCCAGCTGGAGTATATAGCCCATGATAACACCGTTCAGCTGAAGGTATGGGTGGCAGCGTGCGCCATGCACCATATCTTGGGTAACTTGTCATGCAAAGTGCAATGAGTCATGACTTTTCTTTTTGTTGGGCGTAACCCAGTCAGGATAATAGCCATTTGATCATGACCATAAGTTGATTACATAGATGCAAGCAGCTGAAAGTGACTCTGTTGCATGTGTGCATGCAGGGATATCCCTGCTGTATGCCGACTAGCATGTGCTCTTGACCTGTGCAGACGTTGAGCTGCAAACAATCAAGCCTGATGTGTCAACACCGTAAATGCTAATGGTCAGGTGCTTAATGCAAGTCTGATGGCTGTCATGACTAATGCAGACTTGCTGCAGGGAAGGGTGGCATGTGAGATCAACTCAGGAGATGAGCTGGCAAGCACTGAGCTGATCTTTGGGGGAGTGCTGACTCAGCTGACACCAGAAGAAGCTGTGGCTGTCCTTTCAGCATTGGTCTTCCAGGCAAGCATCAAGATCTACCCAACCTGTGCTGTTTGTTTGTTGTCATAGCACCTGCCATATTGGTTTCTGCACTGCCTGTTGTTGATTAGTCCAGCAGTTGCGCTTCAATCTCTGAAATCAGAAGAGCAGAAGTGCGGCAGCTGTTACCTCAGCATTACTGGAAGCCCACAGAGCAATACAGTCCTGCGGTGTCTCTTGGTCATCTGCCATCGGTGAGCTTCCTAGGCTGCCATTTTGCAGCAGGCTCTCACAGCAGGCTGTCACCCCCTTTTCCCCCCCTTCCCCCTCAGCAGCATTGGCACCAGCCAAGGCAGAAACCCCTCTCCCCCCCCCCCCCCCACACCCAAGCAGCATCAGCAAAAGCCAAGGCACAATCATATGATGCACACTCTCTTCCCAAACCCGCTGCTAACCAAGTGTCATCATCCAGTCAACATGATAGAAACCATGTTGGGGTGCTTTGCCTTCTATCTGATCAGATCGGGCCAAGTCAGGTCCAATCAGGTCAGGTCAGATCTATACAGCCAAGCTTCATGTAGACATACCACAGTTGTCAGGAGTCCATCTGTCTGTGCTGCTGACTGTCTAACAATGTCTGTCAACAGGAGAAGAGCGAGGTGGAGGCAGCTGCTGCCCTATCGTCTGTCTGTGCTACTGACTGTCTCTCAGTGTCTGTCAACAGGAGAAGAGCAATGTGGAGGTAGCTGCGGCCCCACGTCTGTCTGTGCTGCTGACTGTCTTACCATGTGTGTCAACAGGAGAAGAGCGATGTGGAGGCAGCTGCTGCCACAATGTCTGTCTGTGCTGCTGACTGTCTCACAATGTGTGTCAACAGGAGAAGAGCGAGGTGGAGGCAGCTGCTGCCACACCGTCTGTCTGTGCTACTGACTGTCTCTCAGTGTCTGTCAACAGGAGAAGAGCGAGGTGGAGGCAGCTGCTGCCCTATCGTCTGTCTGTGCTGCTGACTGTCTCACCATGTCTGTCAACAGGGGAAGAGCGATGTGGAGGCAGCTGCTGCCACAATGTCTGTCTGTGCTGCTGACTGTCTCACAATGTGTGTCAACAGGAGAAGAGCGAGGTGGAGGCAGCTGCTGCCACACCGTCTGTCTGTGCTGCTGAGTGTCTTACCATGTGCGTCAACAGGAGAAGAGCGATGTGGAGGCAGCTGCTGCGACACCAGCACTGGCTGAAGCCAGGGAGACGGTGATAGCCCTGACTAGGCAGGCAGGCAAAGTGCAGCAGGAGTGTGGGCTGGACATCCTTCCTGATGAATTTGCTCGCGGTGTGCTCAAATGGGGCCTGATGGAGGTATGGCTTTTCCATATTAAACATCGCTTTCTTTTTAAAGAAGCGTCAAGCGTCCCTTGGAAAGTGTAAAGCTCAATTCAATAACGGACAGTAAGAAGCTAAACTCGATAATGATGGGGGTTTATAATCCTTGAATGTTGCCGCAGATTTTTGGTTCGCTCAGGTCAGCCTCGTTGCAGCCGATGCCTTGTGTGCTGTTACTGACTGGGACGCTGTCCAGTGCTAGCATTGTGGCAGCCTTGCACTGCTACCATGACATCTGTCTTGCAATCGTCTTGTATGTTATATATCAGAGTGCCTACTGTCTAGTGCTCAGGCCCACCATGAGATCTGTGTTGCAATCATCTTGTATGGTATGTGCCAGAGTGCCTACTGTCTCCAGTGCTGCCAGGGTCCCCAACCCAGGGGTGTTTTCACTGGCTCAGGTGGTGTATGAGTGGGCACGCGGCACACCCTTTGAGGAGATCTGTGAGCTGACGGATGTGATGGAAGGCAGCATTGTGCGCACCATTGTGCGTCTGGATGAAGTGTGCAGAGAGTTCAGGGACGCTGCAAGAGTAATGGGCAACACACAGCTGTTCCAACAAATGGAACAAGCTTCAGCCGCCATAAAGCGGGATGTCATTTTTGCTGCCAGTCTGTATGTGTCTTGAACAGGATGGGCCTTGCGGGTGTTTTATTCTCTCCTAGACATTTTGTTGTTTACAACGCTACCTGCTGCCTAGGCAGTAAGTCGCCTGCAGGTGCTACCATCTGGCAAACTTGTCACTTCTGTCAAAGCCGGTGGTTCACCTCCTTCTTACGCATCAAAGCATCAACTCTGGCATCATCTCTTTGGATCTGTTATGCACGCTGCAATACTGTAGTGAACTGATTCACTGATTGACAACATACGCCCATGTGTTCATGAGTCTGGACGCAACAAAGCTCGAAAGGGGATGTTCTGATCAATATGTGTTGTGCAAAGCTGTGCGTCACATTTCTCAGAGATAGTTGTGTCCAGATGCCTAGTTTTCTATACTTTGTGTGTTTACATAATCACGCTTGTAACAGCAATCAGTTCATCAGTTGATACCTACTGTGGCAAGCATGTCACTATCTGCATTGTCCCATAGGACCGCACAGACAGATCGTGTGGCTAGACAGGCCTGGGCATGCAAAGACTGCTAGACAAGACCCGGTCTTGTGTCCTCCTGCTAGCAGGGCACCCGGTGCAGCGCTTAAGCGGATGCTTGAAGGTTGCAGCAAGCTAGAGCGCTGTACAGTCACATGTCAGGTCGCTAACATGATGATGAATGTGTCCAGATTATCATATGCATGCTAGAGCTTGCTGGACCTGTTTGTAAATGTACCCGGAACGTCACACAGGGGCACCGTTGTCACCTGTCACTACTGTACAGGTTTCACAACAAGCGCCTGCCAGACGCCAGTATATTGTCAACCTAACAGCCGTGAATGGTGTCAGCCTTCAGTCTCAGCGGGTCAGGTGCAGATGCTGCCTGCACTGCCGCCGGCAAGATATACGATCACCTGTGCACCTTCTTGTTTAACGTGGCGTACTGAAGAGCTAGTCAGTGAAGACTAGCGGTCGCAAGTAGCCTAGCCGGCACCTGTCTACGGTACCCAACTTGGTCAAGCGCGACAAGTCGTGTAGCGATGTACTAGCCATTTGCTGCTTTGCGCCACCAAGAAGAAGAAGAAGGATTTTACAAGTTTCTGCCAGCCAACACAGCCGATCGCTTGTGCCAATCATGGCAATCATGTTCAAATCATCATGAAATCTAGACAGTCTACTACGTAGTGGAAAACCCCAACGCAGTCGAGCCGGATTTGAATGTAGGGTTTGTAATTTGAAGTAGCTACTGAAGAAGTCAAGCAAAATTTGAAAGTGCTTGGGGGGACAGCCGAGCCCTAGGCAGTCATGCAATTGACTCTGAGTTGCAACTGGAATGCTAAGCGTTTTGCTCATGTATAGAGAATCGTTTTGAGCCAATGCATTATGTGACCTTGCCACCAAATTGGCTTAAGCAAGCTTGCAAAGCGTTGGTGATGTGCATGCTTACCTGGCAGGTGATGAAGGTCAGCCTCTGTTCGAAGCTCTCGTTGTGAGCAACCTTGACACTTCTCCTAGTCAGTAACATAACACAATGATACTCATGCAGTCTTGATTGAATGGGCAAGCTATTCATACGTAAGCTCACAGCAGTTGTTTCTCAGTGTAGTCTGGTCGTACGTGACGGTTGCTCACCGGGATGTGCATAGTCCTTCAATCAGGCTTAACTGGTGCGCAACGGCAATGGCAAGATTATGCTGCTCGCGCCGATTGCCTCTGCTCCACCATCGACGCTCACGGTGCCATCTGGCAGACACAACCACTTAAATGAAAATTAGGTGATGTGTAGACGTTCATGAGAATCCAGAGCAAATAATGAGAATGCGAGGATTGGTTCGGGTCACGGTCATGGGCAGCGCGTTTGGGACAGTACTGCGTAAAGTACTGAAGTCCACAAATGACTGCATGAATGAATGTCGAGAGTCCGATGCTGCTTTTGACGCAAAGTAGCGCTGCTGGGCGTTGAATGCTCCAGCCATGTTACATCAGCAGTAAGCAGGCGTGGCGTCTTTAAGCTTGGTGTCACGACCTGCAAGTTCACCGCAACATACTGCTCGTGTGCCAATGCATTGAGTGGTCATATCGGGCCCAACTGCAGCCAGAAAGCCCCAACAATTGTCAGGTCATTGTGACCAACTTGGTGGTCTATCGTCGACAGGTCCCGAGCAGTCAGCCCACCTCGAATATTGTGCAGCTCAGCATCAGCAAGCTTCACCCCCATCAGACCGTCATCTTGTTGAACCAGCAAGTTGGCGCAATCAAACACGCTTTTCAACTTTGCTCCCCGTTCACCTTCGGGCTGTTACTTGCACAGAGGCTGTGCGCACTTGTCACACACACACTTACATCCCAAGCGCGATTGCGCATATTCTTCTTGCTCGGTCTCAGCGGCTCTGCGTAGCCCGGCACAGACGTTCCAGCATCGGTCAGCAGTCGGTCGGGCAAAGGTACGAGACTAGGGGTTTGGCGCACTCGTTGTTTGCCGATCTGTGCATATGGCGCTGGAAAGGCACATGCGTCCCACGGGCATCTGCAATGCGCGCTCTACTGCCCGCTGCCACTGCCTGACTGCGTCATGCGGGTGTGGGGGGGTCGTATCGCATGTATCGCAACCTTCTCACCTCACCCGTTCTTGCAGTCCCGAGTCAACGAGGTGAATGACATATAAATAACAAAGCCTGGCGGTAAGGGCATCAGGCAAGCTTGCTGACCTTAACTCGTCTTCTCAGCATACTGCACTTCAAAGTGAGAGAGGGTATTGTAGCTTTAGTTTGTTCCAAGCACCCAGTGCCAATACACTGATGACATCAAGGACGAACCAGCCAAACATGAGCAGCAGTCTGCAGCCACATAGCACTTGCCACTCAAGTGCTAACTCCTGTCTGCTGCTGCAGCGCTGCAGATCACTGCGTCCACGCAGCACTGCAACTTCAGAACTCACACCACATGCCTTCGTACTCCCTTCATGTTCCACTGCAGGTCACTAGCATGCAGCATACATGGCGCAGCCCAAGGTCCCATCACTGGACATCCATTTTCAGGGCTGTGGTCGGTGTAACTGTCCTAGCCAGATGCGCTAACTGCAGTGCAGATGGTGAGTTGCCCCATCAGCTAACAACCCACCTAGGCGATTGTTCCTATCACCCCTTCCTCACAACAGCGTGCTGCAGGCATTGCGCTTCTGGAGTTCAGTGGCAACATAACCAACTTTGCTGCTGTCAGCACTCAGAACTCGTTCCAGGGGTGGGTGAATGGCACTGACCCCTGCCTAGGCTGGACAGGCATCACTTGCAACACTGAGGATCTGGTCACCAGCTTGTGAGTCCCAACACCAGCCTCAACCTGCTTCTTGAGAGTACTCTCCGCAATCAATTGTATTGCCGCCGCTCTTTGGCTTCAGCTACGTCCTTGCTTGTGCCGTCCTGTGAAGTGTCCGCATTGTTTCGAAATTGCTTGTGAGTCCCCACACCTGCTTCTTGAGAGTACTCTCTGCAATGGATTGTATTGCAGTAGCCCTTTGGCTTCAGCTATCCCCCTGCCTGTCCTGTCCAGCGTTGGCAATGTTTGTCTGCAATCGGTTGTGTTGCAGTAGTCTTTGACTTCAGCTACGTCCTTGCTCGTGATGTGTCAGCAGTGTTTGCAAATTGCTGGCAGCTGATCACGTTCCAGTCTAAGTGCTTTGGCTCAAGCAGCCTTAATACCAGCTTTGCCTGTAGGGCTTGGATTCGGCTCTGCTCATGCTGCAGTATCAGCATGATGCCATGACCTGCAGTCTTGCATTCAATCATGTCAGCATGATGACCTTGGTTGCTGCTGCAGTGTGCTGCTTGCACCTGTACTGCATGTGAACAGGGTGTATCCTGCAGCTGTGCTGAGGCATCAGCATCAAGTGTCAATGTTGCAGCATTGGCATGCTATTGGGCAGCAAACTACTGTCCACTGCGAAAGTTGACTGTCTCTGTTGGGATTTGTTGCAGGAATCTGAGCAGCTATGGCTTCAAAGGATACCTGGCAGATGGTCTGAATGGCCTTACTGGCTTGGTCAACTTGTGAGTCATCTGCTACACAGCCTACCTGCAATCATCTGCCTGTTCATAGTGCCTGAATCTCAAGCATGAGCAATGAGTTGCATGCAAGACTACTTGGACACAAAGGCTACTGTGTTAGAGGTTGTTCATTGTTACTGGCATGTCCAGCTTTGCGAGGAGGAGGCACGTCAGTTATGTGGGCATTGACGATGCAAAGTGCATTTCTTTAGGATGTCAGAAAACGTTAGCAAACGCTAGCAACTGTCAATAGCACTACAGTCATGGCTGCACACAGCGCGACAATGCACATGCTGCATCAAATGTACTCTGGCAGAGGGCTGCAGCAATTTGCATGGCAAAGGCGTTGAGAGATTGACAATGCGAACTTGATGGACTTTGTCAACCCGCCCTATAATGTCAGGAGTCAAACCGCCCTATAATGTCAGGAGTCAAACAGCCCTATAATGTCAGGATCCAAAATGCCCTATAATGTCAGGAGTCAAATATGCCTATCATGTCAGGAGTCAAACAGCCCTATACTGATGATTGAGTGATGCTGCAGAAGTCTATCAAACAACACATGTTTTGCAGTGACACCTGCATACATAATTGAGTACCCTACTAGACAGCCCTATGATGATTGGAGTGACGCTGCAGGAGTCTATCAAACAACAGCTTTGAGGGCAGTTTGCCAAGTGCCTGGGGCTGGACCCCAAAGCTGCAGCTGCTGCAGAACCTGTACCTGGATCAGAATCCAAATCTGAATGCCACCTTGCCAACAGCATGGGGTAGCCCGGGGGGCTTCTCCTCCCTGCAGGTGAAAAAAAAACAAACAAAAATGACATTCTGCACAGCAAAAGATGTTCAAGAGCCCTTTTCAGAGCCCTTTGATGGCTTTGCATACTTGTTTTCCTGCCACGAGACTTTCTGCCTTGTTGAGCGCACCTGCTGGTCTGTTTTGTCAGTGTTTGATTGATTGAGATCAGCAGCAGACAGCCCGAGTGTTTCCTTTGCTTAGTTTTTGAGTTTGACGTGCTGTGTGGTGTGTCAGGTTCTGAACATCTCCGGCAGCAACATCACTGGGGCACTTCCGCTAACTTGGGGCAGCCCTGGTGCCCTGCCTGCCCTGGTGGATCTGGAGCTAGGCCACAACTCTATCACAGGTGCGTCAGTAACTATAACAAACAGTAGTATTAAAACAAATATAATAACAAGTATGATAATTGTTTACAGGCGGTCCAGCTAATCATTATTGCCAGGTACCTACTAGGTGTGCCAGCAACCATCTCTCTCTCATGCAACACAGCACAAAATAGTCATGCATGTTCCCTGTTTGGGACTTTCAAACACCTGCCTTACAGAAATGCAGACATGAGCCAGAACTCATTTGGCTTCACTGAGGTCATGAGTCAGTGTTTCAAGACTGGAGTCATCTGACATACTGGCGTGGGAACATGGAACAGCAGTGGTGTAGCTGCTACAGAATGTGTGCTGCTATCTCAGCAGCCAGCAAGCCAAGCACGCTGACTGGGGGGACTGCTGGTCCCTGTCAAATCACAGTATCAGCAAGCCTTGTGCAAATTGGTAGTCTGCATCTTGCAAGAGCAGCCAGCATGTGTGATTCAGACTTCTGTACCGCAAGCAGCTAGCAGCTATCAGCCATCAATCCCAAGTGACAGGTGGATCAGCTAGCACCTATCAACCATCAATCCCAAGTGACAGGTGGATCAGCTAGCAGCTATCAGCTATCAATCCCAAGTGACAGGTGGATCAGCTAGCACCTATCAACCATCAATCCCAAGTGACAGGTGGATCAGCTAGCACCTATCAACCATCAATCCCAAGTGACAGGTGGATCAGCTAGCAGCTATCAGCTATCAATCCCAAGTGACAGGTGGATCAGCTAGCAGCTATCAGCCAGCAATCCCAAGTGACAGGTGGATCAGCTAGGGAAAATGAGCAAGCCCCTACGTCCGCAATCTGTGCCTTTTGCTGATCACATAAGAGTCACAATTCCCTTTCCTGCAAAGAGCAGAGATAACTTACAGCAGCTTTTGTGAAATCTTGTAAGCAAGCAGCAGCATGAGCAATGCCATTGAATGCTGGATGCACAGCACAGCGTGGGCTATGCCCAATTCCCAATTCAGGGCCAACTCCCAAGTATGCCCAATTTGCCGCCAGACAGACGGCATGATCAGTCAAACATGAGGGATCAACAGACAGGCAGTGCAGCAGGTCATGCACATGGCATGGACAGACACGCAACCCTCTGCCAGCTGTCCGCATCTCACAGACACTCAGGTCACACCATGCAATAAGGACATAGTCAGACAGAAGGGCCTCGCAAACACAACATGGACAGACAGCCAGCACCTCAGGCAGCACACATATTGACAGATTGGGACAGCAGCCAGTCCTGACTGTGAAAGCTGAGTCAGCAACACAGCTGGGGATATGGCGGTATGCAGTGGCTTTGCATATTTCAATGGCCACCAGGCAGGATCAGTTGCACACATGCCACAGACAGAAAGGCAAAAGGACAGGCTACAATGGACAGACATGCTGACACCCAGACTGTCCACTCTACAGTGGCTGACAGCAGACCAGCAGAGGAACAGCTTTGCCATTCACATGCCTTTCACAAAACAAGATGCAAGCTTCTCAGCAGCACTGAAACAGGTCTCAAGCACCGCAAATCATGCTTTACATTTTTTGCAGTGCTGCTACAAGTGTTGTAGAGCCTCAACAAGTGTAAAGCACCGCAAATCATGCTTTGCACTTGTAGAAGCACTGCAACACTTATAGCAGCACTGCAACAAATGTAAAGCATGATTTGCGGTGCTTGAGACCTGTTTCAGTGCTGCTAAGAAGTTTGCAACTTGTCATTGGAAGTCTGCTATCCTTCCTGGCTACAGGCAGCACTACTGTCAGTCAGCAACAGGTTGCGTACAAGCACTAAATGCAGTTGCCTCTTCCAAAAAGTGTATTTTATCCCAAGAAATTTACTGAAACAAAAACATATTTGTTTTTCCTTCCAGCCAGGCAACCAGAAGCAGCAGCCAAGTTGTTTCACTGTACGGTCAAATTCCATACCTGTTATGTTAATAGACTGAGCAGATAATTTTGAAGGTTATGACAGCTTTGCTGTTGTGCTCTTCGCTTGTTGCAGCAGCTGTACAATGTATACCTAGGTTCCAAACAGCTTCCTTGTTACCTCAGCGTCAGTATATGTCATCCACTGCAAACATTGGCATGCATGGTCAACCTGACATACACCTGCAAGTTGCAAGTGTGCTGTCAAACTGTCAGACAGATGCCCACTTCTGCTGTACCCCCTCACACACAGATTGACAAATATCCCATCAAACTGATGCCCTGTTTGTGTTCACTAAAACATCTCCACAATGTAGAAAACGCGCTTTTACTGTCCCCAGGCGTTTCTGAGTTTAGACTTCCTGTATAGAGATGACATTTCTGAAGTAAAAGGACGTTTTTTGGGTTTGAAAAGAGCTGTTTTTGCTGTACAGGGACATTGCCAACATACTGGTCAACATCCAACTCCCTGCCGCAGCTTCGCACGCTGGGGCTGACAGACAATCTGCTGAATGGGAGCCTGCCGGGGGCGTGGGGCAGCCAGGCACAGGCCTTCCCCAGCCTGGAGGTGCTCAATGTGGCCCTCAATAACCTGACTGGAAGCCTCCCTTCCACCTGGTGTGGCCAGGGCTTCCCGGTGAGTAACCCATGTAACCCTACTGTTGTCAGTTCGTAACTCCTGCAACCCTACTGTTGTCAGTGAGCTGATGTCCAAACCTCGCTGTCTCTTGGACTTGGTCAGTTGCCAGCGTCTGCTTCTTGCAACTTGTTGTTTTCTGTTTGCTACAATGCCAGCCAGAGAGGCACCACCTGCTGAGCATCCTTGTGGGGCCACTGTAGAATGGGCGTTTATGCAGAAACAAGAATGTTTTGGGATCAAGAAGAGCTGCTCTCCCTGTCTTTTCTGTCAGGTCAATTGCCAGCAGACATGTCCCCTGTCTTCGCTGTCTTGTGCATTACCTGCAACTGTGTGTTCCATGACGCCGTAGTCATGTCAAGCGACAGCAATTATGTGTGCCTTCGTGGATGACAAGAAGCTCACGCAGCCTTGCATGTGTCAGCTGATCAGGTGAAAGACACCCTTTGTCTGTTGGGTCCCAGTTGCCCCCCAGGACATTAAACATATCGAATTGGGAAAAAAACAAAACAAAGTGACTGAGGCATGTCATGCTTGTCTTGTGCAGTCGCTGACAGAGCTGTACGTGCAAAACAACAATGTGAGCGGCCCTTTGCCTTCCACCTGGGGCGCTACAGACTGCTTCGCCAGTTTGGCTACGCTGGCGCTGCACAACAACAGCCTGTCTGGCAGCGTGCCCACCAGCTGGGGCAGCTCTACCTCCTTTGGATCCCTGGCAGACATGTAAGTATGGTTCACTTAGGGTTTGGCGCTTGCACTGAACCCTATCAAGCAAGACCTAAAGTTTGCTTTGTGCCCACCAGCTGGGGCAGCTCTACCTTCTTTGCATCCCTTCCAGACATGTAAGTATGGTTTACTTAGGGTTTGGGGCTTGCACTGAATCCTACGACCTGTTGGTCATGCAAAACCCTAAAGTTTGCTTCATTTGCATCCCTGGCGTTTGTCTAAGCTTGTCACAGATTCCGGCCTTATGCTGAACTGTAAAACTCAAAGCCTAAGCTCGTGGAAACCCTTATCGCTTTGCATTCACTGCAGACACGTAAATTTCTTGTTGGTGCTTTGGAGCGGGTTTTGCAAAAGGCCAAGCAGTCTGCGTTGCAACGCACATGCACATGCAGTGACTGTGGTATGTGAGACCATCACGTGTATGATACTGTGCGTCACTGTTCCTTTTGCAAAATGCATGAGTCGATGTGTGACAATCATGAATGTCATGCAGCTCATGA
>JAABUP010005825.1_pt1 | contig 18270 bp, 20 predicted proteins | sample 5559201 | NCBI WGS metagenome assembly JAABUP01 (sample SAMN10711887, study PRJNA513373) | rock metagenome | isolation source: Antarctica rocks | place: Antarctica
CCCTCCCCACCGAACCTCCCCATCCCCACCCCCATCCCCATTCCCCAAACCCCTTCCTCCGCTTCCACCACCTTACTCTTCCAAAACCCCTACAGCCAACAGAAACCCCCTCCCTTCGCTCCAAGCACAAAATCAAGACCCTCCAGCCACGACTATAAAATCCCAAAACGTAGATTTCCCCCAATCTTTGGTTGTGCACTGCCCTGCTCTGGGGCGATTTGCGTGAAAAAAGCACAAAACTTCTCTCCTCCGTTAGTTAGACGCATGATTTTAGCTATGTTGGAAGAGACAGAGATAAACCCTCCCAGATCCATGTGTCAAGCGGAGAATCTCAGTATCTGTCATCTCTTGAAATGTCCAAAGAATATCATCTTCGTTCATACTTCTCGAGTTCCAAAAAAACTGTCGTCTACCAAAAATTCTTGGGGTACCCCCATCAGCACATCGTTGACTGGAGCATATACCGACGCCGAGGAACCCGCAATTATCATAGCCAAAGTCGTCGACTGCTAGAAGTAGAAGAGCCCTGATCGCTCTTACTGATAGCCTAAAAAATAGACATTAAGCACGTGCTCCCAATGCTCCCTTTGCACCAAAATTCGCGCAAAGTCATCAAAAAAAAAACCAACACCGGAAAGAAACTCAAGAGTGGAACAAGTCCCACGCCCTAGCACACAGCCCTAGAAACTCATCCTTCTTCCTCCTTTGCATCTCCGGACTATCCACACCCTCCCCAAACGGTCCTCTCCTCGTAGGTTCCGGCCCACTCCCGAGCGGCGGCGTTCCCATGTCCCTTTCGTACTCGGCCCTGGGTCTTCTCCTTCCACTGCCGCTGCGGCCAATGTCGCCGTTAGTGTGGTTGACGGCATACTTGTTGCTGGGGCCTTGACCACTTTGCATCAATGGAGAGGGTGGAGTGGGAGGTTGGTGGCCGGTGTAATGGACGATTTTGGGGATGAGGTCTTCACGGCCGGTCGTCATATCGGCTACTGCCTCTTCGGCTGAGCGGTAATCTCGTGATCGAGATGCTGGCGGGGGTTGGGAATGAGGAGGTGGGAGGCCGGGAGAGGGGAAGGCGGGTAGATGGTTGGAGTGTGAGGAACCGGAGTTGGAATTGGAGTGGTAGAAGCTACTTCGGTTGGGGGCTTCACCTCTGTGTACGCCGAGGCCTTCGTTGGCGAAAACGTCGGTTATGGGTGGTAGGCGATTGTTTGTTTGTGTCGCCGGGACGTGGTGGATGTGGGAGGTGTTGGAGAGATTGGAAGGTTGGTTGGCAATATGTCGGGTCATTGGGTTAGGTTGATGCCTACCAGTGAAGCTTTGATGTAGTGGTGCTGATTGGATGACCCTTTCGTTTTGAAATTGTTCGGCAGATGGGGGTATGATTGATAGACCGGCTGGAGGCCTTTTCTTACTCGTAGATGTGGAAGGAGTCTTTAGGCCGCCCCCAAAGGCGATATGTTCCGAACTTCTTGTTCCGTCTGGATCAATGGGCTTTGCTGTCTTTTGTAGTCTTGATTCGATGATATGCCTTTGTTGGTCACGTACAGAGATGCTCCTCTGCAATTGTTCTCTCATGGTAGGATCTTGAGTTTGGAAACCAGGTGACAGGCACGCAAGGCCGACGTCGTGCATAGCCAGGCCTCCACTATCTCTTGCAGTCAAAGGTGCGGAAGGCCGCGATGAGATTGCACCTTGTCCCTGTGAGGTGCTCGACGACAGATCCAACTTTCGCGGTCTATGCCTGGAGGTTGCGGGTACCTCCGGTGAACCAGGAGGCTCTTTCTTTACAATGATTTTCGGTGGACCATGCCTTGATCTGTACGTTGTGTGAGTTTGACGGTGGGTCATGGCCATCAACATTATGGACTATAGACAACAGTGAGGTGTAGGATAAAAGAAGTTGTGAACTTACGAATTGGGTGAACGCTTCCCCTCTGGAGTCAACTTCTGCTGTGCCGTAGTTTCGCTGATGATGGCTGGTGCAGCGTTGGCGGATGCTGTATTGGGTGTGGCTGAAGCGGAACTTCGATCGAGCTGAATGGGGGTGTGCGTCGAAGGAGCCAGTGTTGTATAAGGTGATTTGGGACTCGCATCAGCCTCAGACGGAGGCGGAGCCAGTGAGGGAGCTGGTGCAGCAGATGCGACTGCTGTAGACATTGCGCTCCCCGGACCCAGATGCTGATGCTTTGCCGTGCGTCGAGGGATCAGAAGACGGGCAAAAGCGCTGGGGCGGCCGAAGAACGTGCCGGAGCGAGTAGGTGTCGCTTGGGTGTAGCCAGCAAGAGGTCTGCTTGAGTTGTCGAGGGCTATGCTCCAGGCAGGATGTCGCAGTAGAAATGACAAGATGTCGTAGTCCCCTCCAACAGAGACAGATCACCTGGTATCCCTGGGGTTCATTCTTGTGTCGTGTTCACACAGGGACGAGGGTGCAAACGGAAAAAAATGGGATCCGAGTCGTTTCGAATCCGCCGTTTAGTTTTTGGTAAGGAGGAGGATGAGGAGGAGGAGGAGGGGTGAGCGAGTAAGTAGTGGGAAGTCCCTTCTGTTCAATGATCTGTGGAGCGGTTAAAAGCCGGGCGTTTCGTATCCAGTTTAGTCCAGGTTGCGGGAGTAGGGGTTGGGGGGAGGTATTGGTAGTTTGGTACCTATTGAGTTTGGCTCTTGGGGGGCCAAGGACAGGGTAACGATAGGCTTCAGCAAATCTGTTCGGTGTGTATAATAGGTTTCAGTAGTAGTAGTATCACGTATCACGTATCACTAGATGTTCATCTCCATTCTCAAGTACCTGTACTGTGCTACAACGCGCGCTGGTTGCCACTGTCACTACGCTGTTCTCTCGATGATAATAATATAGGGAGCATCTAGAATAATAGCAGGATGAACATGGCCGCCGTATGCTGAAACACAGAACCTAGATACATTAGATATATAATATATTGCGCTCATGTAAACAAAGCCTGTGCCGTAAGGAAAAACCACACAATAATAATAGGCGTCCCGGCCTGACCCACGGTTGAGCGCAGTAGGTAAGGTACGAGTACTGTGCATGTTCCCTGGACTCGTACGCTAGGACTAATTCAAGTATCTCGAGCGTTTCGCAATCGCAAAGCGTTGGGCTGATCCTCATCCTAGATAAGATCCCCAATTTGGGATCGTTTTATCAGCTCCATCAAGCCGGAAGGTTTCGTTTACCTTCACTTACGTCTGATATTCAGCTTTGCGAGGCGACCGTTCAATCCATGCCAGCTGCGTTGTACTCGTACGCCCTTCCAGAAGGGCCATGTTCCACCAATGACGCCCAGGACACCATGTTCTTGCACGGCTGTGACCGTCTGACCCGAGCAGCCACTTGCATTTGACAAGTTGCCGTTGATTCCTTGAAACGAGTCGTATATGGATTGTTACACACGAACCTTTCAATATTCCTAATACCAACTGCCAACGGCCATTCTTGTGCCGTGTCTTGATCCAGAGACCGTGTTCCACGATTCATATTGCTTTGATTTGATCACGCTTTGCTCTTGAAACGTCGGAATATCCCATCGCGAATTCCGATACATCCCCTTTTTTTCTACTACACACACAGCGAGTAGGTATCAGACCTAGACTTTCTGCAACCGTTCCACTCCTTGTAGCCTCCAGTCGAGCCGATAACAAATGTGCTTCCCTCGATCAGGCATCACCGGGTAATAATAGAGGTGTAGGATAGAAGCATCGTTGATCTATTGCGGTACTTGGATCTTAATGAAGCAACATCCCCGACGCCAAGCTTTCAATAGTCTCTCCTGCGCGATGATCTCAGGCACAGCTCAAAGTGGATTGATATTTATATGCCGCGCGCCTGTTTCCCTACAAATGCATACCGTACATCCGACTCAGAGACCTTTCAAGAGTCGAGACCTGAAGTCCATATTGAGCGTGCAGATTCTAGATGCAGGTGCATCAAGATACGATTGACAATAACTGTATTTGGGGTATGAGTGACTTCTTACGTACCTAATAAATCTTCGGATTATCCTTGTAAAGCATGGCATCGGCATGAAAAACTGTCTCCATCAAGCGGGAAAATAAACGGGCGCTAAAGAAATAAATTTGGACACTCGGTCAGGAACTTCTGATGGAATAACACTCGCATGACTCTGCATGAGCATTGCCATATCAAAGATGCCTTCACAAGTCTCCGGCTCTCAAGACCAATCCATGCAAGATGCACCAAACGGTAATGAAGTCACGGGCAATACAGCCTCTCCGGAACCGGTCTTAGAATTTGGCGAACAGCGTATCCGTGTAGTTAGTCTTCCCTATACTTTTGGTGGAACATAGAGCCTGAAATGGATCTAGCTCCCTGGGGCAAGTGACACAGCCGCCTCGTTCGAATTTGAGAACGAAGATCATACATTGGGAAATGCACTACGATATATAATTATGAAAAAGTACGATTGCCCTAAGTCTGTTTGGATCATTGGCGCTAAACCCTATATGTGCAGCCCTGAAGTTGAGCTCTGTGGATATTCGATACCACATCCGTCAGAAGCCAAGATGAATTTACGGATTCAGACGTACGGTGCGTTGTCCCGGTTACTACTCTTTCGTTTGAGCGGACTCGGCTGACACGATTTCACAGATGGCACAACAGTCTATGATGTACTAGAAAAGGGCTTTGATGACCTGATGGATCTCTGTGACGTGGTCACGGACAAATTTATGGCTTCGAGGGATGACTTCATGACGAGGCAGCAAAGTTGATGCAAGTCAAGGCAGGCGCTAAGTGCTGGAATAGCATTGAGCGTTTTGATATCCCCTATGTGCAACATGAACGCCAATTGGGAAATATAGAGCCTCAATTTCGACCCTAAATCCGCAGGTCAGCTACAGGGTTGTTGTTTATCCTCTGGACAGCTTACTTCTAAAAATGCTTGCATGAAGTTGTTGGGCAACCTTGAGGTGGGATCTTCCGTATCTCTGAAATACTTGAGGACATGCGGCAGTTGCTTCCAAAAGTTGAGCGTTTCCTATCATCAATCTTCGGTCAGCATATGCTGCAACATATCCACCCTGAACTTGCTCCATGCTGTCATCCCCAATGTCTTACGTCTTCCGACGCCACTCAACGCTTGCTTACTGTTTGGTCGAGAATTGAATCGGGGCGCATACTTGGTATTCCACATGACCCTGCATGAGCAGCACATCAACCACAGGCAATTGGGCAACGAATCTATGCCTTTCGAACTCCTGCCGTATCTTGGTCCGTATAGCAGAGACAGGGAAATTGAGCGAGTACATCTGCTGGATCTCGGGAGCCTACCAAACACAGGTCATCAGTATCAGTTAGACAGAAGTTATCATGAAAGCAACTGACAGCTCTCAGCCACTCCCGGTAGGACTTGAGGACCCTCTTCTGGGCATCTTGCCAGCTCACAGCTGTGATATTCCGATTAGCAAGTGTAGCGCATGTGGACGAGACAGAGACAAACATGAACGTGTTCGCTGAGCAAGATACGTCGGGTTGATAACCATTATTCCGATGCCCGAAGTTATTGTCCTGGGAGGGGTTCTTTGATACCGACAAGCTCTTGGCTTTCAACCGCTCGCTTGGATATGGCGCTAGCGGAACATGCCGAATGACGCAGCCGTTAAAGGTTTCTCATCACCATTCTTCACCGTTGTGCCTTCACAACCCACTACATCTAATTGCACTAGAGCCATAGGAGACACCACTGGTATAATCGTTCATATCAGCTCTTACGATAGCATCTGACAGCGCATCGAGCCATGCCGCCTATTCGCTCAGCGCGAAATCGCAAGCCACCACCAGATGGCTTTGACGATCTCGAGGACACCCTACTGGAGTTCAGTAACAAGATGAAGGACGCCGAGAATGCTTCACATGAAGGCAAAAAGCGACACGAAGTCTTGTGGCCAATTTTTCAGATCAGCCATCAACGTATGTACCGCTATCCGCAGCTATCCACCCCGTTCGCCTATCTCTCAGGGAGCGGTTACTGACAGCTCCTATGCGCATAGGGTCCAGATATATCTACGAACTCTACTACGACAAAGAAGCAATCTCGAAAACTCTGTATGACTGGCTATTAAAAAATGGGTACGCGGACGGAAATCTAATCGCAAAGTGGAAGAAGCAGGGCTATGAGAAGGTATGCGCCGTTGATATGATAGCTCTTTTTGGATATATAATAACCATGGTGTACATCCAGTTGTGCTGCCTAAGATGTATACAAACGAAAGAGACAAACTTCAACGCGACTTGCATCTGTCGGGTACCGAAGGCGCAGCTGAAGGAGGACCAAACTATCGAATGTGTTGCTTGCGGGTGTCGAGGCTGTTCTTCTAGCGATTGATAAAAGTTTGGATATACCAAGTGATGCAGGGAGATGTAGGCGTTTGGGGAAACTTGGGGAGTCGGTGTCAGAGTCACGGGCGTTGGGGTTACGGAATGCTAAAAAGGGATGACGGTTTGGGGATGTGCTAGAAAAGGCCTACGCTTATCGAAAGAAACTCCCCAGGGTGTTTTGAAAAGCAAACCAAACTGCTTGTATCCGCGAGGACTAAAACCCCTCCTCCGAACTATCGTCTTCCTCAAGTATGGTGGTGTCTATCAACGAGCCCTTCCTGCGCCCTCGATCTTGCCTCAACCAGTCCATATGTTCTTCCTTCGGCGACACATCGACGCTCGCTTGCGGTGTGAACCTTGGTGTTGGCACGAAAGCCAGATTCTCCTTCTGCTTCTGCTTCGCCTGTCTCTCCACACGATACGTAACGGCTGTCATCCCTCGTGGTTTCTCTTCACGACCATCTAAATCCAACAACGTGCGAATGAAGCCTGATGTGTAGTGCAGACTTGTCCCGGTCAAGACACCTACAAGGGTTGCTACACCGAGGTAAATGTAGAGCGTCTGTGCAAAATATTAGACGGTTGTCGTAAGGAGATAGCTTCGGCAAAGATCTTACCTCGAACTTCGCAAGGATATGAAATGGGTACCAGCAGGTGTATATGATGATGCAGTGCCCAAGGTATAAAAACGGCGCGGCAACGATGGCCAAGAGGGCGAAGATCCAGCCGAGGAGAACGGCAATTGGATAGAGGAGGTAGTAGAGGAAAGTTGTAAGGGCGGAGAGGTAGCCCATTTTTGGGGTGGGACAATGGTGTCTTGCTTCATCAAGACATGATCAATATGCTGGCTTGGAAAATTGGTACGTGGGGAGCAGAGACAAAGGCTCTGACATGTGCTATTGACGTAGGGCTGTCGCTAGAGTCAGCCACATCCGAGGGTCCACTACTAGTCTACTACCTACCTTACCTTATGTACCTACTAGTACTCTCCACAGTGATATTTTACACTTATCTTTGAGCCATATCTAAGGCACTCACAAAGACCGCCAGAGTCGACTCGATCTGTGGATCAGTGACTGGATATATTGAATCCTGCTGAGCAATGTCCTACTGGTTTTGAGGCGAAAAGTCACCTGTTCTTCCAGGTCCTCGTCGAATCCTGTTAGTCTTGTCCAGAGATGAGGTGGGTATTGATCTTTTCCAAAGGTTTTTGGCCGAAGGGAAGCTTTTGCCTATCCCCGTTCTTGATGCATACACTTGCCACTCCATTTCATATCTTGCCCAATCAAGCCTTCAAGTCTACTCTCAGAAAAGAAACAACACCACTACACCATTGTACTGGCGCCCAATAGGTTACCTTAAGTACTCTCCGTCACGAGAGTAAATACCGTTGAGATGGGTTACGATTCGACTGGACCGGTGTTTAATGAGTCTATTCATGGGTTTTTGAGATTGACATTGGCCATAAGCAACTTTAGAACTGAAATGTAAAACTCCTCGCAGCTAATCCCATTTTCTTTGATTGTCATGGTGTTTCAGCCGATATCGTTGCATTTGCTCCAATGGGACATATCTACACGGACAACTAGCTACTTCAACCTTAGAAAAGTATTTTCTTATCGAGGCCAATGTCTTCGAGACGGTCCTGATCCCAACAAGACGATCTCCGACAGAAGGCCCAGCTCACCGCCCACCAAAAACCATTGAGATTGAAGTCCCAGAACAACGAAAGAGTCCACCAGTTGGGGTCTGATCTCTTTAACAGGTTATGGTGGACAGGGACGTGGTCTCGATCGGCTGAACTGACTTTTAACGAGCTTGGTTTGAAACAACAATCCTTTTGACCTGACTCTGAAACCGTATCGTCGGAATGGTCACATGGAAGGGATGAATTCAAGCGAGGCGCAAACTTCATAAAGATCATGCACAGCGCAGTGGGCAGATGATATATTCCTGATCTAGTGGCGATTGCGTGTTCAAACTCGAGCCTGGATTTTAGATGCAAACATTTGATTTCTTGGGTTGATCCACCATATACCTGGGTGATGATGCGATCTTGGTTGATCCGGAAGTCCGCCTCGCCGCGTAGATACCGTAGATAGATACTTTAGGATACGGTACGGTTAAAACCACCTACCAGGTCTACCTTGCCGTGCTTGCTTAGCAGCAATTGCACATGTTTAAGTACCTCCGTACTCGTAGTGTTTTGTTATTCACGGACCTCCACCGTGGTATTTCCATGACGAAGACGACTCGGTTCCTTGCATATTCAATGAGGACCTGCAGTATCAACAGGTAGAGATTTCACAATGTCCCTTATAAATCTGAGGTAGTAAGGCAGTCCTGGAGCTCCTCCACTGAAGGGAATTGGTTTCGGGTTGACATCACTTAGTGTCCGTAAACGTCGATCTGCATGGAGAAGCCCTAAGGGCAACGTCGTGTCATTGTAGATAACCGCATGTCTGGGCTGCAGTCAAACCATTGAACTTCTTCCATGATTTTTGCTGCTATTGCTTGAGTTTTGGGCGTTGCCCTGGGCGTGTTGGTCCCCTTGTAACGTCACAATGGGAAACAATCCATCGAAGCCAGATGGCGCGAAGCCTGCCTCTCCCGTGGTCAGTCATTCATCAAGCTCTTCGACGAACCATTCACGGAAAGAGCCGAAATCGTCAACAGCTCAGCCCTCTACTCGAACTGCACCTGTACAGCACACATCGCATCCAGCAGCACATCTTCAACACCACTCCGGATCCGCCAACTCATCACCCACACAGCACCACAGCCAAGGCGAAAGGATGGGCAACGAGCAATCACATCAAAAATGGAAGGACAGGAAGAAGAAGGAACAATCTACGCCTGTAAAAGTCCCTCGTGGAGCAGAACCCAGGCGCCAAAAAGGCCCAGATTCCCGATTCGAGCCATCCGGTCCACCTCGAGACCCCAATTATATACCGCACTCAAATCTCAACTTTCCACCCCGCCTACCTTTGCCGATTGAGGAAGAGGTTCATACCCCCGGCTCTCCTATAATCACCCCTGCAGATCTCTCATCGGCCTTGCACTATGAAGACGTCGAGGGTGCTCTGCCACGGCAAACCTCCATTGTTAGCAACACCACGATTGACGACGACGAGCTTTGCGATGAGCTTCAGCCATATCCGTTTGAGGGGTCAAAGAGGACTGTGCCAACTCTGGTTCAGTGGAAGCAGGGGGGCGATAAGGTCTACGTTACGGGAACATTTACTTCATGGAGCCGGAAATTCCGCATGACTAGGGAGTAAGTAAAGCTGTTCGTATGTCCCATCAACTACTCTATTCTTCGAGTCTACTAGGAATCTTAAATTTAATAGTTCACCTCGTGAGATGCGTCTTTCTGCGCACTGCGCTACAATACTTGCACTACTTCAGCCTTGTTCATGTCTTCAGTGTGCCTTACCGGCATTGAGCCATCTGAGCGTCTAGCTTTAGTATGCCACATGCATGCTGATCACCAGATGATACACAGTCCTGAAACGAACACACTTTCAAATGTCCTTCAACTTCCTCCAGGAACTCACCATGTCAAGTTTATTGTCGATGGCGAGATGCAGCTCTCGAACGAACTGCCAACTGCCGTCGATTACACCAACATCCTTGTCAACTACATTGAAGTTAGCGCCGACGACTTGCCAAAGGATTCAGAAACCGAGATCAAAATTCACCCGCCACAAGTTCTCCCCGAGGGCACCGAAGGTACGGATCATGATCCAAACTCTGTTGGAAAGACTCAGCCTATTGAAGCTCCTGAAGCTGTCTACTGGGGCGATGATGTCCCCAAATACCTTCATGACCTTGATCTCTCCGAACAAGCGAGGCGGTACCAGCGTGCTGCGAGAGGAGTTGCGGAATTTGCCACACCGCCAAGTCTACCTCTCTTTCTGGGAAAGTCCATACTGAACGGGTCGACTCCCATGAAGGATGATAGCAGTGTATTGAACATGCCTAATCACACAGTGCTCAACCACTTGGCCACCAGTAGTATCAAAAACCAGGTTCTGGCCACAAGTGTGACTACTCGCTACAAGCGAAAGGTAATCTCTTTCTACGTTTACGTGCGCCGCTTGACTGACATCAGAAATAGTACGTGACCACTATTATGTACAAGCCCACAGTTGATGAAACTGACTGAATGGTACACTTTACGTTTCTCGAACGTACCTTGATGTCATCTTCATGTAGCGTTGGAGTTGAGGAGAAAGATCCTATATTATAGGGATAGGTTTCCATATCTCATGCATTTCTTGCATACCATCTCAAAAGCCCTTTTTCATTTCATAAAGGACTTCTGCGTCTCGTCATCATAGGGTCATTGGAAAGCCATCTGTTCGAAGATAGATCGGCAAGGTCGCTAGTGCAGCATCATATGATACAATGGGAAAGTCTTGGAGGCCACAGCACCATTAGCTTCGCATTTTTGGGGATGGATCAGTCTCTCCATTTAACAAACACCTCGTCTGTCCTAAATCTCTGGGTACATGTGCTGTCCTCCAAGGGAGTTATAAAGCCCGTACTGTAGGCTAACAGTCCAGCATGGGCAATCATAATCCCGTTGTCTATGCAAAATCGTTCATCGGTTGCGAACACGCTGCCACCTCTATCTCTTGCCATCATGCCCATCATCTCTTGCAGCCGCTGGTTGCATCCCACCCCACCTACGATTAGCACCTGACTGGAGCCCACGTGCGCCATTGCCCTTTCTGTAATCTCCACTAGCATTGCGAAGACGGTCTCTTGCAAGCTAAAGCACAAGTCCTCTCTGGTGATCACTTCTCCTGTGATATCATCCATCCATTCACCTGTGTTGCTCTCCAACTTTTGGGCTAATATGTCTATAATTGCCAGAATCCCAGAGAAACTACAGTCCATTCCCTTTACGGCGTATGGCAGATCTAACAAATGCTTCCCCTTCTTCGCCATCTGTTCAATGTTATAGCCTGGCGCAGGATCATTTGAAATATTGAGCGTACGCGCAAACCTGTCAAGGCAGTTCCCAACAGCGATATCGAGCGCCTCCCCAAAAATCCGATATCGTTGGGAAGCATAGGCTATGACCTGGGTATTGCCGCCTGATACATATAGAACAACAGGATTCTGCGCCCCTGTGATCTCGCGACCCATCTCGACGTGCCCAATGCAATGATTTACTCCCACAAGCTCTTTACCCCACAGCAAGCTCAGCATGCGGGCCGCGACAGCGACGCTCTGCAAAGGAGCACCCATACCGGGGCCCTTGGTGTAGCATATACAATCCACAACTTTCACAGTCACGCCAGCTTCTTTCAAGGCCTGCCTGACGAGCTTGACGAGCCATGATCGATGGTGCTTCGCTGTGTCTTTTGGCAGAAAGCCTTCTCCAGGCGGGGAGACGAATGTATGGCGGATATTGGCGAGGATCCGGGCTGGACCACCTTCAGGAGGATGGAGTATGATGCCAACGCCCAGCTTATTAGCTGAGCCTTCGAGACCGAGAGCGATCATGGTGGTCGATGTCAAGTTAATCGCTGTTGTTAATTGTTATCGTCTGTCGGTACTCGGACTTTAGGCGGGGTTGGAGAAGCTCGGACCCTGACTCGCTTTGAACTGCCGCACAACATTCACGTCCACCGACTACCGTACTTCTCATTTTCCGCTTCACACCTACCTTCTTCTCGAGGCATACTGATATGACGACTCCTATAGTGACTGATGACTTCCAGCAAAAGTCCGACAACTTCATGAGCTGGCTGAAACAGAGGCCAGGAGCCAGCATAAGCTCGAAGATCAGAGTAGCGGACAAGAGACGATATGGTGCTGGCAGAGGCATAGGTACTAGCTTTCAAGCGTTTCCGTATTTCTTCCTCCCGGGTTCAAGCATACTGACATGTACCAGAAGCAGTGCAAGACATCGACGAGGATGAGGAGCTATTCTCTGTAGGTCTATCGGATGTTCTGAGCGTGGAAAATTCAAACCTCCCCCGACATATTCCAGAGGCGTTCACGGAGCTCGATGCGTGGATGTCATTGATACTCGTCATGATATATGAAGAGGGCCAAAAAGAGAAGTCTACATGGTGGCCGTACTTCAATATCTTCCCTGATGACTTCGATACCCTTATGCAGTGGTCGCCTTCTGAATTGGCCGAACTACAAGGCAGCGCCGTTGTAAAGAAGATAGGGAAGAGCGAGGCAGATACGTCTTTTCTTGAACAACTGCTTCCTATTGTCAAAGGCCAGCACGCACTATTTGGAGACTACGCTACGGTATTCGCTAGCTCAAATGGCGAAGCACGTTTTCTTATGATCGCTCATAGGATGGCGACGTTGATCATGGCATACGCGTTTGACTTTGAGCCAGAACAGGAAGACGAAGACTGGCAGGATGACACTTCGGAGATCCCCAGCCTACCTAAAGCGATGGTTCCACTGGCGGATCTACTCAATGCAGATGGTGATAAGAACAATGTGAGTAATACCGAAACTTGCGAAAGTCCCTACTAATGAGACCAGGCGCATCTGCTTCAAGAGGAAAGCAGGATGACTATGATTGCAATCAAGCCAATCACGAAGGGACAAGAAATATTCAACGATTACGGCCAGTTGCCCAGATCGGATCTACTTCGGACATATGGCTACATAACGGACAACTACAAGAAGTGGGATGTTGTAGAAATCGGTGTTGAAACTATAATAGAGACTGCGATTGCGCATTTTGCCCCAGGAGAAAGCCAAAAGAATGCAAGGGTGAGTCGTGTGGTATTGTTGAGCGAGACTACGCTAACTTTCATTAGGTTCAGCTCGCAGACAATTGGCAGGTGTATGATAACGGGTATGACCTACAACGCCAACCCAGTGGTGAGGCTTCCCAGTTTGAACCAGCTCTCTTGCTCATGGTTCATATTTTCACAATGGACTCCGAGACCTTGGGAAAAGCCTGTGCAGCTGGAGAGGCACTTGAGCCGCCATCACCACAACTTACTTTGGATACGGCTCTGGTGCTCAAGAAAATCATCATCCGGCGGCGTGACGAATATAACACATCGATAGCTGAAGATGCTGTGTTGCTACAGGATAGTGCACTACAAGGACGACGCAGAATGGCTATCGAAGTCCGCCTCGGTGAGAAGGAAATATTAGGGTCGGCACTCGAAGCCGTTGAGGAGAAGATGCGATTCCTCAGTATAGAAGGCTTGTCGCTCGAAGCTGCTAATGGAGTTGCAGACGGCGCCCGGAGCAAGAAAAGAAGGACGTGACATGCGTGTACAGGAAATGTCATGCATCAAGAGATACATTGGTATCAGGAGATCTAATGCTATCTCCTATTTATCCTTTGGTCTCCGGACGACCTTCCTCATGAGAGGCTTCGTTATCATATCCATCTTACACTATTGTACAGCTACCACTCAGTATAATGTGGTTCCGAAAAGGCTGGGTCAGCCTTCCACTACTGGTTGAACACGCCGCAACATGAGATGCCCTCGAGAAGCACCGTCGTTGCTGCAATTCCAGCTGGGGTTTGGGGCCTTGGTGTACCTGTATGTGGCCCAGAGATGCTTGCTTCGTTTCGAAACCTCCCACACCTTGGGCTAAACGGGAGTTGTTGACATGAGAAACTGAGAAGAATCAATCAGAGCCGACTTGACGTGGAACGCTCCCAGAACCGCTTCGCTGAGAAACGGAGCCGCCAGCTTCAACCTGCTGCGCTTGCTGTGCACGCTTTGCAGTCTGCAATAGTGGATGTATGTGCGCTCGGTACCGCATCCTCGGGATATCGTACTGATCGATCGGGTAGGTTGGTATCTCATCCTCGTCCTCATCCTGGTCAAATTTATATCGATCTACAACGGTATCATCCAGGCCTTCCGTTGACTGCAACCGCATCCCTCTACGATCAATCATCAAACGGCCTCCACGCCCATACCTACGTCGAAACGAGGGTTGGTTCTGACCCGGCTCATCATAGGATGGAGACTCATAACGGACTGTAATGGACTCATCGTTACCGCGGCTTGGTGAGCTATAATCAGCGGTCATATCACCTATATGCTCGGAAGATATTGACGCCGGTGGTGTAGGTAAGGGAACATCTATCTTGGCATTAAGGTAACTCGATCGCATATTGACCTCTAAAGGAGGTGTCAATGGGGCTTTCGTTGAGTCAACATAGCCCTCGTTCCATTTCTTATGTTGGGCGATTTTCGATTCGATCTCCTGTTGCAGGTAATTCTCCTGTTCAGCTAACAGGTCCTGCAGTGAGACCAAGTCTGCTTCGGCAGGTCTACCATCCGGCCTTTGCGGCAATCTGAGCTGATTCCCAGAGTTGCGCTGAGATGTAAGTTCGAGCGGCTTTTTCTTCTGGGGCTTTGCACCGTCAGTTTTAGACCATGTGCCTTTGCAAATTGGCGAACTTGTCCTACCTTTTGGTTGATCAAGATGTCCTCGTCTCCTTCTCTGTACTGCTCTGGAAGATTTTGCTTCACTTGCCTGAGACTGGCTCGCTGTTCGAAAAGTTGCCTATCTATGGTAAGTTGCTCTCGTTTAGTGATTTCCCTCCGCTTGATGAGTGCCATGATCTGTCTTGATTCTTCAAGCTCTTTCCTGAGCTTCTTCAACTTCTCCGCACTGTGAGCATCTCTGCCCCGCGTCTTGCGGATCTGCCGAACCTCTCTTCTTCTAAAACAGACGTATGGATCAGCGTCGTCTGTCTCTGCACCAGTTTCGAACTTTGCGGTGGTCAGCGACGGCAAACAAAAGGCAAAGTCGAGTACTTTACCTTGAGACTGATTAGTAGAGATTTATTCCCATTTTGTAATCTTCGGCTTTTCCAGTGCTCGTAAATCTCCTCTGTGAAGGGTCTGGCGTGGTCATCGAGATTTTCATCAAATGCGGATTCCATTTCCTCGTAGCTAAGCACAGGGGGGCTATCTACGGCCGCATATGGCTGCTTGGCTTGGGCTGTCTCTTCGAAGAAACACATGACTTCTTCGAATTGATCTTCCGAGCATTGCGTTGATGCGTTCCTGTTCTTGTTCGTTGGCTTTAAGAAGGCGACGTCTTCATCGTCCAAATCATACAGACAACCACAACAGTCCTCTACGGTGGAAGAAAATCGGATGTACGTTGCCGGCTGAGGAAAAGTAAGAGGGTAGAGTCGTTCATATTGGATCGAACTCTGGATCGTATCTGGAGTGGGGATATAGATTTGTGCGACTTTACCGCCAACAGCAGCTGCTTGAGAGGCTGATAAGGCGGCTTGGAGGTGGTGTTCCTACGTGCATATTAATATTAGGGACGCGACACAGGGTCCTACGGTCGCAAGGCGTGACCCGAAAGAAAAAGGAAAGACAGCAAACTTACGATCTCTTCGCCTTTTTCGACACCGGTTTCAACCTTGGGGACGTTGCGCTGGGTAATATCATCTTCTTGTTCTATTTGGTCTTCTCGGAGGATCTGTAATGTTTGTCTGGTGCTTAATTTGCGTTGGCGAAAGCGTGCCGATGTGTTGGCGGATGATCGTGTCATTAAAGCGACAATTTTGGGTGACGGTAATTTCGAAATTTGACATCATCAAAAGCGCAAAGTCCAAGGATTAATTGTACAGCGAAAAAAGGTGATGGAAATGTGGTATTTGGGGCTGATTTGGACGACTTGGTGATACTAGACTTTGGATTGTCGTTGACTTTACCCCTCGGTGTTTTCGTGGACGGATCGTGTTATTGGTGGTAATAGTCCATCTAATCCGGTTAAGCGCCAACCAGGCAATTCTAGGCCACCTAATCCCTAACGAGACTAGCGTCTCTCGTGCTCCGTATCAGATTCATGGGACCATCATCCATCACCCATTAACCATCCCACTGCACTTCACCACTCATCCACCGTCTGTTTGGAGAAACTTCACCACGCTCGACGATCAACCCCGTTCAGCTTCAACACTACTACATAGAGGTCTCTACGCAACCATCAGAGTCGACTTGTACCCGTGGTAGGGCACGTCGCAAAAGTGGCGTCCGCAAACCAAGCAGCGCTCTATGATGCGCGGAAGAGGATTGGCGCGAGCGGCCAGCTGCTCGATGGCATCGTGCAAGGATCCAACTGTGAGGGCAAATCGATGTCAAATTGATGGCTCGATGGCGGTGCTGACAGCAACCTACAACAGTCGACCGCGAAGAGGTCGATCGACTGCAAAAGAGGTTCATGAAACTCGACAAGGTAGGAGCGAGTCGGTGGTCACTGCAATACCACAATGGAGCTAACATGTTTACAAAGGACAACTCTGGAACGATAGATCGCGAAGAATTCCTCTCCCTACCTCAAGTCAACTCCAACCCCTTAGCTACTCGGTATTTCCTTCCTCTTGACCACACACCGTTCTCCCCATTCTAACCACCGGTATATAGTATGATCGCCATATTCGACGAGGACGGTGGCGGGGATGTCGACTTCCAAGAGTTCGTGTCTGGCTTGAGCGCCTTCAGCTCCAAGGGCAACAAGGAAGAAAAGTTACGGTTTGCCTTCAAGGTCTATGATATCGATCGCGATGGGTATATAAGTAATGGGGAACTGTTTATCGTGCTAAAGATGATGGTGGGGAGCAACTTGAAAGATATGCAATTGCAGCAGGTACGTTCCTAGTGGGGAGCAATAGTTCGCAGAAAAGAGGGGTTAGAGAGATTAGAGCTAAGTCAAAGCGTCTGTAGATTGTCGACAAGACGATCATGGAAGCGGATACGGATCGGGACGGGAAGATTAGTTTTGAGGAGTTTACGAAGATGGTGGAGAATACGGATGTTTCGATGAGTATGACGTTGGGTAAGCCTTCCATACTGCTAGGATGTCGAGGAGAGAGCTTGCTGACCACCCTCGCAGATCAAATTTGATTGATACCCCCAAAAGAAGCACTCGTGCCATATAGATGCATTTAGCATACTTACAAGTTCCGGCGTTGACGGAACCCAAATGACAAAAGGTTATAATGACAAGTTTTGATCGTGTTATATTCTCCTTATCTTTGCTACAAAGCCGGCATGTGACCGACCTGCAATCTCCAACTTCCCGAGCAGCAAAAGCGCCCTGGGAGTATCTGCAGTACCGTTGTCACATCTTCCTGCAAGGGCGCGGCAAGCAAAGAAAATATCCCCCATCCCCCTCGGAAATACCGACACCATGCCAAAAAAGCTGAAACACAAGTGTATGCAATGCACCTTTCTAATCGGGACAGATATCTACATGACCTTGTTGTTGTGACTATGTACTTCAGACCCGACCCATGCCAAAACAGTTGCCTGCAAGGGGGGCCCGTTGTGGGCAACCTGGGAATGTGGAGGGGTTGACTATCTAATGCATGCCATCATGTGGATTTTTATTTTAATTTTTTTATTTACCGGATTGCTGGTGAACACATGCTTTTCTGCAGATTCTGTCTCATCTTTTCGCGAGTCAGCCTCTTCAGAGTCAGCGGGGTCCAGCGCCCCTATTGGCGTTGCAGTGGCATTTGCAGGTGCAGTTGCAGGTGCATTTGCATTGCATGCATTTGCGCCCTCACAGTCCCAATGAGTTTTCCAATTTCATCCTGCGTGCATGCATTTCTTCTTCTTTTGGGGGATTTTCCCCGTCACTAGATTGGCTTTTCTCTGTCGGTAAAGGAGTGAGTTTCGTGTGTGTGAAGGGGGGGAGGCGTAGCCGTGTCGTGGCTTGTGTGATATCTTGTGGCTTTTGTTGTTGTTGTTGTTGTGGGGTTACCTTGTGGTTTTTTTGTATTGTTTTTGTTATGGGTTTGGTACGGGTTCGTGTGTGTGTGTGTGGGATGGATGTACCCCTTGGGCGAGACAATCTAGGTATGTACCATACCATACCAACTAAATCCTCCCCCCTCTCTTTCATTCCACCTACCAACCAATCTG
>JAABUP010005826.1_pt1 | contig 18269 bp, 17 predicted proteins | sample 5559201 | NCBI WGS metagenome assembly JAABUP01 (sample SAMN10711887, study PRJNA513373) | rock metagenome | isolation source: Antarctica rocks | place: Antarctica
GCCACTAGAAAGGTCTCAAACCATCCACTGTTTTGACGCTGTAGTAGCCTCCTCTCCAGATCATTCATTACTCCCTTGCTAAGCTGTGCCGCACGCTTCTCCGCAGCTGATCTTAGTTGTGAACAAAGTAATGCGTAGGATTCAGGATTATTGGAGTCGTCGATCGGTGTACGGTTGTCATTAGAATTAGCGCTACGTGGAGGAAGAGGGGGATAAAGGCTGGTTGGCGAGGTTGACGGTGGTAATGTAGGGTTGGAGAACGTCTTCCAGCGCATTTCGATATCAACAAGAATATGGGTCGCTGTCCAAAGCTCGAGGACTCGAGTGAGAAGGGGGTCCTATCGTTATGAAACGTTAGTCTGCACAGCTTTAAAAGAGACAGAGGTCTCGATGGCTGGATCTCACGGCAGCAAGTATTACCTGTTTCTGGACACTCAGCTCCGATGCAAGGCTTAGCGTAGGATTCATGAACTGCGACGGCTCTTGTGCATAAAATGTTGGTGCCATTTTCTTCATGTATGATTCCAGCTTCCCTGGCAAGTCGTCCGAGTCACCATCCAATAGCCTCAAGTCTACTCGTTCACTCCTGGTATCGTGGAAGTGGTCTAGATCTCCAAATCCTGGATCAGGGAGTCCTTTGTGACCTTCTAGCGCACTGAAGGTGATGAACACACTAGATTCTTCATCGTGCGTGACCTCTATGCGGCCTGGGTAATGCTCGAACTGTACGTGGCTCTTGGCTTGACTAACGTCATGATATGCGAGAATGGCATGGAGACCTAGCAGTCAATCAACTTGAGGTATGGCAAACAATACCAGGAGTGATCAAAACCTACCAGCGGAGTAAAGCTCTAACTCATCTGCTATTCGGGTCCGTATGCAAGGCTGTTTCCAGAGACGGGCACTCTCGACATTGCCACAAGTATTGCAAGGATTGCCGCCAGAACACTAAGAACTAATCAACATAGCGCGAAGAGGTAGACGTAAGTGCGTAAGTACACACCGGCTTCTTCAGCATCCGGCATCTCAGACAGGCACCCCGTTTCCTTACCTCTTGGACCTCTTTCCGTCTCGAAGGAGTGAACCTCCCCCTGACTTTTGGTCTCGATGGCCGCGGAGAGCTACTGAAGTCCGTCGAATAGCCTCTGTGTGGTCCATTCGGGTTCATTGCGATAGGACGTGGGAATGTTGCTGCTCGAGAAGTAATCGCCTCTATCGTGGCTGTATGATCTTGAGCATCATCATAAAATACAGCATCTGTCTGTGGCACCTGGGGCATTGGCCACGTAGAAGCCGATCTGGGCGCTTGTGGATGGAAGAATTTGTCGGAAACCCCAGCATCAGGCACTCCGAGATCTGGCTCCATCGTAAGACCTGCGTTTGGCAGCATGGCTTCCAGATTACTTGCTGATGCAGCGATCATGGACAGTTGTGACGGGTTACGGGCTATATTAGAGGAGGCAGATGGCAGAGACAGGCCTGGTAGGTGTGGCGAAGAGGACGGAGAATCGTAGAACTGGATAGGTGGTAGTGCTGTGTTGATTGTGGTGGTCGAATCAATCGCTATGTACGATCGTCAGCGTCGACATCCAATGAGAAGATGAAACTTCGTACTCACTCCCGCTGTCTTTCTGCGTCTCATCTTCATCGCAAGAGACAGTCTGTGGCGTGGGTTTTGGCTCTCTTAGACTTGGATCGATGGCCGACTCGTCCACTACTTTCTCTTTAGGAGTTGAGTCTCTCGGTGGCGACACCCTCTTCTCGATCTGCCTTGAAGCTTCTGCTAGCGCCTCCAATCCTGTCAAACTCCTGTTGCCAGCGAAGGGCAAGTCCACCCTTCTACCTTTTTCCACCACTCCAGGTCCACCCTCTTTCCCACTCGAGTCACCATCTGCGAAGTCCGGTAGTTCGTGCAACTGCAACAACGCCCTCTGTCTATCTCGCAAAGGTATCGCCTGGCATTTCTTCACCAAGTGTGTGGTCAAGCTGTCGATTCTGCCTTTTGGGAATATCTCGCCGCACGCTTTGCACGTGTGCTGGTATCTGTTGCTCGCATCTTCAAGCTTTTGACCGCGTTCAAAGAACTCAAGAATTAGCTGATTGGGCTTTCTACCCATTTCGCGAACGATGCCCGGCTCGCGACTCGTGCAGACAGGATTCGAAGCGGCAATAAAATGTGACTTGGAATGTTGACATCGACAGGAAATATGAGCTCCACCACAACAGGACTACAGGCTGTCACGGCCACATAAGAGGAGGACGGTACGCGACTCAAGATTCACCAAGTAGCATGTCGTGCGTACGAAGTAGACGTCTCCTCTTTGCTTTGCTTTTCCATTTGCAACACGACGGGAGCCGAAATGCGCGCGGGCGGTGACTGAAGGCTAATGCACGCCGTTCCTCGCTAATTGACCGCCTTCAGGACGCTGGGGAAGTAAGTCCGTTTGCCGGTAACTACATGTAGGTACTTAACTGTTTGGCCATGCCTATCACACGGATACTTCTTGTCGCCATTGATGTCCAACATAGTTGACTTGTTCGAATTGCTCTTCTCTAACAGTTCACACCCGTGTCTGAGCCAAGGCCAAGGGATACGCCCAATCAATCGAATCCCTACGTAGAGAAGAGGATTGTTTATGTTCTACGGATTAAGAGGAGCAAGTATGCCACGCAGGGACTGCACATGACTATCGTTGATCCCATAGCATACTATTGGCAAAGCTGCTCGTGGGACGATGTTATATCATCCATGCCTTCCGGAGCTATTTCGAAACCCATGTGCAAGCCCAGCCTCTGTCAGCTGCCGAACTAGTGCGATTCAATCAACGCCTTCCTTGCCGCTACTCGATCCGAGCCATCGCTTTCCATGATCCTCTTCAACTGATCCATGTAGGTTCGATCCTTGACACGATCGATCTTGACGCTTTTAAGGCCCCACAGTTGACTGAAAGGTTCAAGTAACCTCCTCTGTCTCGTGGTGAATGACGCTAGTTTCTCTCGGCTTCCATATGCGCCCAAAACCGACGACAGCAGCCTCTCGTCATCGACACTGATCTCCAACTCCTGAACCCTCGGCCCCTGGAAGCTAGGCTGCATGATAGGCGCAAGGACCTCCATAACCTCTTGCAGTTGAGCTAGAAATATCAGGTTGGCATTTCCGACATGGATAAGTCTGTGATGGAGAAGATGGGACATATTAAGTGATATCTTCAATCTGCGGAACCTTGCAAGCACATGTGGGTAAATCAGGCCTCTAAAGCTCGTCATGGAGACTTGTTTCCCACTTCTGAGACTGCGGCTTCCTCTGGTGTCTTGATCTTTCCGAAAAGGTAGGCATCCGTAAGTCCTAATAGGGACAAGCATAGGTCCGTTGTAAAGAAAGGGAAGGGCCTCGGCATAGATTTGTTTGTTGACGGTGAGGAAAGATGTCGTGATGCCGGTCACCCTGAGGCATCCCAGGCAAAAGTGTAGGCGATGTGGATCGACGGAAAAGGAGTATCCGTAAATTGAATTTCTTATTTCTGCCGGTAGCTCCAGGAAAGGAAAGATCATGGATTTTGGAAGTGGAAGCTCCGTCGTTCTCACACACGTCGCGCCTCTCTTGCGTTTCGGCATGACAATCTGCTTTGACTAGAGGAACGTACTCTACTATCTGCTTAGCATGGTGACCAGCTGCAGATATGATGTTGAGAGATCAACCCTTGAAGTCTTTTGTAGCTGTACTTGCTGTGGATAGTTGATGGCTTTGACTGAAAAGTGCCCTGGACCGAAGCTCTTTCTGAAATTAGTTGAGCTGGACATCAAAGGTAGTAAGTGGACGAGGTACGCGTACCCTACCGTAAGGCTGAAATAAGCTTCCCAGGCTCGCTTGATGATGATCCGTGCTCCCGCACACATGCGATCTGCAATATTTGGCACGGATTCAGATACTTAGCTTACCTGTACTGAACACCGTCTCAAATCGAAAGACTTAAGGAACAACATTCTGATGCGCGATTTGGAAGCATACTTTATTGTGCTAGATGTATCTATACCAAGTGATAAATGGGTGCATCTTTTGGAATTGAATACGGCTCTAGCGAATCCCTCGAAGCTTTCATATTCTCAACAGAACAGCTACTTCTTATTGACAATTCAGTCGATGATATCACAATAATTCATGGCTTCTACAGATATCCCTGCGTTTGCCACCGCTCAGCTCTCTCTCCTCGATGCAGAGCTCCAAGCAGAAGTCGCAGAAACCTCGACCCTACTGTCCCAATCCTCGCCCACTTCCCTTCAGCGCGCTGGCCTAGCAATCCTTAATCTCGTTGTCTCCTCTCAACGAACAGGATTGGGCGGCAAAACAGTCGTTGACCTAGAGCTTGACCCTGCAGTTGGTGGTGGAGATCTTCCGGAACATGGCATTCGCACTGGGGACATCGTCAGCGTGCAGGAACAACCATCCGGCTCCGCGAAGAAGAAGGAGAAAAGTGACTTGCAAAGCAAAGGTGCGGAGGGCGTTGTGGTGAAGGTTGCGGCAAGCCATGTTGCTGTTGCGCTAGGACGTGAAGATGGTGATGTGCCGGGAGGGAAGTTGTGGGTGTAAGTGCGTTGATGCGATACCACGCAAAAACAAATGACCATGCTGAAGTAACGGGTGGTAGAATCAAGCTTGCCAACGATGTCACCTACAAGAGGTACAGCAGGGTACTTCTGGAGTAGGGTGGGATTACTGCTGATAGCGAAAGGATGAATCAAACCATGACCAAGCTGCGGAAGTTGTTCGAATCCGAATATACACCGTTCATTCGTGTCTTATTCGGTCAATCCTCGCCTACACCTGTCCCTCTAGATCTCAAAGATCCAAGTGAGGGAGTGAAACATATTCAATTCATTGATCCCACTCTCAATGACTCCCAGAAGGATGCTATTCGATTCGCCATAGCCTCCGAGGAAGTAGCGCTGATACATGGACCACCTGGTGTAAAGAAGTATCTCTCAAAGCGTCTACCAGACACCCAGCTGATCAAAGCAGACAGGCAAGACCCACACCCTCATCGAGCTTATTCTACAGCTTCTTCAACGGAAACTCCGCCTGCTAGTCTGTGGTCCTTCCAACATATCTGTTGATAACATTGTTGAACGTTTGGCACCTCACAGGTTTCCGATCATTCGGCTAGGGCATCCCGCTCGATTACTACCCTCAGTACTGAGCTACTCGCTGGACGTGCTAACACAAACTTCAGAGGCAGCGGCGATTGTTAGGGATGTTAGGAAAGAAATGGATGACAAGCAAGCAAGTATACGTAAGACTAGAAATAGCCGGGAGAGGAGAGTAATCTACGGTGATATGAAAGAGCTGAGGAAGGAGTATCGAGAGCGAGAGAGAAAGTGCGTCGACAACCTTGTTGGCGAAAGTAAAGTTGTGCTCGCGACGCTACATGGTGCGGGTGGATTTCAGTTACGAAATGAAGCATTTGATGTTGTGATCATCGACGAGGCAAGCCAGGCTCTGGAAGCTCAATGCTGGGTTGCGCTTTTGTCAGCGAAGAAAGTGGTTCTGGCTGGTGATCATCTTCAGCTGCCACCAACCATCAAGTCACTGAACTCAAAACCGAAGCCGAAAGACAAGAAAGGCGAGGTCAAGGGAACAGAAAGCATAACGTTGGAGAACACATTATTCGATCGCTTGCTCTCACTGCATGGACCGTCGATCAAAAGAATGCTCACGACGCAATATCGAATGCACGAAAGGATTATGAGGTTCCCTTCAGACGAGCTTTACGATTCTAAACTGGTTGCGGCTGATGCAGTCAAGGCACGGCTGCTCATAGATCTGCCGTACAATGTTGAAGCAACCGAAGACACGCAAGAGCCACTGGTTTTCTGGGATACGCAAGGCGGAGACTTTCCGGAAAAGAGCGAGGATGAAGAGGCTGGAAAAAGAGCGGGGAAAGGGTTGACGCTTGGGGAGAGTAAGAGCAACGAGATGGAAGCTGCACTGGTCGAGAAGCACATAGGAAGTTTGGTGGATGCCGGTGTGAAGGCAGAGGATATTGCAGTAGTAACGCCATACAATGCCCAACTGGCATTACTGTCTCGAGATCTCAAGGAAAGGTTTCCAGGCCTTGAACTCGGTAGTGTAGACGGGTTCCAGGGGCGGGAGAAGGAAGCTGTTATCGTGAGTCTTGTACGAAGCAATCCAGAGCATGAAGTTGGTTTTCTGGGTGAGAAGCGACGTCTCAATGGTAAGTGTCATGGCCTCAGGATTTATTTAAGTGTGCAGCGAACCTGCAGAACTGGGCGGTCCGTGAGAACCCGAACTAACGGATGTAAGTCGCGATGACCCGACCAAAACGACACCTATGCGTAATCGGCGACTCAGACACAGTTGGCCGGTAAGTGAAGGCAAGAAAGGCATGGAGACGATGTGCTGCTGATAGTGGAATAGTGGCAGCAAGTTTCTGAAGAGATGGATGGATTTCCTAGAAGAACATGCCGACCTTCGATATCCAAATGTCTCTGATATGAGCCTCGCATAGGATCGCATAAGGGAGAGTGCGGGGCTACATATGTCCGACTATCCGCAGGCGTTGTGTTCCCTGATGCCGCAGAACCGATATCACGTTAGCAGATGAAGATTGTGGCGGCGATAAGCACCACCGCCTCAGCGTAACGATGGCTCCACTATTGTACCGGCCATCTCTGTAGCCCTTGTCTTGATGCTCAAGGTCACAGCCTGCTTCGTTCCGCGAGTCCGTACAAACAGGGACAGTACCAAAAGGGACCAGTACAAACAGGGACACCGCTAACACAGTGAAGTGCATGTACTACAGGAAATACGGTATCGTGGTGTCACAGCTGCGCTCAGATGATCATCTCGCGAAGGTGACCAGTGGCGAGCGGCATCTCCACTTCGCCTCGAGGAACCCATACAAATAGCATGCACAGCGCAGGAGTCCGCTGTTGATCAATGCCACTACGAAGTCACTACCAAGGTACTACTAAGGTACTACAAGGCGAAGGCCGGTCGAGCACACCCTTTCAGTTTGACTGCAGTTTCGATATTAATATTCCATGGTGTCGGTACTTGCTTTCTACCAGCTGGATTGGCGTTGCCATGCTGCAACCAATAGACGTCCAAGCGCATTGCCACATTGTCAATGAGTTTGCCACTGATGGGCGAATAAGAACAGCATTTGGTCCTTGCTCCGTTCTTAGCTCGAGGAGCTCAACAATACGAGTACGCCGCAGTTCAGCCGGTCCGTAGTATTATGATGATCCTTCTCAGTGAGGTTGAGATCTCCCATTATTGAGATGAGGACGGTAGATATATTCGCGGCATTCAGAAGGCTCACAAACATGCGGGGTAGCTCTACGCGATGAACAAGGAAATGGACCCTGTATGATCCCACATCAACGTCTACGCATAAGTGATCTCTGCCCCTAGACATTCTATTTCTATTCCCAGCTCATCGTTCGCTTGAACAATGTCGACACCTCCTGAACATGCTGGTGGACTATGCGAGTCGAGGGTCTAACCACTCCCGGCCACTCCGCAGGTCATCTGCATATATGCTGTGTCTCGTAGCCTTATGGCCCGCAGACCCTCAAATGTCGTCCACGGTTAGCTGGCTAACCTAACCTCATACTCGACTGCAGGAGAAAAGACATACAGCACATAGCTATCTCTGCTCTCACATGGCCCTCAGGTAACTAGCAACAATCTTCTGAGCGTCAGCCTTCTACCATCGACAATACGACAGCATTGCGACACGATGCTTGTCACATACCAGTGGACGTCGTGTTGCATGTTCGGTCCACTTCCACCATCTGCTCAGTACTCCTCAAAGGCGCATATAGGCGCGCGACATCTGACTCATCATGAGCAAGCTTCAGAAAAATGGTAGTCATCAGTCCGTCGTCTCTCGATCAAGAGGAAGTTCGGCTGGTACCGCCTTCAGAAGAGGAGACCTTCAGATATCCGATCCTATTCTCATGTCCGGAGGCACCAATGATGCATTTGTACCGCAACCTAGCTTCACCACGCTCCGCTTGCAATCGAATACCTCTCTGCGGCGCATACAAATGTCACGCGATGGGAGTGTGGCTGGCAGAAGCACTACTGGCCAAGTCTATGCAGACACCACTCCACGACAGTCGCACCCACGTTTGCAGCACAAACGTTCTATGGATGGACTGCGAGAAGCCAGCAATACCAGTCGAAGTGGGCCATCCCGGTCACCAACGAGCTCAATTCGAACACCAACCCCACAAGACTACGTGAAGAGCAACCCTTCAAAGCTACTCTCAGGCCCGAAGCGCGAAAAGAGCACTCTTAAGTCAGTGATACGAAGGTTGTTCGGAAAGAAAACGGTTCAAGCGAGGCGTGCTGCAGGGGCTGGACCAGCTGAGCATCATCGAAGTGTCAGTGCGCAAGATACTTTGAGATCGAACGGAAGTCGCTGATACTGCATAGGACCTGGGAGTCTTCATAACCACACCTGCAGACATTAGTCCCCATAGAGAATCCTCGTTAGCCATCACAGAGCTCACTCGTTCTAGCGCTCTAGGCTCCCATTCGCCTTTTGCTCCTGAAGCATATCACAGCCATGACCCTACCACAACGCAGGAAGATCATTCTCACCCTCTTCAGGAGCTTTTCACTCATGGACGGCGTGTGACTCTTCCCAGCGTCGATCATTCCCCAGATGAAGCAAGCGCTATCGCTGCAACATTAGCAACTCATGAGCATCGGCCCTCGAATCAAGGTACTGCCGACGCGTGGCAGTGCGGTAACATTGGGTTTGCGGTCACAAGCGGTAGTAACCCTAAGCGGCGGTCACGGAGCGCGGGCGCTCTGCGCGATGCAGCAAGGGAACATCGTATGTCTCCAATTCAGTGGAGACGACGAAGCGATGAAATCAAGTATTGGCGAGAGAGTCTAGGAGAGCAGCCCCTTGTTGTACCAAGCTACACACTATCACACATCACAGATGGGCGAGAAGAGCGAAGCATAGAAGCAGAAGATCCTGTTGTTGCGGAAGAATCAGACTCTTCTACGGTCGAGGACAATCGGCGGACATTCGACTTCGGACCTGTGGTCAGCTCGATGCGAAACCAGGAGGCCGTGAGCCTTGAGGAAAGGCTTATCACTTTGGAGGTGAAGTTGATGGATCTTGAGTACGCTATATCGAAATTGCAGGCACATGGATCGACGCCAGCAGAAACGCCAGCGTTGGAGAAGCTACCAAAGCCGCCCTCTAGGAATGCCAGCGAGGAATCCGCGTATTCGTCGACGCTTGCGTACCAGGAACAGCAAGGGCCGGTAGGTTACGGAACATATACTTGTGCCGATAGTCAGCTTCTGGAGCAGCCGTCATCGACTTTCGATAAGCTTTCACCTGGGACAGCGTCCGCCATGCATCGGTCTCCACCCATGGCCTTATCGTCAAACCCACATACAATACCTGGTTCGTTCAGCCCCGAACCACGTCCCTCAAGTACAGTCACCACGATCCGTCCATCAACAGCGCAAATATCGCTACCATCTCCCGCAGAACAACCTACTCACCCCATCGAGCTCAACCCCGAACACTACGCTGCCCTCGTCTCCTTCATCAAAGAAGAACAATCAGCGCGCAAGGAACTAGAACAGCACGTCCTCCACCTCCAACGCCAGGTCCATGACCTTCGCTCTCCATACGTTCTGGGAGCAGAAGGCCCATATCCGACACCAAGTTCGAAACCCCACAACCCTGTACCGGCTTTGATGATGCGAGAGCAGCAGCGGTATGGTAGTGAGGCTAGTTGTGGGTTTGGTGCAAGGAGATCATTGGGTGATTGTGGGGAGGAGACGGACACGGATGATGGCTTCCAAGATGTCTACGAGACGCCCAAGGAGAGGAAAGATTTTGATATCGGTGGGTTCATCTAATCTTACATATGTGATCACAGCAATATCTACGTTAGGCCTGGAGCTTGATGCGAATTTTTTCTAAGGGGTAGATCGGCGGCGCATATATCCGTGTGAGGAGTACACGGCAGCGATTGAAGCATTTACTCAACAATATAAGCAAACGGGGCGGCCATATATAGAGCATATTCGTAATATTTAGTCTCTCATAGAACAGTACCATCAGCAGCTTGTCCTCTTTCATTGCAGGTTCGTCCGCCAATGACAACTCCTGATTCTGATCGTTTATCATTTACAATTCACACCGCTCAGTTCAGGGCTTCGGATGGAAAGCAATCCATTGGAAGGATGCTCACTGAGGTGGAATCATTCGGGATATCTATCCATCACTTATCAAAACAAGGTACTCTGTAGAGTTACTTCGTAGACAAAGCATGTGAAACACACCACCTGACCTCGGTGCCAACCCTTAGATCCAGAACCTATCCACACAATGACGCGCATTACCCTGCATCTCCAGAATACTTTGATGACAAACAATCCTCCATAAATTGCCTTCGGGATAGTGAACACACATGCAAGCATCTCGTTCTCTCTTCCAAACCGGTATCAAGATCGGAAACCAAACAGCGGCGACCGGCATTAGCAAAAGCAGACCGTTTTTGAATACCTGGGCACCAGAGAGCCAAGGGCAAGAACAGAAGAGAAAGATGTCCTCCGCAACCAGCTTCTATGACTTCAAGCCTCTAGACAGTGCGTCTTTCTTCAGCTGTCATACTCCATACCAGGATATCCGTAAAAGCTAACGGTAACTCCGAAACTACAGAGAGAGGCCAACCCTACGCTCTCGCAGACCTCAAAGGCAAGGTCGTTCTCATTGTCAACACCGCCTCCAAATGCGGCTTCACGCCTCAATTCGAAGGTCTCGAGAAATTATACAAGAACGTTTCCTCCAAGTATCCAGACTCCTTCCTCATCCTCGGCTTCCCATGCAACCAATTCGGCAACCAAGACCCAGGCTCCAACGACACGATCCAAGAATTCTGCCAGCTCAACTACGGCGTCAGCTTCCCGATCCTGGGGAAGACGGACGTCAACGGCGACACGGCGGAGCCGGTGTTCGAGTGGTTGAAGAAGGAAAAGCCGGGGTTGATGGGGTTGAAGAGGATCAAGTGGAACTTTGAGAAGTTCTTGGTGGGGAGGGATGGGACGGTGAAGACTAGGTGGGCGAGTACGGCGAAGCCGGAGAGTTTGGAGGGCGCGATTCTGGAGGAGTTGAAGAAGGGGGAGAAGGCCGAGTTATAGGCATGGGAATTGGACTTTGGGACGGAAACTATGGCTTAGGCGCAGACGGCACAATAATATTTATAGTAATACCATGATCACAGTTCGTTCCCGGCCGTGATTGAAGCGTGGTGAATCGATGAACGGTGGTGACTTCAGCGCGGAAACAAACCTCCCCTGCACAGCACACCACTTTGCTAACGAGCAATCATTCCCCGGGAAGCTATGGCTGCAAACGGAGTCCAGGACGCCTTGTAGTTTCCAAAAACGCCTTTGTGTACCCTCCCTCATTACCATTGTTGGAAACTCGGCGCCTTTGCTCTCTTACGGATTTCTCGAAACACATTCACAGGAGGTATCAAAAGCCTCTGCCCTAGGTACATCGGATCACATCAGTATCTTAGTCTGCTTTGAGCACCCTACCATCTAGAACCTCACCATGTCCACGTAGCTTTCAAATTCTTATACAAGTACTTTGCACAATGCATTCACTGCCGATACCCGGGAACGGGAAATCAAACTCGTGTACCCTTATTCTCGGAACTTATTGCAGGACCAATGCTGCGTGTATCAGCATCGTGCTCTGGGGCTTTTCCTATGGCGCCTCTTTGTGGCCAGACACCTACCCTCTGAGAACAGTAGTGTTGGCCACCGCCGGAGCATCTGCGGCAACATACAAAGCGCGCTCGCCAGCAAGACTGGTGTTTTACCAGCGAACCAGCTACAGAGTCTTATTTTAGATTTCAGTGTACAGCCGGGCATGGCAATTGCTCAATGCTCATTCTCTCTTAATAATGACCCTGCCTGTATGAAGTTCTGGGCATATTTCCAGCCTTGAGGCATCGCTATTGCACTTTCGGGTCTGTGATATCGCTCTCTTAGCAATCATCTCTTGCAAAGTTTCCACTCAGTCTGTGGCACTTGTTACAGGTGTCGATTGGATTATCTCTTCTCTCTAAGGACATTGAGCGAGCACCAACCCCAGTCGTCATGGGGTATTTTTCTATCCTTCGCATCCTGTTCTCTGTTCTTCCTTTGACGTTCTGAATTGCGACGATGAGGCGATTTCGGCCGAGTCATACCCACCCGCTCCAATCGCAGAAATATGTACCAGCAATTACGATGTGTAAAGCTCTCCCAGTTGCGGGCTTTGGTAGCTGCGATGTTCTCTACAGTTAGTCACAACTAGTCGATTTTTCTCCTGCTTCATCGCGTTGAGGATGTTGAGCAACGTCGACAAAAAAGCTGTGTCTGAACAAGCTGTCCTTCGTGTGACATACACACTCGCCTGAGGCACGACGAACTACCTTTCTAGACATGATCACGAAACATTTTTCCCCCTTCCACTTCTAGCCTCCAAGGTGAGCAGCGGCTGCTTTAAGGTGAGCTGGGGGTGAGCGGCCCTGAGCCGTGCCTGAGCCGAGGTGAGCTCCCGCGGGGCAGTGCAGGGGCGCAGCGCGCTGGAGCCTGAACCAGCTCCCTTGCGCCCGGCTTCAACTGCCTTCGATGTCGGCCACGCTGCTGCCTACGCTCCTTGAATGCTGCTGCCTACAACGATTGATGCCTAGGTTCACTCACTCGCAAGCGCATGAAGTACTGTCCATCCCTGCACCACCTTCAACCTTTCTTTCAGCTCTCCTCTCCCTCCCCCCTGCCTCAATTTCTCTACTGTCGGCTCCTGTATCTGTATCGTCACTCTTGCTCTAAATCAACCTACAAACTGAAATATATGGACAGCTGCGGCGATTGTTTCGCCGACGCAGCTTCAGTGCTACTGACTCAGTCAGAGAGAGTCTCACAGCGATCGTGATTCTTTGTACTTCTGAATTCATTCAGTTTGTCTGATCTCAGACTCCACCAGGTGCTTGTGCACTTCACAGCTCATTCTTTGGTCTACGACTTAAGTCAGCAATACAGCCGGGTCCTCTCATTTGCCCCCTCGTACCTTCGCGTTGCAGCTCAGCTTGAATGAAGATAATTTCCCTTCAGAACATGCTGAAGCATCTTTTTGCTCGACTACCACTCCTGCCCCTCCTGTTCCTGCTTCTCTTGGTTGATCACTGTTTCACCAATACTTAGCTCTTTTACAATACTGATTGAGATCCTCAGCTTTCAAGAAGAATGCCACGGCAAAACAACTGTTGAAATCATGGCACGCCTGCTGGGCTGTCATATGAACAAGAATAGAAATGCATTGTTCTTTATTGCAATTGCTCAGGCTTTTCACTTGTCTGCCTGCCATGTTGACAAGGATTGTACCTCAGCCATGATTGAATGACCTGACATCATTCAGATGATATGACCTCAACATGTGAATCTCACCTTTTACTGTTGATTGTGAAGGGGCAGTGTCACTGATCTATTACAGCTGTCTCAGCTTGAAGACTCAGGCAACAGAAGCTGATGAGGCATGATGAATGAACATCTTTGAGAGACATAGTAAAGATTCAGCTGACATGACACATGAATTGAATACAAAGCTTCAATGATTAAAAGCTGCTACAGCACATGCTCTAAAGTGTTTAATGAATGAGTGTTGATCAAGCATCTTTGATCTGATGAAGAAGGCTTTAAAAGAAGAAAAGACACATTCAGAAATAAAAAAGACACTATTGAGCTGACCTGCAGTCAGTTGTTGAAGAAACTCATGCATACTTTTGTAGCCTCAAATAAAACAGCATCTAGATCTTTTATAGGCCTTTATAACCTGTGTCAGACCCTTTATTGACTTGAACTGACTTCTTCTTCAGACATTGATTTAATGAGATCTTAAGTGAAGAATTTGTTTGAGCTTCAACTGACATTCTGTGAGTAGGGCAAATGTAAGTTTCATGATTCAGAGTAAGCTTGTCAGTCAATGTCTCAGATTCTGGTTGAACAGCTTTGATTGTTAACTGTGAAAAGCTTTGTGTAGATGAGCCAAATTCTGAGTTTTCTGCATTCAGTACTTTCACATTTGCTGCAATAATGAGCTTTTTCTGATCTTCTTCTGTCAAGTCTCAATTATTTCTCAAAAAAGTAGCTTCTTGTTAAAAAGTGTTTGAATTGTCAGTCATAGCAAATGAATTAAGTTGAGTCATGCAATACTCAATTTGATGTTTTGAGTTCTTAAATGTCACAGCATAAGTTGTATACATAATGAGAAGCTCACTGAGGTAATAAGTTAATGTAATGATATAAGCTTTGTTGTCATGAGCTGTCTCTGAATCAACATATGACTGAAGCTCATATATGCCTCAGACACTCAAAGCACCATCATATAAAGCTTGATTCTTGCATGTGAGCATATCATCATTAAAATCTTTGCTCTTCATGAAGAAGTTAAGTAAGCATAATGCTGCTGTATTTGTCAATGACATGATGTAAGGCCTGAGTTCTTTTCAGATTTGTTTGTTTAACTCTTTTAAGTGAGCCTCATCATAGAAGTTTAACTTAGCTTTAATGATGAAGTTATCAGTTAAGTCTTTGAGATTTTCAAATCAAAGGTTCTTCTGTAAAGAAACATTGACTGTGTCAATAATGATTGAGAATACTTTGCTCATCACTTTATTTTCAGTCAAAGCCTGCATGTTCATTTTTTCAAACTTTTGAAACACTTCACAAGAAAAGCATAATGACAAAAGAGAAGACTGTGACTGCATCAGTCTTTCATTCATTTTCTCTCAGTTGTTCAAATATACAGAGTCATCATCATCATCATAGTTGTATTCATAAGAATAAACATCATAATCAATGAGGTGCTGCTCAAAGTCAGGGTCATAGACAGAAGATTTTCTGATCTTCAAGAATATATTTGATTCTCTTTCAGTTTTAGCTTTTTTTCAGAAGCTCAATTGACTTGAGGCCATTGTTCAACTTGAACAAACTGCAGTTTCAGGTTTTAAGTACTGACATGCAGTCAGAACACTTTTATAAAAAGAGTTAAATTGAACTTACAGCTTTAAGATGATCAAGGCTTGATTCACTGTGTTTTATAAAGCACTTAAGCTGTGTGAGGTCAATATCTTCTTTGTCAGTTTAATCAGACAGTACAGAAGCAGTAAACTGCACAGTTCTTTAATTAAACTCTTGAAGAGTGCAAGAAGTAAGTCACACTCTGAACAGATTATCTCAAAACCAGCTGAGTGTTTAATGTCATTGCTGATTCTTGAGCTTTCATCATTTGATGATGAGTGACTGTGCAGAATCAGTAGTATGTTCTTCTTTAACACACAGCTGTTACTTTTAGTTGTGAGGCATTAAGGTTCTCTGTGAAGACATTAAACCTCAATCTTATGAAACAATCAATTTAAACAAATGACAAAACAATCAAAAATAAGAAGATACAGATAGTGTGCACCTCTGACAACCACACTATTGAGTGAGTCATCTCAGATTGCAGAGTTGACACTCAATCAGCAAAATGACTGCTGTCTGAAAAATGCTGAAAATATATATGTGTCAAATAAGCACCCACACCTTTAACCTTTCATCACATCAAAATGATGATGTAAGCACTTGATGCACTATAGCTTTAAGCTCTTAGTCACATTTATCAGATTTATAAATGAGAAACTTGATAAGTAGGTTCTGCTCTTTGATCTTGCTTTTTTTTTATTTTTAATAAGAAATGACCACATGTACTGATGTCTCATCAGAAGCTATGTATAGTTAGTAAATATTGACTGCAAAGAAGAATCAGTGAAGACAGCTTCAGTACTGTGTACATAGGTAACAGATGCAGATGATTTTAATTGCTTTTTAAGGCTCATTATATGCAAGAAATCAGTGTTGATACAGATGAAGATGTCATCATCAAACTTGAGCATGTGTTCATCAATTTCTTTTTACTAAAAGATGAAGTTAACATCTATCAATCTCTTTCTGATGGTGTCAGCATTTCATAAGTTCATGATTATGAGACTGAATGCAAATACAACACAATGATGTTTAATCTTCTGAGCTTAAGTCTGAAAGATCTTTTCAACTTCTGTAGCTGCAAGTTCTCTTTCAAAATCATGCTAATGCTTGCTGAGCAGCTTGTTCATTTTCTAAAGTATATTTATTTTAAAAGCATCATTCATTAAGATATTAAGTTGAAGAACTTCTTAATGAGTGTGAAGAAGCATGAGAATTAAATTTATGTAACAGACCTAAATCTCATCATCAAATGTTGTGATGCTCAAATGAAGATTAATACTGATTGTGTCTGAAATTCACATTTGATTGACACAGCATGTTTTGTCAGTATCAACAGTCATTTAAATATTAATAAGTGTGATATTCTTGATTCTTGCTGCACAAAGACTAATGTTTAGTTAAGTGCAACATCACTGCAATGATTTAGAATTTCTTGAGTACATGCTTCTTTACTTTCTTTAAGGCTTTCTTTTGTGACAAGGTCTTATGAACACAGATCAGACCTCAAAGAAAGAGCTTATCTTGAAGAAGAAAAGAAGAATCAATAAAGAGAATTTGTGCAAAGGCCTTTCTCAGAAATTTGCAGTTTATTTTGACTACATTCATTCTCTTAACTTTGATGAGAAATTGAAATATTTCTATCTACACAAAATCTTTTATAATCTCTTTGTGCACAAGGGCTTCAACTATGATCATGTATATAATTGAACAATTCTCAAATATCTGAGAAGTACACAATGAAGTTGCTAAAAAGAGCTACTTAAGATTGTTTTCAGCTTTAACATTGAGAAAGAAGTGTGAGCACTTCATCTTAGTCTTTCATTACTTAAAGTTGATGCTCATTGTTCTTAATGTTTGACTTTGATTGACTGTAAACCATGTCAATTGAAATGAGGGGGCAGAAGATACCTTTATATAGTCACTGACTTGAAACAAGACAAGAGTGTCAAAGATAGCAGGCTTTGAAGTCTTTCACTATTCTCATCACTACATATTGACACTACTGTCTTTAAGCTAGTTCAAACAACCTCATCAGTTTCACAGCATTAAAAGTACACATTCTTCACATTCTCTCTTGAATGTCTGTCTTTTATCTGTTAATAAATACATTGCATAGCACTCTTTAACAACTTCAGTGCAATTAAAGAACTTCTCACAGCTTAAGTAAAAGCCTTTACACCTTTTTGAAATGCAGGTCTACAAACACAGATAACAGAAAAAAGACTTAATTCAAAATAAAATATTGTGGTTTGATGAAAACTGATTACACTATACTTGAGCACAACAGAAGTCAGACTGTAGCATTACTTGCTGCTTGTGTCTCATCACATAACAGTAGTTTTTTGTGCAGCAACACAAAAAACTACTGTCATGTGACCTCACATCATGTGTCTGAAGAGGTTGAAAAAGAAATCATCTCTGTCAGAAGTAGATGAAACCTTGATCACTGTGGCTTTACCTCAACACAGACAACAAAGAGACACAGCTGAAGTTTAAGTTTTTAATGAGTGTCTGAGCTACAAAAGATGAAGGTATTGAAGAGGCATTTAACTGTCTTGATAGAGGTTCACAACCCACCACTCACCACTTGAGGTATAACATATCTTGACTGCTTTTAGTTGATCTCTTTCATGCAAGCATGTAATAACATCAACTGAGTTAAGTATTAGAGGATTTTGCAGGTTGTCATCAGCATGATTATATAGATATTGAGGCAGAGTATTTGTTATTATCAATGAGACAATACATCTACCTGTTGCTCTGACTTCTTTAATTATTGTCTGACTCATGTTCAAGTCAAGTACACATAAGAAGCAGTGTTAAAGTTAGGGTTAAAAGAGAGAGTAAAATGTAGTAGTAGATTGTGAAAGAAAAGTCAAAAATGAATGCTGAAGAGAAACTACAATGTGATGCTGAAGAAAAAGTCAGAAATAAATGCTTAAGTCAAAAGTAAATGTCTCATAAGAACAAGAGTTGAATGATAGAACTAACAGTGAAGATTAACAAGAAATAAATTCATTCAAACAGCTGTATTGTCACAGATTCACAATGAGACTGACGCTCAATTAATAATTTCTAAATACAAGAAGAATACTATGAAGAGAAAAAGAAGAGCTTCATACAGAAGCAAAAAGATAATGTGCTTTAGTCTTAAAGTCTTAGTAAGCAACTAGATCATAAGACCTTA